>Ga0209027_1000082_pt1 | contig 25668 bp, 16 predicted proteins | sample GraSoi013_1_20cm_3_FD_185821 | JGI IMG/M metagenome (GOLD analysis project Ga0209027, IMG submission 185821) | Grasslands soil microbial communities from the Angelo Coastal Reserve, California, USA - Sample 09_27_2013_1_20cm (SPAdes) (version 2) | ecosystem: Environmental > Terrestrial > Soil >...
AAGCCGGAGAGGGCGCCATCGACGAGCGCCCGCGCGCTCTCGCGCAGCGGGTGAAACGGCGCGGGCCGGGAGAACTGCAACAGGTGGGCGATACGGAGATCGAGGCGATCGACCTGCTCTACGATGGCATCGAGCTGCTCGCGCGCGACCGGGGCGTCGACGCGGTGCCGGGCGAGCTGGGCGGCGGCGCGCAGACTGGCGAGCGGGTTCCGCAGCCCATGGGCCACGGCGGCCGCCATCTGGCCGATCGACGCCAGCTTCTCGGACTGCACCAGCTGCGCGCGCGATTGGCGCAGCCGCTCGGTCATCTGGGCAAAGGCCCGCGCCAGCTCGCCGATCTCGTCCGACGAGCGGGGCACGATGGCGTGGTCCAGATCGCCCGCACCGACGACGGCCATCGCGTGGCGCAGCTCGTTGAGCGGGCGCGCCAGGCCGCGCGAGATGAGCCATGACGCCAGCAGACCGGCCACGAGGGCGAGAAACACCGTCGCCCAGAGAACCCGGCGTTTCGCCTCGACGATCGCCTGCATCTGGGCGACGGCGCCCTGCACGCTGAGCTCGCGCGCCTGGCGGTAGATCTCACGGTTCACGCGGGCGAGCGTCGGCTGGAGCCGCTCGACCAGCTCCCGCCGCGCGATGAGGGCCGCGGCGTCGCGCTGCCCGGCATCGTGCAGCGTGAAGACGCGCGCGGCGACCGTCCGGATGTCGGCCTCGATATGCCGGACGCCGTCCACGAGCTTGACCTCGTCCGCGGGGAGCCCGACGGCCCAACGGTCGAGCCAGAAATCCACGACTTGCTCGGTGAGCGGGAATTCCTGTTTGGCGGCGGGATCACCGCTCAAGTAGCGCCAGATGACCTGCGTCTGGTTGAACATCGCGTCTTCGACGTCCGCGTACGTGCGCGAGCGCGCCAGCCGCTGCCCCAGAGCCTCCAGCGTGGCGCGCTCCAGGGCGTTGGTCCGGATCGCCTGGACCCCCACGAACAGGGTCGGGACGACCATCAGGGCGAAACCCAGGAGCAGCTTGCGTTGCAGGGTCACAGCTCGATCGCTCTGAGCACGTCCTCCAAGATATCCAGCGTCCGGTCGACGGTAACCTCCTCGTGCGCCATGGACACGAAATTGTACGCCGTGCGCTTGAACAACAGCCCCCGCGCCGCGCAGCCGCGTGCCACATCCCGCGAAATATTCTCGCTCGCGAAATGGAGAAAACACATCTCCGCGATCCCGCCCACGCCGGTCACCAGCTCGGCGTGCTTCCGCTGCAAGCGATGGAGCCCATGCAGCAACCGGGTGCCCATGCGGTGCAGGTGGCCGCACACGTCCTCATGCGCAAATATCTCCAGCGTCGCTTGCGCCGCCGCGAGCGCCACACTCTCGGTCGCCAGCGTGGAGGAGATCCACGTGCGGGCGACCCCGGACATCAGGTCCCCCCTGCCACCGACCACGGCCAGCGGAAAGCCGTTCGCCATCGCCTTGCCCAGCACCGCGAGGTCGGGGCGCACGCCATAGCGCTCGGCCGCCCCGCCAATCGCCAGCCGGAACGCCGTCTTGATTTCGTCGAAGACGAGCACCGCGCCCACCCGGGTCGTCTCCTCGCGCAACAGCTCGAGCCATTCGCGCGTGGGCTCGATCACGACGACCGGCTCGATGACGACCACCGCGAGGCGATCGCCGGCTTCGCGAATCAAGCGTCGGGCCGCTTCCACGTCGTTGAACGGTATCTCCGCATACAAGCCCCGAGTCGCCGCGGGGATTCCTTCCCCTCCCTGGGACCAGTCGAGCCAGCCGTGGTAGCCGCAGCCGAGCACGCGCTCGCGCCCGGTCGCCACCCGGGCCAGCCGTACCGCCGCGGCCACTGCCTCGGCGCCGGTCTTCAGGAAGCGCATCTGCTCGAGCCATGGGATCCGCATGGCGAGCGCGTCGGCCAGCTCTTCCTCGAGCACGGGCGGCAGCGGGCCCGCGACGCCGGCGGCAATCGCCCGCTCGGCGGCGCGGTTGATCTCGGGATGGCCGTATCCGAGCGCGACCGCCCCGAGCGCCATGACGTAGTCGATGTACTCGCGACCCTCGGCATCCCACACGCGACACCCGGCCGCGCGGGTCATGCGCGTGGGCACCCCGTCGATCGCACCGGGCGCCGCGCCGAACAGCGCGTCGGGGCGCTTGCTACCGGTCGACGTGAACCCGGGAACGCGCCAGTCGCTCACCATATTTCACCACCTCGATGGCCATCGCCCGGACGAGCTTCGCCTCGCGCTCGTCCAGCGGTGTCCGATGCATCACCTCGCGCACCGTGCGCATCACGCCTTCGGCCTGACGGGTCTTGAAGAACTCGATCACGCGGAGCGCCGCTTCGACGTCCGCGAACAGGCGCTCGAGATCGCCGGCGGTAGCGGGGGGACCCTCGCGCCGCGGCGCCTTGAACGGCCGGGTCTCATCGCCGCGCGCCAGGGCCAGCTCGTACAGCATCAGCACGACGGCGTGGGCCAGATTGAGAGAAGGATACGCCGGGTTCGTGGGAATCGTGACGACGCGGTGGCACAAGTCGAGCGCCTCGTTGGGGAGGCCCTTGTCCTCGCGTCCGAAGAGCAACGCCGTCGGACCGGCATTCGCCTGCCCGAGGATCTCCGCGGCCGCCTCCCGCGGCCGCTGCAGATTGCGCTTTGCGGTGCGGCCCCGCGCCGTGAACCCGACGACGTGCACGCAGTCCGCCAGCGCGTCTTCCAACCGATCGAACCGAGCCACCCGGGCCAGCACGTCCTGCGTCTGGTGCGCGATCCCGGCGACACGATAGGCGTCGTACTCTCGAGGGTTGACGAGCCGCAGATCGCGCAGCTCGAAATTCTTGAGGGCGCGCACGACGTGCGCGACGTTGACGAGGTCCTGGGGCTCGTGGAGCACCACGACGATACTCATGGGACCGAGGAACCCAACGCGGAAGTCGGAACGCGGAACGCGGAACAGCACGGCGAGCGCCGCCCAGCGAACGACCTGTCACTGCCGTTCCACGTTCCGCGTTCCGCGTTTTGCGTTCGCCTCATCCCACCAGCTCCAGCACACCCATACGTCCGACGTCCTGCCGATCCCCCCGCAGCCATACCCAGCCGTTGCCGCCACTCCACACGAGCTGCCCGGCACGCCGCAGACGTCCGGGAAGCATCTCGTTCACGAGCAGGTCGAACCGCACCCGCGCACCCACGTGTGCGCGCTGCCACTCGGGCCACGGGATGCCGAGCGTCACGCGAAACCCGCGGTCAATCCGCTGCCACGCGCCGCGCACGCCGTGCGGATCGGCCGACGTATCGCTGGTGGCGCGCACGCGCAGCCCCCGGCCCTCGGCCTCCGGCACAATCACGAATCCGACACCCTCGTCCCCCTTCCCCTCTCCCTCGTCCCTCGCCAGATACACCTGCACGCCGTCTGAATGGATGTCGTCCGGCTCGTTGTCGAGCCGGAGCGGGGACGCGCTCGCCGGCCGGAAACACAGGTCGGGCTTCGTGACCTCCACCGCGACGTAGAGGGCGGCGTCATCCCAAGCAGCGTAGGCGACGGCCGAGAAGTCTTGCGGACCGGAGTAGGGCTCCTCGCTGCGACGGTACTGGTCCTCCAACTCGAGGCCGAGCGGCTCGCTGGTGTCGAACCCGTCGAGCGTGCCGTCGAGCGGCGGCGGCTCGGTGACGCGCAGCGCGGCTGCGATCGCGGGCTTGGGGCGGTCCAGCTCGAGCAGCGGCGCGAACGGTGGCTCGGGCTCGCGCCCGCCGCCGAGCCGCACGCGGCTCGAATCCACGGCAACCTCCCAACCGGCCGGGGTCGCAGTGTGGCGGTGCGTGCCCTGGGCCGTGTCCACCTCGATCACACCGCCGTGCGCGCGCACGTCCCGAACGGTGGCGGTGTCGCCCAGCGGCTCGAGCACGGCGACGAAGCGTGTACCCCGCCCCGTGGCTCGCGTGACGTAGAAGGTCGCCCGCTCTTTCGCTCGCGGCCGTCCTGGCCCTTCGGCCCGCACCAGCTCCCCGTCAAAGTGCAAGAACGCCTTCAATCGCTTGGGACCCTCGGCGAACTCGAGCACGACGGGACCGGGCCCGTCGGGGGCGAAGCGCTCGACGCGCGAGACGAACTCGTCCACCAGCTCACCAGCCAGCCACGTCCCCCGTCCCCCGTCCCCGGTCCCTGCGAAGTGCCAGGGCAGCTCGAGCAGGTGATCGCTGCGGCTCCCGAGCTCGACCACGTCGAGCACGTATGCCGGGCCCGAGATCACGCTGCGCGTGAGGTCGCCGTAGCGCCCGCGTACCCAGGCCCACCCACCGGGGGCGTCGAAGGCCTCGCACACCGCATCGCCCAGCTGCGACGCGCCGTCGAGCCGGGGCGCGTTGTGCGCGAGGGTCGAGCGATACCAGAACAGATCGCGCGAGACGTAGCTCCCGGTGCCGGGGTCGGCCAGCCAGTGCACCCCGCCGGCGTGCAGCGTGAGATGCAGGCGGTCGGGATGCCCGTGCCCGCCGCCGAGCTGGCCGCACTCGAGACTCACGTAGCGATCGTCGGTCCGCATGACAGCGAGCCCCTGGGACTCGAGCAGGACGCTGCGGGGAGACCAGGCGGGCACGTCGCTCGGGAGCTCGGGGGTCATGAAGAGCAGCGCCCACCACGAGAGCTGAGTGCGGGATGGCGGGCGGGGAGCGGGGAGCGGCTCCAGCGTTGCGTCGTGCAGGTATGATTCGAACAGCTCGGCCTTCACGACGATCCCGTTGGTATAGAGGGCATCGAGCCAGCTCGCGAGCTCAGACGTGCCGCTCTCCGCTGCCCGCTCCCCAAGGTTCGCGAGCCCGGTCTCCCACAGCTCCACGTAGACCGGCTGCGCGAGGGAGACTCCGAAGGGTGAGTCCTTCCGCGCTGGAAACGTGAAATCCGGCAGCGCCGTGCGGGTCGGGGCGAGCAGGGCCGCTTGGACGCGCCGGGCCAGCCGTTGGTCCCCATAGACGTCCACGCCAGCCTCGCGCGCCCAGGCCGCTCCGGTCAAGAGCGCACGCAGCGCGAACAAGTGGTAGTTCTCCCCCTCGTACCACATGCCGTCCCGCCCGAAGCCGCGCATCAGGTGCTCGAGCAGGCCGGTGGGGCCCTCCAGGGCGCGGCGGGCAAGCTCCTCGTCTTCGAACCACACGGCGATGGCGGCGAGCGCCGCGTTGTTCCACGTCTGGCGGTTCGAGAACGACTCGTCGAACTCGCCGATCAGGTTCGCCGCCTCGTCGGCCACCTGGCCGACGCCCCGCATGGTGGCGTCGTCGAGCTTGCCCGCTGCGCGCAGCAGCACGCCCGCCGCCAGGTAATTGCAGATCCAGATGGATTCGAGATAGGTCGAGAAGAACAGCCGGCTCGGCCCCAGCACGTTGTCCTTGTTCGGGTATTGCCAATAGCTCCCGGCGTAGCCGCGCAGGATCTCCGCGGCCCGGACGCCCGCTGCCGCATCACCGTCGAGCGCGGCGAGCGTCGCGAGGTGCGCTGCGCGCTCGGCCAGCCACAGATGCTGATAGCGGGCCCAGTTGCGGTCGTGCCGCTCGCCGCTCTGGACCTTGCCGCAGCGCGGGCAGCGGTGCGCCCCGGGGCTCCACGGGTCGAACACGAGCGTCGCTCCATCGTCAGGGCAGACGCCACCGTCCACCGACATTAGAGCCTTGGCCTGGGGCAGCGGCGGCATCCGTGCAAGCGTCGGGGCGGCGCGCTCGCGCAGATGGGTGAGCAATGCCTTGAGGTCGGGCGCGCCCGCGATCACCGCCCGCCGCGCCGCCAGGTCTTCCGCAGTCACCACGCTCGCACTCCTTCGCGCACCCAGCGCACCGGGAGCACGCTGGCGCCCGCCGCGCGGGCCGCGGCGATCACCGGTCCGGGACGGTCCCCGGTCACGAAAAACATGCAGCCCCCTGCCCCGGAGCCGGCGGCCTTGCCGCCGAGCGCGCCCCCGGCGACGACCGCCTGCTCCAGCCGAGTCATTTCGGGCGTGCACATCTCGGGATCGAGCGCGCGCTGGTGTTTCCAGTTCTCGGTCAGGAGCTCCGCCACGCGCGCCAGGCTCCCGGCGCGCAGCGCCTCCGCCATGCTCGCGGCCACCTCCTTCATGGCCCGCAGCGCACCCGTCACGCCGGGATCGCCCCGCTCGTACGCCGACATCACCCGCGAGATGGTCGCGCCCGACGTGCGCGACCGCCCCGTATAACACAGCACGGTCCGGCGCTCCAGCTCGGCTGCGAAGGCGGGGTCGAGCGTGATCGGCTCACAGCCGACGTCGGGGTCGCGGAACGTGAAGCGTTGGAACCCGCCCAGCGCCGCGGCGAACTGGTCCTGCTTCCCGCCGGGGATCCTGGCCTCGACGGTCTCGAGATACCACGCCTGCTCGGCGATCTCGCGCTCCGACAAGCGGTCGGCGCGCGCCAAGGCCAGCGCGGCGACCAGGGCGACGTCCAGCGCGCCCGAGCTGCCGAGGCCCGACCCCGGCGGCGCGTCCGAGCGCGTAGTGAGGGTGCAGGGGCTCTGAACCGGGAACATCCGCAAGGCCGCCTTCAGCAGGTCGAGCCTGCCGTCCAGCACCAGCCCTCCCGAATCGACGCATTCCAGCTCCTGCCCCAGGTCTTCCGACACGAGGCGGATGCGCGGGCCGCCGAGCTTCAGCTCGACGTGGGCCGAGAGACCGATCGCCGCACTCACGACCACGCCGCCTTCACGCGCGGAAAACGGCGGGACGTCGGTCCAACCACCGGCGCAGTCCAGGCGGACGGGTGCAGCGGCGTGGAAGGCGCCGGGCAGATCGCGCCGCCTCACGGCGCGGTCCGCCACGCGGTGACGGTGGGCAGCTCCCCGCGCAGGTCCATCCGCACCCCCTGTACGCGGCGGCTCATCCCCTGCAACCCGCGCGTGTGATACAGGAATGCGACGGGGAGCGAGTCGCGAAACATGCGCTGCGCCAGCAGCGGATCGGGAGGCACGCGCATGCCCGCCTGGTCGGCGAGGGTCGTCAAGTACCCGAGTCCCAGATCGCCGGGGGTGCCGGTCACCGCGCCCTGAAAGTCGCGCCGCCGCGGGTTCACCCGATCGAGGAATGCCGTGTTCTCGAGCTGACGGATCGCGACATCGAAGCCCACGGCGGCGAGGCGGGCCTGGATCATCTGCTCGAGAGGCGCCTCGCCGCTCCCCACGGCGAGGAGCTCGAACGCGATGCGCCGGCCGCCCAACAGCCGGCGCGCCGAGTCGGGATCGAAGGGCAACGGGCGCACCGCGACGTAGCCAGGAACGCCGGGCGGCACCGGGCCGTCGGCGACGGCGCCGAAGCCGTACAGATACCCGTCCACGATCTCGCGGCGATCGAGCGCGAGCGCCACGGCGAGCCGCACGCGGGGGTCATCGAAGGGAGGACGGCGCACGTTGAACACGATGCCGTACGGGAAGATGAGCGGGTAGTCGAGCACCGTCAGGGCGGTGTCCCGGCGCACGAACGCCGCGTGCGCCGGCTGGATGCCCGCGAAGTCGATCTCGCCCGCCGTGAGGGCGGCGAGCTTTGCGGTCGGCTCGTCGACCACGACGATGATGAGCCGCGCCAGCGCGGGCGGCCCGCCGAGCGCGGTGGGGAACCCGGAGTCGGCGGCGAAGACCCAGCGGTGGTTCGGTTCGTGGGCCACGAAGCGGAACGGACCGTTCCCGACCGGGTGCTGGTTCCACGCGGCGCGGCGCAGCTCCGCGCGGGGAACCGAGTCGAGCAGGTGTGCGGGAAGAATCGCCAAGTCCGTGAGTACGTCCGGGATGCCGCCTTGCGCGTGGCCGAACCGGATCACCACGGTCGAGTCGTTGGGATCGTTGACGAACGCCACGTCGGCGAAGTCGCTGGTGCGGGCGTACCCGGTCGCGGGATCGCGCGCCGCCGACAGCGTCCACACGACGTCGCGCGCGGTGGTGGGCGTGCCGTCGTGCCAGCGCACGCCCCGCTGCAGCCGGAACACGAGGCTCTTGCGGTCGGCCGACCAGACCCAGGCCCGCGCGAGGTAGGGCTGCGGGACCAGGGCCGAGTCGTAGCGCGCCAGCGTGGTGAGGAGCACGTACCGCTCCACCTGCTTGGCGAGCGCATGGGTGGTAAGCAGCGGGTTGACGCTCTGGAGCTCCGCGCCCGATGTGAACACGACGGTGCGGCCCCGGCGCGCGGCCCTGCCGCCGCACGCCGCGGCAACGGTCGCCACCGTCCCCAAGGTCACGAGCCCGGTCACCCGTCGCAGCACGCCCGCATTCTAGCGGGCCTCGGGTGGTCGCGCGAGATTCGGCGCATGGTTCTCCCGCTCGCGCGGCGCGCCCTGGCGGGCACCGCCGTAGTGGCCGGCGTGGTCGCCCTGACGTTCTTCCTGCTGCAGCTCGCACCGGGCGATCCCGTTGAGCGCCTGCTCGGGCCCGCGGCCACGACCGAGCAGGTGGCGCTCCAGCGCCACGCCCTGGGCCTCGACCGCCCCCTGCCCGCGCAGTTCACCGCCTGGCTCGGCCGGTTCGCGCGCGGGGATTGGGGACGGAGTATCGTGACGGGCGGAGCCGTTCGCGGCCTACTCGGCGACGCCGTGCCCGCGACCCTCGAGCTCGCCGGACTGTCGCTCGTCCTGACCTACCTCTTCGGCCTCGCCGTCGGCGCCGTCCAGGCGAGCGCCGGTCCCCGACTGGACACGGCGCTGTCCGTCACGACCGTGACGCTGTTCGCGCTGCCGGGGTATTGGCTCGGCCTCGCGCTGATCATCGTCTTCACCTACTGGGGACGCGCCCTTCCCGCGTTCGGCGCAGCCGGGCTCGACGCGGACGCACTCGCGGGGTGGAGCCGGCTCGTCGACCGTCTGCGGCATCTCGCACTCCCGCTCGCCACGCTCACCCTGATCGGCGTCGGCGGCACCGCCCGGTTCGTGCGCGGCGCCATGCGCGACGTCCTGAGCCAGCCGTTCGTGCGGACGGCGCGGGCGAAGGGGCTTTCTCCGTTCCAGGTCACACGACGGCACGTTACGAGAAACGCCATGATCCCGGTGGTGACCCTGCTCGGACTGTCCGTACCGGCCCTGTTCTCTGGCGCGGTGTTCGTGGAGGCGGTGTTTGCCTGGCCCGGCGTGGGACGCCGGCTGGTCGAAGCGGTGCAGGCGCGTGACTACCCCGTGGTGATGGGCGCGACCGTGGTCAGCGCCGTGCTCGTGGTCGTGGGAAATTTCCTGGCCGATGTCGCGACGGCGTGGATCGATCCGCGCCTCCGTCAGCGCGCGCCGGGAGACGTGCCGTGAGGCCGTTGCTGGGGGACCGCCGGGCGGCGTTTGGCGTGGCGGTGCTCGCGATCGTCGCCGGCACGGCGGTCGCGGCGCCGCTCGTGACGAGCGGCCGGCCGACGGCGCAGAGCGACATCGTCGCCACGCGGTTCCTGCCGCCGCTCGCGAACGATCGCGCTGGCGGCTTCCACGTCTTGGGCACCGACCGGTTCGGCCGGGACGTGTGGACGCGCCTCGTCTATGGCGCACGCGTGTCACTCGCGGTGGGGGCCCTCGCCGTGATGTTGTCGATCGCGCTCGGCGTCGCCGTCGGCGGGGCGGCCGGGTTCGGGCCCGGTCCGGTGCAGCTGCCGCTGCGCGCGCTCACGGACTTCGCGCTCGCGCTGCCGCGCGTGGTGCTGCTCCTCCTGCTCGCCGCCCTGTGGCAACCGAGCGCCGTGCTCGTGATCGTGGTGCTGGGCCTCACCGGCTGGATGCCCGTCGCCCGGCTGGTGCAGGTCGAGGTGCGCTCGCTCGCCGCGCGGCCGTTCGTCGAAAGCGCCGTCGCGCTGGGTCTGTCGCGCGGTCGCGTGCTGTGGCGTCACGTCCTCCCCAACGCGCTCACGCCGGTGATCGTGGCTGCCGCGCTCGGGCTGGGCAACGCGATCATGCTCGAGGCCGGGCTGTCGTTCCTCGGGCTCGGCGTCCAGCCGCCCGCGCCGTCCTGGGGCAACATGATCGCCTCGGGACGGGACACGCTCGTCAACGCGCCCTGGGTCGCTGCGGCACCGGGCATCGCGCTCGTGCTGGTCGTCGTGGCGTGCACGCTGCTGGGGGACGCGCTGCAGGATGCCTGGGACCCCGCAAGACCGCGTCCGTAACGATCACCCCTCGGCGAGGTCTTGCAGCACGTTCTCCTTCAGCTCGTGCCCTCCGGCGAAGGAGATCTCCCGGTACGGGATGTCGTGCGCCGCGAGTCGCTCGGTGACCCCCGCGACGACTTTTGCGGTGATGTACTCGTCGGAGTCACCGTACACGAGCGTGAGACGCGCGGCGCGCAGGCGCCCGGCGAAGACGCCGCGCGTGAGATCCAGATCGGGCGGGAATTCGCCGCCCCACAGCACCAGCCGGTCGATCCGCGCCTTTCCCATGGCGGTCCAGCGGCTGACGGTCGCGGCGCCCTGAGAGAATCCCAGGGCGTGCACGGTCACACGCGCGCGATCGACGACACGGAAGACCTCGTCGTAGACGGCGTCGAGGTATTGCACGTAGTCCTCGATCTCGGCGAAACGGTCTTCGCGCGTCATCCAGCTCGCGCCGACCCGACGCTCGGTCGCGCGCTCGCTCAGATAGAACCGCGACAGGCCCTCGGGCGCGACGAGATAGCGCCCGCCGTCGTCGAGCGGGCGCAGCTTTTCCAGGAACCGGGCCGCCAGTTGCCCATAGCCATGACACGCGAACCATACCTCCCCAGCACCGGCCGGGCTTCCCAGCGTGAAATAGCGCGCGGTTCGTGCGACCGACACTCGGTGTTCGTGCAAGCACCCCTCCCCTCAATGCGGAATGCGAAATTCGGAATGCGGAATGCAAAGGTGGGCATCCTGGCGCGAACGATCTTGTATTGGAATTCCGCATTCCACATTCCGCATTCCGCATTCAGGTGACCAAGATCGTCACGATCTCATGCGGCCCAGCTTCGAACCGCACGACCTTGCCCCGGCCCTCGAGGACCAACGCCGTCGACTCGCGCTCGTCGGCCCGCACGCGATGCGCGCTCTTGACCCCCTCGCCGAAGCGCCACGCACCCGCCGCGGTCCTGCCGGTGGCATTGTAGCAGCGCAGCACGAGCGGCGAGCCCTGCTGCGCCGGCTTCACCGCCGAGAGGACGAGTCCCGATCCTTCGAGCGCGATGTCCACCGGGGTCACCGCGAGGTCCCCGGCGTCCCGCAGCCAGAAGCCGCGCACCGGCAGGAATGCGTCCTCCCACAGCTCGGGGAGTACGTCGCCGCGCTCCAGCTCGGCGTCGGAGACGGGCACGAGCGCCAGGTCCACGCGACTCAGGCCCGGGCATTGCGCGAGCGGCGTCGCGGTCGGCCAGCCGGCGTGCCCCGGACGAGTCGGCAGGTCGCCGCGCGACAGCTCGCCAACCGAGCGCAGCAGCGTCGCGAGCAGGTCGCCGCCCGGCGTCCACTCGTACTCGAAGAAGCCGGGAGCGAGCAGCGCGAGCCCGCGCGGTCCGCCGGCCGCCGCCACGAATCCGTGGGCGGGCGCCGTACGCACCGGCGTCTCGATCGGATAGTCCGCCCCGGGAACGGCGACTGCCGGCCGGGCGATGGTGCCGAACGCCGTCCCCGCGACGGCGGCCGTGCCCGCGAGGCCCGTGGGTACGCGGGCGCGCAGCCGGTGCCAGCCCGCGCGATTGTCGATCTCCAGGATGCAGCGTACCAGGGGGCTGTCGGCGTGGAGCATCACCACGAGTCGCAGCCCCGTCCGGGGGCGCAGCTCGAAGCGCGCTTCGAGCGCGGCGACGAGCGGCCCGCTCGCGAGCCGCCGCACTTTGATCGGCCCGCCGGCGCGCAGCACGCGGTCGCGCGCCGGCGGGCAATAGCTGTAGGTGTCGCCGGCGTCACCCCCGTCTTCGATCCGCAGCACATCCGCGAACCGCTGCCCGCTGCGCCGATCGTGCAGCGCGAGCGCGCCCGTGGGCTCGAGCGCCACCTCGATCCAGTGATTGACGAGCGACCGCCCCTTGACCAGCACCCCCTCGCCGCTCGGTCGGGCAGCGCGCGCGGCGGCGGTCGTGATCCGCACCGTCGCGAGCCCCAGCCCGGGCAGGGCGGGCGCGCGGAAGGCGATGCGCACCTGGTCCACCTCATCCAGGTCAGGGTAATGGCGCAACGCATCGATCCGCTCGCTTGCGATCCGCCGGTCGAGCACCTGCACCGGGATCGCGCGGCCGTCCGCGGTTGCGAGCAGGTGGGGGCGGTACCCTTCCCCCTCGCGCGGGACGCGGCTGTCGGGCGGCCCGACCAGCACGTCGCGCCGAAACAGCGTCACGTCGGCGAGCATCACGCCGCGGCGCGAACGCGCCGCCGGATTCCACAACACCAGCGTGGGCTGCGCGTCCGGCAGGGGGCGCGAGCGCGCCTCATCGGGGTCGTGATGCACCAGATCGTGCACGCTGCCGCGCACGATCTCGCCCGCCACGGCGTCCACGCCCCCGAGGCGCGTCTCGAGCGCGCGTGCCACGTCGTCGCTCACGCAGCCGCCGAGAGTGTCGTGGGGCTGGCACCGTGCCAGCGCGCGCCAGGCGAGCTCGAGCAGCGGCCGGCGGTCCCGCCCGCCCGCACGGCGTGCCAGGGCCGCGAGCGGCTCGGCCAGCCGCGTGAGCGCGAGCTCCGCCGCGCCGTAGCGTCGCTTGAGCGGCGCCCGGGTCGCATGCACGCCCTGGAGGGTCCACGTGTAGCGGTACGACCACCGCAGCTCGCCCGCGAGCGGCGCCGGCTTCGCACCCTCGGCCGCGGCCTGGAAGAACTCGTCGAGGCGCGAGACGCGGAACGCGCTCTGGGGATCGAGCTCGGCCAGGAGCTCGCGCAGGCGGGACACGTCGGGATACGCCGCGTGATGATCGGCCCCGATGAAGACGGGAATGTGCTTTCCGGCGGCACGCGCCACGAGCGTGCCGCGCACCGGCGCCCACGCCGCGAACACGCGCGCCGCGTCGGTCGAGAGCGCCGCGCCGATCTCGTATCCGGCGGGCGGCAGGTGCCACAGGAGCACCTCCTTGCCGTCGAGGCCACGCCAGCGGTACAGGTCGCGCTCCTGCCCGGGCTCGCCCCCCAGGCCGCGCCACACCAGGCCGTAGCGGATCCCGAACTCCCGCGCCAGCGTCGGCCACGCAGCCGGGTGGCCGAAGGTGTCGGGCGAGTACAGCACCTCGAGCCGGCCGCCCCAGCGCTCCGCGTCCGCCGCGCCCAGCAGCAGGTTGCGCACCAGCCCTTCACCGGTGGGAATCTGCTCGTCGGCGGGGACGTACCACGGCCCGACCTGGAGCCGGCCCGTCTTGACCAGCGCCTTGATGTCGGTCTCTCGCTCGGGGCGCGCGCGCAGGTAGTCCTCGAGCAGCACGGTCTGCCCGTCGAGCAGGAAGCTCCGGTACCCCGGGTCCGCCTGCAGCCGCTCGATCAGGTCGTCCATCACCGTGACGAGACGGGCCTGGAACGCAGCGCGCGGCAGATACCACTCGCGGTCCCAGTGCGTGTGGGGGATGAGGTGGAAGATCAGCCCGGTCATGGCGGCTAAGCCTAAGGGGCTTAGGACGGAACTGCGAGAGGTACAGGCGAGGATGGTACTTACGACGGGACTCCCGCCTCCCTACGCGCAAGATTCGCGCAAACCGTGCTCGCTTGCAGAGGGGCCGCCGGTTCGGCGCCGGAGGCGTCGAGCAGTGGAGATGTCGTGGACTTGTCGGCGTGGCGGAAACCCGCATGACCCTCTGCGGGCGAGCACACGGGAGGCAAGGTGGGACCTAGGGGTGTGATGAGTTACGCAGTTAGGGGCGAGACTTCACGTCCGCAATGCTTACACAGCTTCGCCCTCGCGAGAATTCGCTCAGCGCAGTAGGGACATTCGCGTTCGTCCCGACCGACCGGCAATGCCTCCGCCGGCGTACGGGTTCGCTGGGTGGTCGCGGTCTGTTCTTGGATCTGCATCCGAAACTCCAACGGGTCGGCGATCCTGGTGAACCTCTCGTGCGTGCGTTCCGGCAGCGGCTAGGGCGAGAATGCGGCACCGACGGCCGGGAATGCGACAATGTGATCCGTTGCGGCTCGCGGAACCGCGTGCGGTTCGGCGGAGCGCAGGCGAGCATAAGTGGCTATTGCAGCCAGGTCGCGCCCTGCGTGGCGCCATGCCGAGTCTCCAGGTCATACTGCGCCTCCTCGGCGCGTATCGCTGCGACCAAGGGCTCCACCGCCGCCCGGACCGCGTTCCTGATAACCGCACAACTCTGGTCGGAAACGCCGCGAATGGCGCGGATGACGCGTCCGGCACCTGCGTACGCAATGGCCCGATGCCCGCGCTCATGGACGGCCAGCGCCCGCAGATACTGTTCCCACTGCAAAACCAAACCTGAATCCACGCCAGACGGGTGCGTCCATACCGGCAGGGTCACGGTCGACGTGAGCGTCACCGTGACGCGAACAATGGTGCATTGCGCGAACTCCCCGTGTGTTTGGTAATTCCACGTCAGGTGCCAGCTGTGAAGGCCGGCGAAGTGTTTGCCGTTCGCGTCGGTAATCGTTCCGTGGAGCGCAGCTCCGATGGTGGCCCGGTCACCGCCGACCACCGGATAGGTTTCGACGCGCTCGGCTACGGTGACGTCGTCGGGCACCGGGACTGGTTCCAGGCCCGGCACGGGCGGTCGTACGGAGCAGGCGGCGAGCACTGCGCAAAGGACCGGCAAGCGGGACACGCGCACCATGGCTCCTCATGTGCTGCCTACGCACCGCGCTTAGGGACGGCCTTCAGGCAGGCGCAGGGGTGGCCTCGCTGATTCGGGGCGCGGATCTGGCTCCGCAGCCCGCGCGCGCCGATCTTGGCTCTGCCTGTGGCCCTGTCCTAACGCCCTGGAAGCTTGACGGCCAGACCTACCGAGAGGACGAGGTCGTCTTGGAACTTGTTCGTGGGAGATACAGCCTCGATGATGTTGCACACTTGATTCCCCCAGCCACGGCACTGGGACTGGGAGCCGCCACAGCCGGGGCTCTCTCCATTCACGTAGAGGCCCGCGGGATACATGTAATTCTCGGCATCGACCCGGAGCGCCAGGCCGCCTCGGCCGAGCGTGAAGCCCGCGGTGGCGCTCATGACGCCTGCGAAGCGACTTGTTCCGCAGACGCTTGTAAGCGTTGTCCGCCACTCCGAGTACGCGCCACCGGCCCGCGATACGAAGCCGACGCCGCCGCCCAACTGCAGCCAGGGAGACTCGCTTCCGGTTGGGCTGATCCGCATAAGCGCTCGGGCGCTCGCCGTGATGACGTGGGCAGACCCGTCGCGAAGCTGGATGGTGGCGGCGGACACATCACTCGGGGAATAGCCGATCGTAGCCTCAGCGCCGAGGCGGCTCCACCACAGCGTTAGACGACCACCCAGGGTGACCCCCGCCTTCTGCTTCAACGAAAGCTGGGGACTGTAGCCCCACCCGTTGCCGGGCGGTGGATGATCCACCAGGGTCTGCGTGGGGAGGTAGACGCCGGCATACGGAGCGAACTCAACGTTGACCTGCGCCGCGCCCGCGGAAGGCAGGGCGAATACCAGGGGGAGCGCAGCGAAGAGACATCGGAACGCGGACGGGCGACCAGGCACGGCGCACCTCCTGCTCGCAGGAGCGGCTCCGCACGACCACTCGAATTGTGGCGTCATTCCCCCGCGGATGGTAGTCCGTCTTTGGGCACCGCGGGGCGGGACTGCGACACAGCGTTGACAGGCCCCGTAGCTTGGGACTGTGGCAGACCCGCTGGTGGGAACGGCTGTTGCTGGCGTCGTCGGCTTCTTGGGCGGCTGGGCCCTGAAGTACGTTGGCCCCAAGAGCCAGGTCGTCTTCTGGTACCCACACAACTCCTTCTTCCAGGTCCCGCAACCGGGCGCGAAGGGCACGACGTTCAATGTGCTGACGAGCGCGGTCACCGTGCAGAACCTTGGCCGGCGTCCCGCGCGCACTGTGGAATTGAGGTACAACCGGCGGCCCGACCACTTCACGGTTACGCCTGCCCGACCGTGGACCGACCGGACCATTGCTCAGGGCCAGCACGTGGTCACAATGGCGACCCTGGGGCACAACGAGTGGTTCACGGTGGAAGTGCTCGGCTTCGCCAACTTGGCCGCGCTCACCCACGTGCGGTCAGATGATGGTAGGGTCGCATGGTGCCGGTGATGCAGCAACGCGTCTACCCGCGCTGGGTGCAGCAAGTCTTTGTGGGGTGCTTTCTCGTCGGTGCCGGAGTCCTGCTGTACTGGGTGCTCCGTGGTCTTCGGGCGCTGGCCCATATTCTCGGTTGGCTGTGACCCCCCTTCGTTGAACGAAGGGCCGGAGCGGCGTCGCGCTCACCAGACCGCGTGCTGCACGGAGAAGGCATTCAGCGCCTGGAAGGCGCGGACCATGTCGTCGGCGGCCGGTCTGGTCCACGGCCATGCTGACACGATCCGCTCGGTCCGGTGAGCGCGACAACGCTTTTCTGAGGGCGGACCGTCAGGCTTCAACTACGGGGCGAAGGACCAGACTCACCAGAATAAGACGCCTGAGGCAACGCGCGCGTGGCGGACGTGTTTCGCGCACTTTACGCGCTACGGGCGTCGTTCCAGCATACGTTCGAGCGACCCGCCCGCGGGGTCAAATCGCGGAACCGCTGGAAACGACAAGGGGCGAGCCTCTAAGAGCGCTCGCCCTAGGCCGCCTAAGGGGATGACGTCTGGCTCGCGAGCGGCGATATTGGCGCCATGCGCATCCGATCCTTGCTCGCCCTGCCAACGCTCGCCGGCCTCGCCTTCCTTGCCACCCGCGTCGCGCCCGGGCGACAGCGCGACGGCTCGACGCTCTTGCCGTCGGGCTGGCGCATCCGGCCCGCCGGCCGGCTCGTGCCCGTGGGCACGCTGCCGCTGGGCCTCGTCACCCTGTCCGACGGTTCGCTGATGGTCGCGAACAGCGGCTACGGGCCGAACGGACTGATGCGGATCGACCCGGTGAAGGGAGCGGTCGTGTGGCAGACTAAGGTCCCGGCGTGGCTCGGACTGGCGCGGTCCGGCGGTGACTGGCGCGATACGGTGTGGCTGAGTGGCGCCGGGACGAACCGGGTGTACCGCTTCGCCTGGGAAGGCGGAATGAGGTGGACGCTCGACAGCGTCTCGCTCGCCGACCCCAGCGCCCGCTTGTTTCCCGCCGGGATCGCGCTCGTCCCGCGACGCGGTCTGGTGGCGGTGGTCGGGAACTCGAGCGACTCGGTTTATCTGATCGATGCCGCGACGCTGGCGCGCCGGAGCGTCGTGGCGGTGGGGCGCCGGCCTTACACCGCGGTCGCGGACTCCACCCACCTGTACGTCAGCGATTGGGGTGACTCGACGGTGAGCGTGATCGATCTGTCCGCCAGTCCGCCCGTGCGCCGCACCACGCTGCCCGTCGGCCCCCATCCCTCGGCGCTCGCGCTGCGCGGCTCGGACCTGTACGTCGCGCTCGCGGGGGCGAACGGCGTCGCGCGCGTGGACCTGCGGACCGGGACCGTCGTCGAGCAGGTCACGGTGGCGCTCTCACCCCGCGCGCCGACCGGCAGCGATCCCAACGCGCTGGCGCTCTCGCCGGACGGCCGCACGCTGTACGTCGCGATGGCCGGGAACAACGCGGTCGCCGTGGTCCGGATCGACCGGACGGGCATGCGGGTGGCGGGGCTGATCCCCGCGGGCTGGTACCCGACCGCCGTCGCGACGTCATCCGACGGCCACACCCTGTTCGTCGCCAACGGCAAGGGCAACGGCTCTGGCGCGAATCGCGACGGCAACTACATCGGCAACGTGATTACGGGCTCGGTGTCGATCGTCCCCGTGCCGGACGCCGCGACGCTCGCGCGCTCCACGCGGGACGTGTACGCGTTGAGCCCCTACTCGAATCCGCGACTGCGCGACGTCGCGGCGGACCGGCCGTCCGCCCGTCCGCCCATCCGCCACGTGGTCTACATCATCCGCGAGAACCGCACCTACGATCAGGTGTTGGGCGACGTGCGCGGCGCCAACGGCGATCCAGACCTCGCCATCTTCAACGACTCCATCACCCCCAATGCGCACGCGATCGCGCGCCGCTGGGTGCTGTTCGACAACTTCTACGTGAACGGCGAGGTCTCGGCGGACGGGCACGAGTGGTCCGACCGCGCCTTCGCCGGCGACTACAACGAAAAGACCTGGCCCCAGATCTACGGGCACGGGCGCAAGTGGGACCTGGACGACGGCGACGACCTGGTGAACCCGCACGGCGCCTACCTGTGGGACGCGGCGCGGCGCCGTGGGTTGTGGGTGGTGAATTTCGGTGAGCGCGCGGAAACCGACTCGGGCCCCAGCGGCTCGACGCACACGACGCTGTCCGGTCTCGACAGCATCACGGCGCCGAGCTATCCCGCGTTCCGCCTCGAGATCCGCGACACCACCCGGGCGCGGCTCTTCGCCGACTCGATTGCGAGCTGGGATCGACAGGGACGCTTTCCCGACCTCGTCTTTCTGTGGCTGCCGCGAGACCACACCTACGGCCGCGCCGGCGGGAAGCCGACCCCACGCGCGATGGTGGCCGACAACGACCTCGCGCTGGGCCAGGTCATCGAGCGTCTCTCGCTGTCGCCCGCCTGGACGTCGCTCGCCGCGTTCGTGCTGGAGGATGACGCCCAGAACGGGCCGGACCACGTGGACGCCCATCGCTCGGTGCTGCTCGTCGCCTCGCCGTACGCCAAGAGCGGCGTCGTGGACAGCACGTTCTACACGACCAGCTCCGTGGTGCGCTCGATCGGGCAAATCCTCGGCTTGCCGCCGCTCAGCCAGTACGATTCCGCCGCAACGCCTCTGTGGAACGCCTTCGCGCCACGCCTGAACTCGACGCCGTTCACGGCCCTCCCGAACACCTGGTCGCTCGACGAGATGAGCCCCGAGGCGTACCGCTCGCCCATTCCGGCCGGCGATTTCGCCGTCGCGGACCGGGCGGACGAAGTCCTGTTGAATCGCGAGATCTGGGAGAGCGTGCATCCGCGCTCGGCAGCGCCACCCGTGCGACGGGCTTGGGTCGTCCGAGAGCCGGGGCAAAACAGGTAAAGAGTCTCCGCGGTCCCTCGCGGTAACGCATGCGGCCGCACGGGTTCCTGCGGTGATGCGTGCGCGCCACGGCGGGCATCCCACACATTCGTTGACGTCGTCGCGCAGTTTGCGCATCTCGCTTGTCACGGTCTGGTCACGACTTGGCACGTGTGTTGCGCTAGGCCCCCTTGATCGACTTCGATCCCCCGCGCTGCGCGCATCCCGCAGTGGGGCCGTGGGCCCGACTCGGGGCCCGCCGATACCCGGTGAGGGGAGGGTCACCTGGGCCGCACCGACCGGTTACGCGCTCGCGGCGCCAGCGCGACCACGAGCCCGAACCAACCCACGTCAGCCAGCGCCGGCGCACTCGCCGCGCGAGCCAGCCCCGCTTCGGGTTCCGCCGCCGACCTGCCGGCGGAGCTCGTCCAGCGACCCACGGTTCGCGGGAAGTTCTTGTTCGTGGGCGACGCCAAGCTGCACGTCCGGGGCGTCACCTACGGCGCGTTCGAGCCGGACGCGGAAGGGCGCGAGTACCAGGACCTCGAGAAGGTCGAGCGGGACTTCGCCCAGATGGCCGCGCACGGGATCACCGCGGTCCGGATCCCCCACACGACGCCACCGCGCGCGCTGCTCGACGCCGCCGCCCGATACGGCCTGCATGTCATGGTCGGGCTCAGCGCGGAGCAGTACCTCGGCTTTCTCATCGATCGTCGCCAGGCGCCCGACGTCGCCGCGCTGATCCGCGCCAAGGTCCGCGCCTGCGCCGGTCACCCCGCTTTGCTGTGCTACGCGCTGGGGAACGAGATCCCGGCTCCCATCGCCCGCTGGCTGGGCCGCCGCAGGGTCGAACGCTATCTCGAGCGGATGTGCCGCGTGGTGAAAGAGGCAGACCCGGATGGGCTCGTGACGTACGTGAATTACCCCACCACCGAATACCTCCGGCTCCCGTTCCTGGACCTGCTGTGCTTCAACGTCTACCTCGAGTCGCAGGAGCGCTTCGACGCCTACGTTGCCCGGCTTCAGAACCTCGCGGGCGACCGACCGCTCGTGATGAGCGAGCTCGGGCTCGACAGCCTGCGGAACGGCGAGGACGTCCAGGCGCGGTCGCTCGATTGGCAGGTCCGGACGGCGTTCGCGGCCGGCTGTGCCGGGGTGTTCGTGTTTTCGTGGACGGACGAGTGGTACCGTCACGGGCAGGGGGTGGGAGACTGGGCGTTCGGGCTCACGCGGGCCGACCGCTCGCCCAAACCGGCGCTCACAGCGGTGCGCGAGGCGTTCGCGGAGGTTCCGCTCCCGCCGGGTCTGCCCTGGCCCCGCGTGTCGGTGGTCGTGTGCACCTACAACGGCGCGCGCACCATCCGCGATTGCCTCGATGGATTGAGCCGCCTCGCCTACCCCGACTACGAAGTGATCGTCGTGGACGATGGGTCGTCCGACGCGAGCGCCGTCATCGCGCGGCAATACGACTGCCGCCTGATCCAGACCGAGAATCGCGGCCTCGCCAACGCGCGCAACTCGGGGCTCGCCGCGGCCACCGGGGAGATCATCGTGTACCTGGACGACGACGCGTACCCCGACCCGCACTGGCTCACGTACCTCGCGGCCACGTTCCTGCGCACCGCGTACGCGGGAGTGGGCGGGCCCAACATCGCCCCCGCGGGCGACGGTCCCATCGCCGAGTGCGTGGCGCGCGCGCCCGGGGGGCCGGTGCACGTGCTCGTGACGGATCGCGAGGCGGAGCACATCCCCGGGTGCAACATGGCGTTCCGGAAGTCCTGCCTCGAAGCGATCGGCGGATTCGACCCGCAGTTCCGCACCGCCGGCGACGACGTTGACGTGTGCTGGCGGCTGCAGGAGCGGGGCTGGAAACTGGGGTTCCACCCCGCCGCCATGGTCTGGCACCACCGCCGTAACTCGGTGCGCACCTACTGGCGGCAGCAGATCGGCTACGGTCGGGCGGAAGCGATGCTGGAGCGCAAATGGCCCGAGAAGTACAACGGGCCGGGGCACGTGCGCTGGGTGGGCCGCATCTACGGCGACGGACTCACCCACGCGCTCGGGTGGCGCCGGGCGCGTGTGTACCACGGCGTCTGGGGCGCGGCTCCGTTCCAATCCTTGTACCAGCCGGCGCCCAGCCTGCTCGGCTCGCTGCCGCAAATGCCCGAGTGGCACCTGATGACGGCGACGCTCGCGGGGATCGCGGCATTGAGCGCCGCCTGGCGGCCGTTCAGGCTCGCGCTGCCCATGCTCGCCGTGGCGATCGTGCCGCCCGTGGCCCAGGCCTGGCTGAGCGCGGCGCGCGCGGCATTCCCCGACGGGCCGGCCGACTGGTCCACGCGGCTGCGGCGGCGGTTGCTGACGGCGGCACTGCACCTCATCCAGCCCCTGGCCCGGCTGCGGGGGCGTTTGAACGAGGGCCTGACGCCCTGGCGGCGCCGGGGAACGCCGGGACCGACGCCGCTCTGGCCGGTCACTACTTCCATCTGGACCGACCGAGTACAGGAGCAAGACCAGCGGTTGCGCGCCATGGAAGCGGGCCTGCGGGCCGAGGGCGCTTCCGTGCTGCGCGGCGGCCGGCACGACCCCTGGGACCTGGAGGTGCGAGGCGGATTCTTCGGGGCCGCCCGCCTCATTCTGGGCGTGGAAGACCATCCGGGCGGTCACCAGATGCTCCGGTTACGCTGGTGGCCGGACGTGCCCGTGCGAGGCCCGATCCTCACGCTTCTCTTCGCCGCGCTCACCTACAGCGCCGCGCACGACCGTGCCTGGGTGGCCGCGGGCGTCGTGGGGCTGGGCGCCGCCTTCTTCGCCTGGCGCGTGCTCGAGCAGTGCACGGCGGCCATGGCGACGGTGCGCGACGCCGTCGCGCGGCTGCGGGAGCCGGCGTCGTGATGCGCGACGCCACCTTGTATCGACGCGTGTTCCGCCAGGCGCGGCCCTACTGGCCGCACGTCCTGGGGGTGTTCGCGCTCGGCTTGCTCGCGAGTCCGATCGCGCTCCTGACTCCGGTGCCGCTCAAGATCGTGGTCGATTCGGTGCTCGGCACGCGGCCGCTCCCACCCGTGCTGCGAGCACTCGTGCCGGCGTCGGTCGGCTCGAGCGCCGCCGCCACGCTCGCGGTTGCCATCGCGCTGCTGCTCGCCGTCACCGCGCTCGGCCAGGTGCAGAGTCTCGCGACCACCCTGCTGCGCACCTCCATCGGCGAGCGGCTGGTGCTGGACTTCCGCTCCCTCCTCGTTCAGCAGGTCCAGCGCCTGTCGTTGTCCTATCACGACTCCCGCGGCACTGCCGACTCCGTGTACCGCATCCAGTACGACGCCCCCGCCATTCAGAACATCCTCGTGGATGGGGCCATCCCGTTCGTCTCGGCCGCGATCACGGTGGTCACGATGTGGATCGTCACGGCGGAGCTCGATCGACAGCTCGCCCTGGTGGCGCTGGCGATCTCCCCGCCGCTGTTCTTCCTCTCCCGCTTGTACCGCCCGCGCATGCGCCGCCAATCGCGCCAGGTGAAGAAGCTCGAGAGCTCGGCGCTGGCCGTCGTGCAGGAGACCCTCGGGGCGCTGCGCGTGGTCAAGGCGTTCGGCCAGGAAGCGCGGGAAACGGGCCGCTTCGTCCATCGCTCCCGGGAGGGCGTCGCCGCGCGCATCCGATTGGCGGTGCTCGAAGGAGGCTACGGCCTGCTCATCGGCCTGGTGACGGCGCTGGGGATGGCGGCGGTGCTGCTCATCGGAGTCGGGCACGTCCGCGCGGGCACGCTCACGCTGGGACAGCTCTTGATGGTGCTCGGCTACCTGGGGCAGCTGTACGAGCCCCTGAAGACCATGAGCCGAAAGGCGACCGGGCTGCAGGGGTACCTCGCGAGCGCCGAGCGGGCGTTCGCGCTCCTGGACGAGCAGCCCGACGTACCGGAGCGGCCGCACGCCCGGCCGGTGACGCGCGCGACCGGCGCTGTGGAGTTCCGAGGCGTCTCGTTCGCCTACGGGCCGGACCACCCGGTGCTGCAGGACGTTTCCTTCGCGATCGCGCCGGGGACGCGGCTCGGAGTCGTCGGGGCGACCGGCGCCGGCAAGACCACGCTGATCAGCCTGCTCACGCGCTTCTACGACCCGACCGGCGGGCAAATCCTGCTCGATGGCGTGGACCTGCGCGACTACAAGCTCGACGATCTGCGCCGCCAGTTCGCCGTCGTGCTGCAGGAGACGGTGCTCTTTTCGGCCAGCATCTCCGAGAACATTGCGTACGCCGCGCCCGGCGCGAGCCGGGAGCAGATCGTCGCCGCCGCGCACGCCGCGAATGCGCACGAGTTCATCGTACGGCTGCCGCGCGGCTACGACACCCACGTCGGGGAGCGCGGCGCGCAGCTCTCGGGGGGCCAGCGACAGCGCATCGCGCTCGCCCGTGCCTTCCTGAAGGACAGCCCCGTGCTCATCCTCGACGAGCCGACGAGCGCGGTGGACGCCGAGACGGAAGGTGCGATTCTCGGAGCGATGCGCCACCTAATGCGCGGCCGCACCGTGCTGGTGATCTCCCATCGACCGAGCACACTGGAGCATTGCGCGGGGCTCCTCGTGCTCGACAGCGGCCGCGTCGTCGCCGATACCATCCGACCCGTGACGAGCCCGCCGCCGCGCGTCGCGCCGGCCGCCGTGGGCGAGCCGCGGTCGAATCTCAAGCGCCATCCGGCGGTGCGCGTCTGGTGCGAGCTGCATCCACATGCCGAGCCGGTGTCGATCACGCCGCTGCGGGTCCGCAAGCGGAAGAGCAGTGTATACCGGCTCGGCGGCGCCGGTCAGGGCGGCGCCGCCGTGATCGCCAAACGGTGTCCGCGAGCCGTCGCCCTCGTCGAGCGCACCGTCTACGAGGACATTCTCGCCCGTCTCACCGTCCCGTCGCTGCGCTATTACGGATTCGTCGACGAGCCCGACGCGGCGGCCGGCTGGGTCTTCATGGAGGAAGCCAGCGGTCCCGACTACTCGAATCTGCTCCCCGAACACCGTGCCCGCGCCGGTCGCTGGTTGGGGCTGCTCCATGCCGCGGCGGCCGGCGCGCCCGCCGGTCAGCGGCTCCCCGACGGCGGACCGGGCCGATATCTGGCGCGAGTGCGGACCCTGCGCGAAACGCTGCAGCGCCATCTCGACAATCCCGTCCTATCGTCCGCGGACGTGGCCTTTCTGGACGAGCTCCTGGCCCGGCTCGACACACTGACCGCGCGCTGGCACCTGCTGGACGACGTCTGTCACGGCGTGCCGCCCACCCTGGTGCATGGCGACTTCAACGGCAGAAACATGCGACTGCGAAGCCCGCTCGACGACGCGACCATCAGCGTGTTCGACTGGGAAGACGCCGGCTGGGGCATCCCTGCCGTCGACCTGGCCCAGCAGCTGACCGTGCCATCGGGACAGCTGTCCGCCAACCCCGACATTCCGAGCTACTGGTCCGCCGGCCGGGACCGCTGGCCGGACCTGAGCAGCGAGGCGTGCCTGCGGCTGGCCTATTGCGGGACGGTGTTCCGGACGCTGTCCGCCATGTCATGGATCGCGGATGATCTCGCGAACGACTGGGCGCACGCGTCGCTGCACGACATGCGCCTGTACGCCGCCGAGCTGGACGGGGCTCTCGAGCGGCTCGACTGGGCGCGGCCGGCGTCGCCGCCGCGGCGCGAGGTGGGCGCGTCATGAAGCGACTCCGGATCGGCTTCCTGGCGACGGCCCGCGCCGGTCAGGGCTCGAGCCACGTCCCCGCGGTGATGCGAGCGCTGTCGGACGCCGGCGTGATCGTCGACGTCATCGACCCCACGAAGCAGCTGCTCCATCTCTCCGACGTGCGGGTCGATCACGATCTGTACCTCTTGAAGAAAACCAGCGCCTTCGCCTTGAGCATCGCCGCCGCGCTGCATGCCCAAGGCGCCGCGATCGTGAATCCGTATCCGGTGAGCGTGGCGCTGCGCGACAAGATCGTGACGTCGAGAATGCTGCAGCTGGCCGGCGTGCCCACGCCCGCCAGCTACGTCGTGTCGCACCCAGAGCAGCTCGCGCCGCTTCTCGACGAAGGACCACTCGTCGTCAAGCCGTATCAGGGCTCGGATGGCGCCGGCGTCCGGGTCGTACGCAGCGTGGCCGAGCTGGCGACCGTGCCGGTCGGCAGGGAGCCCGTGTTCGCGCAGCGCTACCACCCGCCTCAGGGCCGGGACCGGAAGATCTACGCCGTTGGCGGCCGGCTGTTCGGCGTCAAGAAGGTCTTTCCGACGAAGACCGAGGACGAAAAACACGGCGAGCCGTTCACGCCTTCGGAGGAGCTGTGCGACATCGCGCGGCGCTGCGGCCGGGCGTTCGGCATCGATCTCTACAGCGTCGACATCATCGAAAGCAGCGGGAAGCCGTACGTGGTAGACATGTGCAGCATCCCGGGGTGCGGAGGCGTCCCGGACGCGCCGCGACATCTCGCCTCGTACCTGCTCGCGGCGGCCGAGCGCGCCACCCGGGGAGAGCGGCTGCCGATGGCCGGAGCCCACGCCTGATGGCGAGCCACGTGAGCGAGACCGGCGCGCTGCGCGAGCGACTCTGCCGCTCCCTCGACGAGCGGCAGGAGCCCGGGGTGGC
>Ga0209027_1000083_pt1 | contig 25617 bp, 22 predicted proteins | sample GraSoi013_1_20cm_3_FD_185821 | JGI IMG/M metagenome (GOLD analysis project Ga0209027, IMG submission 185821) | Grasslands soil microbial communities from the Angelo Coastal Reserve, California, USA - Sample 09_27_2013_1_20cm (SPAdes) (version 2) | ecosystem: Environmental > Terrestrial > Soil >...
TCGAGGATCAGCTCCTGATAGAGGGCGCTGAGCTGCGGATCAGGCGGGGACGTATCCAAACAGGGCTCCCGCCTTGACGAGCGCGCCGGCGAGGGCGTCCACCTCGTCCAACCCGTTGTACAGATAGAACGACGCGCGCGCTGTCGCGGTCACGTTGAGCCGCCGCATCAGCGGCTGGGCACAGTGGTGCCCGGCGCGGATGCAGATGCCGTCCTGGTCGAGGATGGTCGCGATGTCGTGCGGATGGATGTCGCCGTAGGTGAACGAGACGACGCCCGCCCGGTGGTCACGCGGGCCGTACACCGTCACGCCCTCGATCTGCGTGAGCTTGTCGATTGCCGCGGCCGCGAGCGACTGCTCGTGCTCCGCGATCCGCTCGCGCCCGATACGCTCGAGGTATGTGATCGCCGCCGCGAGTCCGACCGCCGCTTCGACGTTCGGCGTCCCCGCCTCGAACTTGTGGGGGATCTTGTTGTAGGTGGAGTGGTCGTCCCACACCCGCGAGATCATCTCCCCACCGCCGTGGTAAGGCGGCATGGCCTCGAGCAGCTCCGGCTTCGCCACCAGCGCCCCCGAGCCCATCGGCCCGAGCATCTTGTGCCCCGACAGGGCGTAGAAGTCGCAGTCGAGCGCCTGCAGGTCGACCGGCAGGTGCGGCGTGGACTGAGCGCCATCCACCACTACGACCGCGCCAACGGCGTGTGCCAGCCTTGCGAGCTGCGCGGCGGGATTGACCGTGCCCAGCGCGTTCGACACATAGGGAAACGCCACGATCTTCGGTCGCCGCTCGAGCGCGCGCCCGTAGTCGGGCAAGTCGACCCGCCCGTCCTCGGTGATCTCGACCATCCGCAGCGTGGCTCCCTTTTCCTGACACAGGATCTGCCACGGTACGAGGTTCGAGTGGTGGTCCATGGCCGTGACCACGACGCTGTCGCCGGCCTGCACGGTCGCCCGGCCGTAGGCCCCCGCCACCAGGTTGATCGCCTCGGTCGTGCCGCGTGTGAACACGACACCCTCCGGCGCCCAGGCGTTCACGAACGCGGCGAGCTTCACCCGCGCCGCCTCGTACGCCTCCGTGGCGCGAATCGCGAGGTCGTACGCACCGCGATGCACGTTGGCATTGGTGGTGCGGTAATACTCGGCGATGGCGTCGAGCACCGCCTGCGGCTTCTGGGTCGTCGCCGCGTTGTCGAGATAGACCAAGGGGTGACCGTTCTCCCGCTGCGCCAGCAGCGGAAAGTCGGCGCGGAGGCGGGCGACGTCGAGCATCAGGCGAGCCGCTCGCGGACCAGGCGGTCGAGCCGGTTGCGCACATCGGGCTGCCGCATCCGGTCGAGGATCTCCGCGCCGAAACCGTACGTGAGGATGCTCCGGGCAGCCGCGGGGGAGAGCCCGCGGCTGCGGAGATAGTAGAGCTGCATCTGGTCGATCGGACCCACCGTCGAGCCGTGGGTGCACTTCACGTCGTCGGCGTAGATCTCGAGCTGCGGCTGGCTGTCGGCGCGCGCCTCGGTCGAGAGCAGCAGGTTGTTGTTGGTCTGCTTCGAGTCGGTGCGCTGCGCCCCGGGGCGGACGACGATGCGCCCGTTGAACACGCCGTGCGACCGCCCGGCCAGCACGCCGTTGAAGAATTCGTGGCTCGCGCAGTGCGGCTGGGCGTGGTCGATCACGGTGTGGTGGTCGGCGTGCTGGCCATCGCTCAACAAGTACAGCCCGTTGAGAATGAGCTCCGCGCCGGCGCCGGCCAGCACCGTCGTGATGTCGTGGCGGGCAAGCGCCGCGCCGAGCGTCATCACGTGCACTCCCAGGAAGCTGTCGCGTTCCTGTCGCGAGTGTGTCGTTGCGACCTGGAAGCCGTGCTGGCCCTCCCGCTGCACGCGGTACAGCTCGGCGCGCGCGCCGTCGCCCACCACTACCTCCGTAACCGCGTTGGTCCAATACACGCCGTCCGAGAGCCCCGCATATGTCTCGACGACGGAAGCTTGCGCCCCTCGCTCGACCACGATGAGGCTGCGCGGGTGGGACACGATCGGTCCGTCGGACATCGCGCGGCCGGTCGAGAGAAAGACCACCTCGAGCGGCCGCTCGAGCGTCACGCCGGCGGGCACGTGTACGAACGCGCCGTCCGCGAGGAAGGCCGTGTTGAGCGCCGCGAAGGCGCTGTCGTGCCAGGGTGCGTGGCGCGCGAGGTGCTCACGCGCCAGGCCCCCACCGGCCTTATCTCGAAACGCGGCGGCGAGGCTCCCCGCCCGCACGCCGCCAGTCACGTCCGCAGACGTCGAGAGGGCAGGGGCGTGGCGCCCGTCCACGAAGACGACGCGCGGGCCCACGCCCAGACACAGGCGCTCGATGTCCGAGGGCGCGGGGAGCGGGGAGCGGGGAGCATGCGCAAGAACGAATCGCTGGTCCGTGATCGGCGCCACGCTCGTGAAGCGCCACTCCTCTTGCTTCATCGTGGGAAAGCCGAGCTCGGCGAAACGGGCGATCGCCCCCTCCCGGAGCTCCCGCAGCCACTGGGGCGCGCCCGATGCGCCGTTGCGCGCGAACGCCGCGAAATCGGCCACGTACCGCCCAGTCCGGTCGGCGACGGCCGTCATGCCACGACCGCCTCTTCGCGCAGCCAGTCGTACCCCTTCTCCTCGAGCTCGAGCGCGAGCTCCTTGCCGCCCGACTTGACGATCCGCCCGCCGGCCAGCACGTGCACCACGTCCGGCACGATATGCGTGAGGATCCGGTAGTAATGCGTCACGAGCACCGTCGCGTTGTCGGGGCGCCGCAGCTTGTCCACGGTCTGGGCCACGGTCTTCAGCGCGTCGATGTCGAGTCCGGAATCGGTCTCGTCCAGGATCGCGAGTTTGGGATCGAGCACGGCGAGCTGCAGGATCTCGTTGCGCTTCTTCTCCCCGCCCGAAAAGCCTTCGTTCACCGGCCGGGTGAGGTAGCTCGAGTCCCAACCGATCACCTTGAGCTTTTCCTCGAGCGCGTCCATGAACTCGACCGGACCGAGCTCCTCCTCACCGTGGTGCTTGCGGATCGCGTTGACCGCGGAGCGGAGAAAGTAGGCGTTGGTGATGCCGCGGATGGCCACTGGGTATTGGAACGCCAGGAACACGCCCTCGCGAGCCCGCGCTTCCGGAGCCATCGCGAGCAGGTCATTCCCCTCGTACAGCACCTTGCCGGCGGTGACGGCGTATGCGGGGTGACCCGCGAGGACCTGGGCCAGCGTGCTCTTCCCCGACCCGTTCGGTCCCATGATCGCGTGCACCTCGCCGGTGTTCACGGTGAGGTCGACGCCCTTGAGGATCTCGCGTCCCTCGACCGAGGCGTGGAGGTTCTTCACCTGCAGCAGCGGATGCTTGCTCAACCCACGCTCCCTTCGAGACTGATACCGAGCAACCGCTGCGCCTCGACGGCGAACTCCATCGGCAGCTCCTTGAACACTTCCTTACAGAAACCGTTCACGATCATCGATACGGCGTCTTCGGCCGAGAGGCCGCGTTGCTTGGCGTAAAAGATCTGGTCCTCGCCGATCTTCGACGTCGAAGCCTCGTGCTCCATGATGGCGCTGCTGTTGCGCACGTCGATGTAGGGGAAGGTGTGCGCCCCACACCGGTCGCCGATGAGCATCGAGTCGCACTGCGAATAGTTGCGCGCCTGCTCCGCGCCCTTCAGGATCTTCACGAGGCCGCGGTAGGTGTTCTGGCCGCGCCCGGCCGAGATGCCCTTCGAGACGATCGTCGAACGGGTGTTCTTGCCCATGTGGATCATCTTGGTGCCCGTGTCCGCCTGCTGGCGGTGGTTGGTGACGGCGACCGAATAGAACTCGCCGATCGAGTCGTCGCCCTGCAGAATGCACCCGGGATACTTCCAGGTGATCGCCGAGCCGGTCTCCACCTGGGTCCAGGAGATCTTGGATCCCCGGCCGCGACACGCGCCGCGCTTGGTCACGAAATTGTAGATCCCGCCCCGCCCTTCTTCATCGCCCGGGTACCAGTTCTGAATCGTCGAGTACTTGATCGTCGCATGGTCGAGCGCCACCAGCTCCACCACGGCCGCGTGCAGCTGGTTCTCGTCGCGCACCGGAGCCGAGCAACCCTCGAGATAGCTCACGTGGCTCCCCTCGTCCGCGACGATGAGCGTGCGCTCGAACTGACCGGTCGACTCCGCGTTGATCCGGAAGTAGGTGGACAGCTCCATCGGACAGCGCACGCCCTTCGGCACGTACACGAACGAGCCGTCCGTGAACACGGCCGAGTTGAGGGCGGCGAAGAAGTTGTCGTTGTACGGCACCACGGATCCGAGATATTGCTGCACCATCTCGGGATACTCCCGGATCGCTTCCGAGATGGCGCAGAAGATCACGCCGTGCTTCTTGAGCTCCTCGCGAAACGTCGTCGCGACGGAGACCGAATCGAAGACGGCGTCCACCGCCACCCCGGCGAGCCGCTTCCGCTCCTCGATCGGGATACCGAGCTTCTCGAACGTCTCGAGCAGCTTGGGATCGACCTGCTCCAGGCTGTCCAGCTTGGGCCGCTGCTTGGGAGCCGCATAATAGCTGATGGCTTGATAGTCGATCGGGCCGTACTGCACGTTCGCCCAGTGCGGCTCGGGCATCTTCAGCCAGTTGCGATAGGCCTTGAGCCGCCACTCGAGCATCCAGGCCGGCTCACCCTTCTTTTCGGATATGAGACGGATCACGTCCTCGCTCAAGCCGGGGGCGACGGTCTCCGACTCGATATCGGTGACGAAGCCGTACTTGTACGGCTGGAGCACCTGGGCTTCGATGCCGCTGCTCATGGGGACTCCAGCACCTCGGTCCGAAGTTGTTTGTGCGTCGCAAGTTGCACGCGAGGAGTGGCCGCCAGAGCCGAATCCTAAGGGACTTACTCGGGATTGTCAACCGAACGATCGGCTGCCGACACCCGGCACGCAGTCCCTTCAGTAGATATCCCTATTCACCTCGCGCACCAGCCGTTCGTAGTCCGCCGGGGTGTTGAGGTCGTCGAGCACCGCTGGGTCGTCCACGCCCACCGTGACCACGTCCGGCTCGTGGGCGACGAGCACCGCCGGCGCCCCATGTTGCGTCGCCGCGGAGCTGGTGGTGAGCTCAGCGAACAGCGTGCGATCCCAGATCACCGGGTGCCCCCGCCGTCCGGCGAAGCAGGGCACGACGGCGGGCGCGCCGGTCCGGCGATAGGCCTCGAGCAGCCGCTCGACCGTCGTGACCCGCACATGCGGCAGGTCGACCGGCCAGACCACGATCCCCGTTGGCCGGAGCGGCTCGAGGGCGGCGAGGGCGGCGCGCAGCGATGCGATGGGTCCGGCGGTGGCGGCGCGTTCGACGATGTAACAGTCGTGGGGAGCGAGGGCGGGCCGGATGCGCGAGGCGTCGCTACCGAGCACGACGACGCGCAGCTTCACGTCCAGCGCCTCCAAGACCTGGAGGATGCGGACCACGAAGGGTTGGCCGCGGAAGTCGAGCAGTGCCTTGGGCCTACCCATGCGCTCGGAGCGTCCGGCGGCGAGCACCACCCCGGCTGGACCCATGGGGCTACGTTATCCCGAGTTGCACAGCGGCGCCAAATCGCCAAATTGGCGGCCCATGGCAGTCCGGCGCATTCGCCTGTTGGGCGATCCGATCCTGCGGGTCCGCTGCGAGCGGGTCCAGAACGCCAAGTCTGCCGCGACCCGGCTGGTCGCGGACGACCTGCGGGACACGCTCCGCGTGGCCAAGGAGAAGTACAAGATGGGCCGGGCCTTGGCCGCGCCGCAGATCGGCGCGCCGGTGCGGATCGTGTTCGTGGCCGTCGACAAGCAGCGCTGGACCATGATCAACCCCGAGATCACGGACGTCGGGCCGGACGACTTCCTGGTGTGGGACGACTGCTTTTCCTTCCCGCATCTCTACGTGCGGGTCAGCCGCGCTTACCAGATCACGGTGAGCTACACCGACTTGAAGGGCAAGCAGCACACCCTGCCGTTGCAAGGTCCGATGGCGGAGCTGCTGCAGCACGAGATCGATCACCTGGACGGGATCCTGGCGCTCGATCGCCCCAGCGGGGTGGACCCGTTCGCTTTGCGCTCGGAGTGGGAGAAGCTGCACGAGCCCAGCGACCGGTATGGCCCACCCAGCCCGCGGGAGGCGTAAGCGACGCCGCCGACTGGTTAGATTCTCGAACGACAGGGGTGCCCGCGGAGTAGCAGCGGGCTGAGATCACACCCTTTGAACCTGATCCGGTTCGCACCGGCGAAGGGAGCTCCGTATGACCTGCCTCACTCAGATGCACTTCGCCCGCGAGGGCGCGATCACTCCCCAGATGCAGCGCGTCGCGGAGCGGGAAGGGCTTCCCGTCGAGCTGGTGCGCGACGAGGTGGCCCTCGGGCGGTTGATAATTCCCGCCAACGTGAACCACCTCGCCGGGCGGCTCGATCCCATGGCGATCGGCCAGGTGGCGCGCGTCAAGATCAACGCCAACATCGGCAACTCGGTGGTCGAGTCGAACATCGACCAGGAGCTCGAGAAGCTGCATCACGCGGTTCACTACGGCGCCGACACCGTGATGGATCTTTCCACCGGCGGCGACATCGACGCGATCCGCCAGGCGATCATCGACGCCTCGCCGGTCCCGATCGGGACCGTGCCGATCTACCAAGCGGTCACCGACGTGAAACAGGTCGAGGATCTCACGGCCGACGACCTGCTCGACATGGTCGAGCACCAGGCGCAACAGGGGGTGGATTACGTCACGGTGCACTGCGGCATCTTGCGCGAGTACGTCGGGCTGGCGCTCGGCCGGGTGACGGGGATCGTGTCGCGGGGCGGCTCGCTGCACGCCTACTGGATGATGCACCACGACAAACAGAACCCGTTCTACACCCATTTCGACCGCATCCTCGAGATCGCCCGCAAGTACGACGTGACGCTGTCCCTCGGCGACGCTTTGCGCCCAGGGTCCGTCGCGGACGCGAACGACCGCGCCCAGTTCGCCGAGCTCGAGACGCTGGGCGAGCTGACGACGCGGGCCTGGGCCAAGGACGTGCAGGTGATGATCGAGGGTCCCGGGCACATTCCGATGCACCTGATCGAGGAGAACGTCCGCAAGGAGAAGGCGATCTGTCACGAGGCGCCGTTCTACACGCTCGGGCCGCTCGTGACCGACATCGCGCCGGGCTACGACCACATCACGTCGGCGATCGGCGCGGCGATGATCGGGTGGTACGGGGCCGACATGCTGTGCTACGTGACCCGTAAGGAGCACCTCGGTCTGCCCAACGCGGAGGAGGTGCGCGAGGGCGTGATCGCCTACAAGATCGCCGCGCACGCGGCCGACATCGCGCGCGGCCGGGCTGGTGCCCGCGACCGCGACGATGCGCTATCGCGCGCGCGGTACGCGTTCGACTGGAACGAGCAGTTCCGGCTGTCGCTCGATCCCGACCGGGCGCGCGAGCTGCACGACGAAGCGCTGCCCGCCGAGTACTTCAAGAGCGCCGAGTTCTGCGCGATGTGCGGGCCGAGGTTTTGCTCGATGCACATCACGCGGGAGATCGAGCGGAAGGCGGGGCTGCGGGAGCCGGAGAAGAAGGCGACACGCGAGGCGGTGCCGGCAGACTGACGGATTAGTGTCGGGATCGTGTCACCACGCGATCCCGTAGTCCTCCCCATGGTTCGACGACCCGCCCCAGAACGAGCCGTGCTTCCAGTCGAAGAAGATGGCGTTGATGGGGCCCGAGGTGCGCTCCTGGAAGTCGAGCCGGTAGCCCATGTCGCGCAGGTCGCGGCGCACCCAAGGCGGCGTGTCGGCCCGCAGCGTGAGCCGGCCGGGCTGCGACTCGTGGTCGCCGAACGAGTTCCGCATCTGGTAGCTCGTGATGTTCGCGGCCTCGACCGCCTCCTGCACGGTCATCCCGAACTCCACCATGTCGAGAAAGCACTGCAGCAGGTTCTGATCCTGCGTGTCGCCCCCCTGCACCGCGGACGCGAGGAACGGCTTCCCATCTTTCAGCGCGAGGCCCGGCGTGAGCGTGACCCGCGGGCGCTTCCCCGGGGCGATCACGTTGAAGGGATTGTCGACTGAATCCACGACGAACTGTTGCGCCCGCTGGCTCACGCCGATCCCGGTGCGGCCCGCGATGACGGCTGGAATCCACCCCCCCGACGGCGTGACCGACACGACCCATCCCGAGGTGTCCGCGGCCTCGATGGACGTCGTGCCGCGAGTGAACGCTGCGTCGAACGCCGCCAGCGCCGCTCCTTCGAGCAGCTGCTGCTCGGTCTGGCTCCCGCCGCCCGATGTCGTTGGAGTGCGCGCCGGGGGAGGGGGGGGCCAGCCGCGGAGCAGGTCCAGGTACGGATTCGTCCCTCCCTGGAAGGGATAGGGGTCCCCCGGCTTGATGCCCGGATCGTTGTGGTCGGGATTGATGAGGCGCGCCCGCTGGCGCGCGTAGTCCTTCGAGAGCAGGCCCCGGATCGGCTCCTCCGGCGGGAACGCGGGGTCGCCGTAGTAGAAGTCCCGGTCCGCGAACGCGAGGCTCATCGCCTGGTACACGGTGTGGATGTAGCGCGCGCTGTTGTAGCCCATCGCCTTGAGATCGAACGTCTCGAGGATGTTCAGCGCCTCGAGCATCGCCGGGCCCTGCGACCACGGTTGGAGCTTGTAGACGTCGATGCCGTGATAGGTCGTCACGACGGGCTCTTCGATCTTCACCTTCCAGCCCGCCAGGTCCGGCAGCGTGATGAGTCCCCCTTCTTCACGTAGTCCGCGGACGAGTTCCTGCGCGATGTCGCCCGTGTAGAACCGGGCGTAGGCGGCCATGATCGCGTCGCGCCGGCTCTTGCCCTGGCGCAGTGCCTGCTGCTCGGCATCGACCAGCTTCCGCAGGGTGGCCGCCAGGTCCGCCTGCCGGAAGATCTCCCCCGCTTCGGGCGCCTCCCGCGCTTCACCCGCGTGCGGCAGCATGACCGCCCGGGAGTAACGCCATTGCTTGAGCCAGGTCTTATTGCGCTCGATCGAGTTGGCCGTCTCTTCTTCGATGGGGTAGCCGTCGGCCATCCGGATCGCCGGCTCGAGCACGTCGCGCAGGCTCAGTTTCCCGTACTCGGCGAGCATCGTCATGAGGCCGCCCGGCGTGCCGGGCGTAATGGCGGCGAGCGGCCCGTACTCGGGCGGAAAGTGCATCCCTTTCGAGCGGTACAAGGCCGGCGTGGCACCGGTGGGCGCGACGCCGAGGGCGTTGATGGCGATGACCTTCTTGGTCTGCGGGTTGTAGATGAGGGCCTGGGTTTCGCCGCCCCAGGAGAGCACGTCCCACATGGTCGTGACGGCGGCGAGCATGGCGCACGCCGCGTCGACGGGATTGCCGCCCTTCTGGAAAATCATGGCGCCGGCGGTGGCGGCGAGCGGCTTGCCGGTAATGGCGACCCAGTGGCGCCCGTGCAGTGGGGGCTTCTGGGTGCGCTGGCCCGCGAGCCCGACCGGCCAGAGCAGGAGGGTGAGCGCGAGGACACGAGCGGCCATTGCGTGCTCCGACCGAGATCGAGTCGGGGAAGATATCGTTTCGTCCCGCGGCTCGCCATCGTGTCGCAGACGGGCCCGCGCACTTGCGGGGCTTCGGGGTGCCGGTAGTATAGGCAGCCTCACATCTCGCGGGAGTGCGGCATGCGCATGTCTCTGGTCTGTTGCGGTCTTGCTCTCCTCATCTTCAGACTGGCGGCGGCGCCTGGGCTCTTCGCGCAGGGCGGGTCGATCACCGGCACGGTCACCAACCGCGCCACGGGTGCCCCAGTCGGTGGCGCACAGCTCGTCGTCGCCGGGACAACGTTGCGAGCGCTCACCGACGCGAGCGGGCGGTTTCGCCTGAACGACCTGACCGGGACGAGCGCGGTGCTCCAGGTGCGGCGCATCGGCTTTCGTGCCACAACGGACACCGTCAACGTAGGCGATACGAGTGTGCGGATCGCCCTCGACGAGAAGGTGCTCGAGCTGGAGCAGGTGGTCGTGACGGGAACGCCTGGAGCCGTTGAGCAGCGACAGCTCGGCAACGCCATCTCGCGGATCGACGCGGCGAGCATCACGCAGACGGCTCCCATCAACGACGTTCAGAACCTCCTGAACGGCCGCGCGGCCGGTGTCTTGATCCAACCTGCCACGGGGGCGGTCGGGAGCGGCTCGCGCATTCGAATCCGGGGAGCGTCGAGCTTTTCGCTTTCGAACCAGCCGCTTGTCTACGTGGATGGAGTGCGGGTGGACGCCGACTTCGCGTCGGGGCCCACGAACCAGGACTTCGGCTCGAGCTCCATTTCGCGCTTCAACGATTTCAATCCCGCCGACATCCAGAGCGTCGAGATCCTCAAGGGTCCTGCCGCGGCGACGCTGTATGGCACCGAGGCCTCCAATGGCGTCATTCAGATCATTACCAAGCGCGGCGACTCCGGCCCCGCGCATTGGAACCTCACGGTGCGTCAGGGCGTCAACTATTTCAGCAATCCGGCGGGACGCTTCCCCACCAACTACCAGATGGACACGATCGCCGACACGCTGATGTCCATCACCTTCAACGACCTTCAGGCGCAGGTCGGCGACATCTTCCGGACCGGCCACGTCGCGTCCTACGAGGCCAGTGTGAGCGGCGGCACGAGCGCCGTGCGTTACTACGTGGCGGGCGGAACGGAGCTGCAGGGGGGCGCGGAACCGAGCAACGACTTCCGGCACACGACGGGCCGTGCGAACCTCACGGTGACGCCGAGCGACAAGGTCACGCTGTCAACCAACCTGGGCTACGTCACCGGCCCGACGCACCTGAGCTGCGAAGCGGGGTGTGGCGGCAGGATGTTCACGACATTTTACATGAATCCACAGACGCTCGGGACGTTTCGGAAGGGGTTCCACAGCGGGCTCCCGGCCGCCTACGACGAGGAGTACCATTTCGCCCAGGGCCTGGACCGTTTTACCGGCAGTGTCCAACTGCTGCATCACCCCGTGACGTGGTTCACGCAGCGAGTCACGTTTGGAGTGGACCGGACGCGGGAGGAGAACTCACTGTACCAGCCGCACATCGATTCGCTCCAACAGTTCTTCGGTTCCGATGCGCTCGGCTACATCGGCATCACGAATCGCGCCGTGGACAATACGACCGTGGACTACGCTGCGACAGCGAACTTCGATCTGTCTTCCACGTTGCGCTCGAGCGCCTCGGCCGGCGTGCAGTTCTACCACACCCTCACCGACACGGCCTTTGCCGACGGGCTGTTCTTTCCAGGACCAGGGCTCTCCGCTATCGATGCGACCACGGGCCAGCGCACGACGGCCGGCGGGCTCGAGGAGACGAAGAGCATCGGCGCCTACGGGCAGGAGCAAATCGCGTGGCGAGATCGCCTCTTCATCACGGGCGGACTTCGCTCCGACCAGCAGAGCACGTTCAGCCGGAACTTCAGCCGCGTCTACTACCCGAAGGTCAGCGTGAGCTGGGTGCTCAGTGACGAGCCGTTCTGGAAGTACGGGTTCGCAAACCAGGTGCGGCTGCGGGCCGCGTACGGCGAATCAGGGCGGGCGCCGCCGTACAACGCCGCCGTGCGCACTTTTGTGGGCGCCACCGGTCCGGGCGACGTGGCGGCGGTGACGCCTCAGAACATCGGAAACCCCGACCTGAAAGCCGAGCGCGGCAAGGAAATGGAGCTCGGGTTCGACGCCGGCTTCTGGGACGACCGGCTCGGGGTCGAGTTCACGTACTACCGCAAGCAGACCGTCAACGAGATTCTGTCGCGCCAACTCGCCCCGTCCATCGGCTTCCCGGCTCAGCAGTACTTCAACGCCGGCTCGGTGCGGAGCCAGGGGATCGAGCTGTTGGCGCGCGGGCGACCCTACGAGCGCGGTCCGGTGAGCGTAGATCTGACGTTCAACCTTGCCACCAACAGCAACGAGGTGCTGAGCCTCCTACCGGGCCAGGCGTTTGTATCGGCCGGGACGTTCCTGCAGCATCGCGTTGGCTACGCCGTCGGCTCCTGGTTCGCCAAGCGCGTGGTGAGTGCGCAGCTCGACTCCGTGGGAAAGGCCATCAACATCTTGTGCGACAACGGGAATGGTGGAACGGTCGCGTGTGGCAGCGCACCCAGCGTCTACCTCGGTCGCACCACCCCGACTGTCGAGGGAGGGCTCAACGCAACGGTCACCCTCTTTGCTCGCTTGCGGATGTCCGGCCTGCTCGACTTCAAGACCGGATACAAGAAGTTGGACGGCAACACGCGTGTTCGCTGCACGATCTTCATCCGCTGCCTCGAGAACTTCCGCCCACTCGAGGGTGACCCGATTCGCGTAGCCGAAGAGCAGCTCGGTGGAATCCCCGACTTCTACATCAACGACGCGAGTTTCCTCAAGCTTCGCGAAGTCGCCGTCTCCTACACGCTGCCCGATGTGTGGGCGCATGCCATCGGGGCCAACCGGGCCACGGTCTCGCTCGCGGGGCGGAATCTCGCTACCTGGACGCGCTATCCCGGCCTCGAGCCCGAAGCCATGTTCCTGGGCGGAACCCGTGGCGGGAACTTCAGTGCCTGGGAACAGGCCGATTTGCCGCAGCTGGCTCAATGGACCGTCACCGTCAACGTTGGCTACTGAGGAGGAGCGCCCGATGAGATACTCGACGATCCTTGTCCTCGGATTGCTCGCGGTGGCGACCGGTTGCGAGCTCTTCAACAACGCGCTCGAAGTTCAGAACCCGAGTAACATACCGGCCAGCGGGCTGGAAACGCCGGAGAACGCACCATTGCTCGTGAACGGAGCGATCGCCGATTTCGAGTGCGCCGCGGGTGCGTACGCGGTCCTGGGAGGAGAAATCACGGACGAGCTGATCGACGCCACACAGACCGCGGACCGCTATCCCTACGAGCGCCGCAAGATGGTCTCGAGCGACGCCCGCTACGCCGTCAACAACTGCATCGGATTGGGAGTGTACACACCACTCCAAACGGCGCGGTTCTCCGCCCTCAACGTCCGGTCCCTGCTCCAGGGCTGGACCGACGCGCAGGTGCCCGGCCGCGACACCCTGATGGCGACACTCTCCGCCTACCAGGCCTACAGTCTGGTGCTCCTGGGTGAGGGGTTCTGCTCCATGGTCGTCTCTACGCTCGACGCCAACCGGCAGATCGTCTACGGCGATTCAATTTCCCGCGACAGCACGTTCAGGCTTGCGGTCGGATCGTTCACCGACGCCATCAGCGGCGCGGCCACGAACGAGGTCCGGCAAATGGCGCTGGTGGGGCGGGCGCGCGCCTACACAGATTTGGGCCAGCTTGTGCTCGCCAGAGCGGACGCCCAACAGGTCGACTCGGGCTACGTAAGGTACGTGACCGGATCGACGATCAGCACGCGCCGTAACAACCGCGTGTGGCAGGAGAACAGCGTGACGAGCGACAACACGACGCTGGACACGGTCTATACGAAAATGAACGATCCCCGAGTGCCGTTCAGCGACAAGAAGCGAAACAGCGTGACGGGATATCACTTGTACGAGCAGCTCAAATACTCATCCGCTTCGAGCCCCATGCGCCTCGCCTCGTGGGACGAAGCGCGCTTGATCACCGCGGAAGCAGATCTGGCAGCGAGTAACTTCACGAGCGCTGACAGCATCATCAGCATCTTCCGCAAGCGCGGTGGCGACAGTACGGCGTTCACGAGCATCAACCCGGACACGGTGAAGGCCGCCCTGTTCGATCAACGGCGGCGCGAGTTCTTCTTGGAAGGCCAGCACCTGGGAGACATCATCCGGTTCGGGGCGAGCATCTTCATGCCGAATCCCCCCGCCGGCACGACTTTCAAGGGCGGCGGGACCTACGGGACCCAGTTGTGCCTACCGCTGCCCGACGTGGAGAAGAACAACAACCCGAACTACCCCTAGACGCGGCAGGCGCGGGCCGACAATCGGGGGCCGGCCGAGCGCCGGGCCCGTTGCATCGACTCACTCCCCGACCAGCGCGAACGCCCGCACCGGAAAGCTCCCCATCCCGCGCACCTTTACCGGCGCGGCGAAGAAACGAAACCCGCCGTCGCGAAGCTGCTGCAAGCCACACAGATGCTCGACGATCGGGATCCCAGCGGCGAGCAGGAGCGAGTGCGCCGGGCGGGCGCCGTCCGCCGCGTCGTCGATGTTGAGCGAGTCGATCCCGACCAGCGCGGCCCCCGCAGCTACCAGATGCACCGCCGCGGCACGCGTGAGAAAGGGATGGCCGGTGCCATACCGCTCGGTGCGCCAGTGGACGTCCCACCCCGTGTGCACCAGCACGGCCCGGCCGCGCGCGTCGACTCCCCGAAACACGTCGGCGTCGATCGCCCGGCCCGCGCGCTCCGTCGCCCGCACCACGACGCCCTCCAAATCGGCAACCGATTCCAGCGGCAGGTCGGCGATGTCCGTGCCGCCCTCATAGCGGTGAAACGGCGCGTCGACGTAGGTCCCGGTGTTGGCCAGCAGGTCGATCCGGCCGATCTGGAAGGTGGTGCCGGGCGCGTAGCGCGTGCGCGAGGCATCGCGCGCCAGCCAATCGCTGATCACGGGCGCGGGAAGGCCGGGGTAGGTGACCATCCCCGTCTCGATCGTGTGGCTCACGTCGATCACGCGGCCGCGCGATCGCGTCACAGCGGCCACCGCGCAGGGTCCTGTCCGTAGAACTGCTTCAGCTGCTGGTACAGCTGCGGGCGCTCCCGCTCGAGCTGGGCCGGCTTCTCGAAGAACGTCTCCGTGGCGACTGCGAAGAACTCGGCCTTGTTGGTCGCGCCGTAGGCGTCGAGCACCGACCGCCGGTCATGCGCGGCCTCGCGGCGCAGGCGGTCGTACTCGTCCGACAGTACGCGGCCCCACGTGCGCAGCGCGCCCGCGGGAAGCACCGGTGCCCCATCGCCGGCCCCGTCCTCTTCATCCAGCTGGTGCGCGAACTCGTGCAGCACGACGTTCTCCCCGTCCAGGGGATTGTGCGCGCCGCGGACCGCGTCGTCCCACGAGATCACCACCACGCCATCCCGCCACGATTCGCCGATGAGGGGATCGGGCGGCTCCGCGATCTCGCCCGTCCGCGGCGAGCGGGCCAGCTTCGGAACGAAGCCGTGCGGGTACACGAGCACGGTTCGGAGCGTCGGATAGCAGGGACCCTCGAGATGCAGCACCAGGAGGCACGCCCCTGCGGCGATCGTGACCCTCATCTCGTCCGTGAGCGTGAGCCCGCCACATCCCTCGAAATGCTTGTCCGCGAGAAAGAGCCGCACGAGCCTGAGCAGACGCTCCCGCTCCTGCGCGGTCAAGCCGCGGGCGAGAGGCACATTCCGCTCCACGATCCCGTGCCACGCGTCCGGGACCGGGTCGCTCGACAGCTGGACCGGCCTCACGCGGATGCGGGACAAGAGCCACGAGATCACGACGTAGGCGGCGGCGAGCAAGGCGACCGCCGGCAAGAGGACCGCGACCAGATCGATCACCGGCCGACCGGCTGCGCCGGCGGCAGCACGCGCCCCAGCGCCTTGAGCAGCTGCCCATCGGACGACCCGCCGTCGGGCGCCTCCACGAGCACCACGGCGAAGCGGCGGCGCAGCAATGGATCCCGCATCGCCTGCGCGGCAAACTGGATGGTGAGAGGGATAAACCACGGCGCCTGGCGCGCTCCGGTGCCGGCGCGCGCGACCGCGGCGTACTGCTCGAACAGCGCCAGCAGAAACCCGCCCTTGGAGGGGAACTGCCGGTAGATGGCCCCCTTCGTGAAGCCCGCCGCTTGAGCGACTTCGTCGAGCGTCGCGAGCTCAATGCCACGCTCGGCGAACACCTGTAGCCCGGCCTGCAGGAGCATCGCTCGCGTTTCCGCCTTGCGCCGCTGCCGTATGATACCCATGAGAATCAATGATACTGATAGGAATCTAGACGGCAAGTGAGCCGGCTCCTCGCTCGGCCTCCGCTGGTGCGTTCCGTCGCGCTCCCGACAAGGCCCCAGCCACGGCCCAGCGCGGCACCCGACTTGCTCCGCGCGCAGCGTCCGTTTGGCGTGGTTTTCGCACTCACGACGGCGGATCAATTGCCACGCGATTCGCCCTCGCACCGTGTGCCGCCGCGCCAGGTACCGTCGGTAGCGAAGCCTTCCCGCCCCTCGTTGGACAACTGACTGTGCGTGCAGGACTTGACTGGAGAGGGTCCCAATCGAGTATGTTTGCCGTTCGGTTGTGAATCCATTTGGAGCGTGGGATGACGTACATCATTGCAGAGCCGTGCATCAACCTGAAAGACCGCTCCTGCGTGGATGTCTGTCCGGTCGACTGCATCTACGAAGGTGAAGACCAGCTCTACATCCACCCGGACGAGTGTATCGATTGCGGCGCCTGCGAGCCGGAGTGTCCGGTGACGGCAATCTTTCCTGAGGAAGACACGCCGCCCCAATGGAAATCCTACATCGCCAAGAACCGGGACGTCTTCCAGGGCGCGAGCCCGCCCGGTAAGCCGCAGCGCAAGGGATCGTGATACGAGAGCCCCGGGCCTCTAGCCCGGGGTTCTTGGCTTCAGGGCAGGCCGCTCAGGAAATCGGCCAGCAACCGACCGGTCGCGAGGGGCTGCTCCAGGGGCGCGAGGTGGCCCGCTGCGGGAATCACGTGACATTGGGCCCCGGGGATGAGCGCCGCCATGGCCTGCGCCGCCGCGGGGGGTGACACCGCGTCGTCCTGGCCCACCACGATCAGCGTCGGGACGCGCACGGCACGAAGCGTATCGGCCGAATCGGGCCGGTCGCGCAGGGCGCGCAGCGCGCCGACCAGCCCGGGCACCGTCCAGCGACGCGCCATCTCGCGCACCTGTGCCGCAACCTCAGGTTGGGTGGCGAGGGTCGCCGGCGCGAGGAGGTCCGGCAGCAGCCGCTCGATCACGGCGTCTTGCCCCCGCTGCTCGGCCAGCGCGGCGAGCTCGTCGCGCCCGCGTTTTCCTTCCTCCGAATCCGCCCCCGCCTTCGTGTCCGCAAGGACGATCGCCCGTACCCGTTCGGGATGACGCCGCAGCAGCTCGAAGAGGACGTATCCTCCCATCGACAAGCCGCACACGACGGCCGCCCGAACGCCGAGCGCATCGAGCACCGTCACGAGATCGTCCGCATAGCGGGTCAGCGCATAGCCATCGCTCGTGGGAGCGCCCGACGCACCCACGCCGCGCAGATCGGGCGCGATGCGCTTGGCGCGAGACAACGTAGCGAGCTGGTGACGCCACACGGTACGGTCGAATGGGAAGCCGTGGACGAACAGCACGGGCGTACCGTCGCCCCGCACCTCGACCCCGAGCTCCACATCGCCCGCCGGGATCCGGATTGGCGCGTGCCCGCCCGACGGCCGCGGACCGAGAAGACGGACGATCTCTTCCGGGATCGGCGTGGCGCGCCCGACGCGGTCGATGCAGACGAACACCATCTCCGCTTCGGCCACGAGCACGTCGTCCGCGAGGCGCCGGACGGCGTGGCGCAGCGTGAGACTGGTCGTGCCCCGGTTCGCCACGGTCGTCTCGATGCGCAACACGTCGCGGGAGAAGACTGCCGCCTTGTATTCGACGACCGCTTTGCGCACGGCCGGCCAGACGCCGTTACGCTCGAACAGATCCATCCCGGGTCCGCGGGCCAGGGCATCCCACCGGGCCCGCTCGAGCAGCGTCAGCAGGGCGGCCTGGTTGAGATGGCCGAACGCGTCGCACTCAAACGGATAGACGGTCAGATCGACGGTCGGGAACGGGGTCACGGGACCGCAAACGTATGCCAGAAGACAACACGTTGCACGTTGCACGTTGCAGGTTCCACGAGAAAGGCGAACGCTTTGGCTCCGTACGTTGGATCCAGCGTGAGGCCGTGTGCGGCGGCGAGCCGTCGTGCGCGCTCACCTGCGGCGGTAGGCCACCCGTAGCCTCGACCCAACCCATTCACGATTTCTGGGGAGCGGGGAGCGGGGACCGGTACCCCGTGACGCGCCAGCAACCGCCGGGCTGCGCGTGCGAGGCGCATGGCGCGCCACCGATTCGCGACGAACGCGGGGGCCACCCGCACGCCGACGACGCGGGTCGGCCAGCGCAGCGCGGCAACCGCGAGAACGAGCCCCGCGGCCGTACCTCCGGTGCCGAGCGGGAGCACGATCGCGTCCGGGGGCTCGGCCATTTGGGTGGCGAGCTCCAATCCCGCTAGAAACTGTCCCACCACCGCCCGCGGATGGGCCCCGCCGCCGGGAATCCAGCGCCGCACGCCGAGCGGGCCGGCACGCCGCCACGCGGCCAGCACGGCGATGGGGAGGGTCGCCGCGCGGCGCGCGTGCACGATCAGCGCGGCACGGCGGGCGCACGCCGCGGCGATAGCGCGGCTCGCCAGGGTGTCGGGCTGGCGGAACTGCGCCAGCACGGTGTGGTGCCCCAGGGCCGCCGCGTGCACCGCGGTGGCGAGGCAGTGCGTCGAGCCCGTGCCCCCTGCCGTGACGAACACCGTTCCCGCGGGGACGCCGGCGAGCAGGAACTCCAGCCCGCGCACTTTATTGCCGCCGCCCTGCGACGAAGCCCGGTCTTCGCGCTTGAGGCGGAAGTCGGGTACGCCCAGGGCGCGGGCGAGCGCGGGCGCCGGCTCGAGCGGCGTGGGCCACTCGCCCAGGCGACACGGCGCGAGCGCCGCGCGTATCTTTTGACTCAGCAGCGCCGGATCAGACACCTGGACCCCGATCCCGAGGATGCCGATGCGGGTTGCCACCGATTACATCCGCCACGCGGCGCGCGCCGCCCGCAAGTACGCCGGCGACCCGCTCGGTGGCGCGCCCCCCTCCCAGCCGCCCGACGCCGAATTCTACAAGACCCTCGCCAAGGCGCTGGAGGAGATCGCCGCGGGCCTGGACGCGGTCAGTCAGCAAGAGTGAACTACGTCAGTACGCCTGCGGCGCTCGCCGACGCCGTCGCGGCGCTGCGGCGCGAGCCGCTCGTCGCCGCCGACACCGAGGCGGCGAGCTTCCATCGCTACCACGACCGGATCTTCCTGGTCCAGCTGTCGAGCCCCACGCTGACGGCGATCATCGACCCCCTGGCGATTGCCGACCTCTCGCCCGTCGGCGGGCTGCTCGACGACGCGCACGTCGAGAAGATCTTCCACGATGCCGACTACGACCTGCGGATCCTGGACCGCGATTACGGCTTCCGGGCGCGCCGGCTGTTCGACACGCGCATCGCCGCCCAGCTCGCGGGCGAGCCGGCGGTGGGGCTCGCGGCATTGCTCGAAAAGTACGTGGGCGTGAAGCTCGCAAAGGAGCACCAGAAGGCCGACTGGTCGCGCCGCCCGTTGCCCCCCGCCATGCTGGCGTACGCCGCCGCCGACACGCAGCACCTGCCGGCGCTGCGCGAGGCACTGCGCTCGCGTCTCGCGGCGCTCGAGCGGCTCCCGTGGGCCGAAGAGGAGTTCACGCGGCTCGAAGACCTGCGCTGGACCGGGACGGCGGACGGTGGCGGCCCGGACGCGTTTCTGCGGGTCAAAGGGGCGAAGGCGCTGCTGCCGCGCCAGCTGGCCGCCCTGCGCGAGCTGTATCGCTGGCGCGAGACGGTGGCCGCGGAGCAGGACCGCGCGCTGTTCCGTATCATCGGAAACGACGCGCTGCTCGCCGTGGCCCGGGCCCTGCCGCGATCCCGCTCGGAGCTGGAGCGGGTGACGCCGCTCCCACCCGCGTTGGGCGCGCGGCACGGGTCCGCGCTGATCGACGGCGTGCAGCGCGCGCTTGCGCTTGCCGACACGGAGCTGCCGCGCGTCGAGCGCGCGCCCCGGCCGCCGCGCGACCCGAGCTTCGACGCCCGCGTCGAGCGGCTCAAAGCCGCCCGCAACCGCGTCGCCCGAGAGCTCGGCCTCGAGCCGGGCGTGCTATGCGGCCGCTCGACCCTCGAGGCCGTCGCGCGCGCCGCGCCCCTTCCAAACGATCGCGCCGGGCTCGCCCGAATCGGGGAGCTCCGGCGGTGGCAGATAGAAGCGCTGGGGGACGCGCTGCTCGCGGCGCTCGCTTAGAGCCCCATCAGCGCCCGCACTTTGGGATCCATCCGCTCGGGCGACCAGTAGGGCTCCCATACGATCTCGATGTCCACGTCCTGCACGCCTTCGAGGCCGCGGAGCACGCGGTAGGCATCGTTCGTGATCATGGGACCGGCGGGGCAGCCGGGGGAGGTCAGGGTCATCTTCACGTTCACCTGGCCGTCGGCGACCTCCACGTCGTACACGAGCCCGAGGTCGACGATGTTCATATCGAGCTCGGGGTCCTTCACCTGCCGGAGCGCGTCGCGCGCCGCTTCCGCCGTGGGCCCTGCGGGCACCGTCATCAGCCGGCTCCTTCCATCTCCTGTTCCGAACCTAGCGCGCCGCGTAGCCGCGCACCAGGCAGCGGCGCCGTTGCGCGATCCAGGCGTATACCCGCCGTGCGACGGGCAGCACGCCCGGCAGCCGGAACGGCCACGCCAGCCACCGCCGGCGCGGCAGCAACTTGAGAATCTCCGGCGCCGCGTCCGCGCCCGCGAACACCCGTCCGTCCGGGGGAGGAAGCACCAGATGCATCGCCGCAGCGAGCGCGGGGAGCGGAATGCCGAACGCGGCCACACGGGCTTGATCCTGGAACGGGACCAACACAATCCGCTGTTCCCGGTCCCAGCGCCGCACCAGGTCGGCCGCCCGCCGGCAGAAACCGCACTCGCCATCGTAAATCAGCGTGGCGTGGTCAGGGCGCATCGGAGGCTCGAGCCGCCGCGTCCGCGACGCGTCCACGGACGCCCTTCAGGATCGTGAACGGGCGGCGGGCGCGCGGCGCGTAGGCGCGGTTCGTGAGCAGGACGACGAACAAGTCGCGGTCCGGATCGATCCACACCGAGGTTCCCGTCCATCCGGTGTGGCCATAGCTGCGTGGTCCGAACAGCGTCCCCGCGCTCGAGACGTTCTCGCCGGTCGGCAGCGCCTGCCAACCGAGGGCACGCGCCTCACTCCGGTGCCCGAAGTCGACCGTCTTCGTGATAAACTGCCGGACGGTTTCCTGCTTGAGCAGCCGCCGGCCGTCCGCCAGCGCGCCCTCGCGCAGCATCAGCTGGGCGAAGCGCGCTACGTCCAACGCGGTGGCGAACAGGCCGGCATTACCCGAAACGCCGCGCAGCTTGAACGCACTGCCGTCGTTCACGACGCCCGCCACCGGATGCCCCCGCCACACGCCGGTGGGCGCGATCCGGGGCCTGAGCCGGGCGGGCGGGCGGAACATGGTGGCCTCGAGTCCCAGAGGGGTGAAGACCTCGCGCGTGGCGAATACGTCCAGCGGCTGCCCGGTGACACGATGCACGACCGCCGCCAGCAGGATCGCGTTCAAGTCGCTGTAGATGACGCGCGTGCCGGGCGCGACGCGGGGCGCCTCGGAAAACACCCGCCGCATCATGGCGGCGCTGTCGGGCAGCGCCTTGAGCTCGCGATCCGGGATGTCCGCCCGCAGACCGGAGGTGTGGGCGAGCAGCTGGCGCACCGTGACACGCGCCGTCGCCGTTCCCCGGAGCTCCGGGAGATACGTCTCGACCGGCGAGTCGAGGCGCACGCGCTCGCGCTCGACGAGGAGCATCAGTGCCGGGGTCGTCGCGATCACCTTGGTGAGTGACGCCAGGTCGTAGATCGTGCTCTCGGGATCGACGGCACGACTCAGGGCCGACCAGGTGAGGTGCCCATAGCCCTTGGCGTACAGCACCGAGTCGCGCCGGCCAACCACCAGCGCGGCGCCCGGGTAAGCGCCCTGCCGGATGCCGTCCAGCACGAGCGGATCGAAGGTCGCCTGGTCGAATGCGGGCCGACCGGGCGGGCCGACTGCGGGGCCCGGCCCCGGGGTTGCCGCAGACGCCGCTTGTAACAGGAGAACGAGTCCTAGCACCACACGCCCGGGATCCGCCGCCCGCAGGCGGGGCAGCGGCCATCCGCGCCGATCCGTTGCCGTTCGATGACGTACCCGGCCCGCTCGATCAGCAGGCCCCCGCAATCGGGACACCAGGTGTTCTCCCAGCGGCCGACTCGGCCCGGCACGTTGCCGGCGTACACGAAGTTGAGGCCCGCCTCCGCGCCGATCTCGCACGCCCGGACGAGCGCGTCGGCTGTCGTGTTGTCGTGGTCGGTCATCTTGTAGTCCTTGTGGAACGCCGTGACGTGCCACGGGATCTCGGGGCTCACCGATGCGATGTAATCGGCCGCACGCTGGAGCTGGGCGGTGTCGTCGTTGAAGCCCGGCACCACGAGCGTCACGAGCTCGAGCCAGAAGCCGCGCTCGTACACCATCCGGATCGCGTCGAGCACGTGCTGCAGCACGCCGCCGAGCTCGCGGTAGCGCCGGTCGTCCATGGCCTTGAAGTCGATCTTGTAACAGTCGGTCCAGGGCCGGATGTAATCGAGCACCTCGGGCGTGGCATTGCCGTTCGAAATGAACGCCGTCTTCAAGCCACGCCGTTTCGCCACCTTGAACACGTCCACGGCCCATTCCGCGGTGATGAGCGGCTCGTTGTACGACGAGCCGACGAGCTTGGCCCCCTGGCGTAGCGCCAGCCGCACCAGGCCGTCCGGGGTCACGTCCGTCGGCAGCACTCCCGCGGCGTCGTCGCGCAGCGCCTGGCTGGTGAGCCAGTTCTGGCAGTAGCCGCAGTGGAAGTCGCACCCCAGCATCCCGAAGGTGAGCGTGTCCGAGCCGGGGAGGGCGTGGAAGAACGGTTTCTTCTCGGTAGGATCGCACTGCAGCGCGGCGACGTATCCGGCGGGCGCGTAGAGGATGCCGTCCTTGTTGAAGCGGACCTTGCAGATACCGCGCCGGCCCGGTTTGACGAGACAGCGATGCCCGCAGGCGAAGCAGCGCACCGCACCGTCCGGCAGCCGCTGCACGAGCTCTCCCTCGCGCACCCGGGCGTCCAGGGCCTGGGCGAGGGTGGCGGCCCCTCCATCGGGCGTTGCGTGCGTGAGAAACGAAACGATGCCGCGGTGCGTCATGAGCCTGCCGCCTGCCTTCCCTTCTTCAATATAGCCCGAATCGGAGCGGCCTCAGCCGCCCACGCGCAGGGGACCGGGCGCGAGCTGGTACAGGAGCAGGGCGGTAGCGATGTCGCGTGAGGACAGCTCGCGCACCTTCGGCGTGGAGTACATGAGGTCGCCCGGATCGGCAGAATGATCGAGGCCGATGAGGTGCCCGATCTCGTGCATCGCCATCACGCGCAGGTCGTCCGGGCCGAGCGGCTGCCCCTTGGGATCGAACGTCGCGAGCGTCACGACGCCGGCCGTCAGCCGTCCGTCCTGGTCCCACTCGAGGTCGGTCTGCCCGCTGCGCTCGCCTTCGAACTGGATGCGCCACTGGAACCGCACCTCGGCGGAAGCCGAATCGGCGTCGAGCGCGAAGCGCACGGGGACCCCCGCCTGCTCCCAGCGCCCAAACGCACTGCGCACGGCATCGAGGAACGCGGGCTGGAAGTTCGCGACCGCGGCCGCGGGCAGGTATACGCGGACCGGCGGCGCCGTGCGATTGTCCCAGCGATGCAGCCCCGAGTCCGAGCTGGCGGCGACGATGTCGTTCAAGTAGGTGAGCCCCGCGCTCGCCCGGATGCGACGGCGGATCTCGGAGCGCGCGAGCAGCACGATGTAGCTCGGGCCGCCGGCGTCGATCGGCGGCTGGGCGGCGGGCGGCGCGGAAGCGGGTGGGGCGGGGGCGGTGGGGGCGGTGGGGGCGGCGGAGCGGGCGGGGGCCGACGACATCGCGGAGGACGCGCTGTCGCGGGGGACGACGACGCTGTCCGTGGCGGCGCCGGCCGCCGGCGCGTCGGACGCGGGACCGGCACGCACGCGATGCGGCGGCCGCACGAAGGCATTCCACAGCGCGATCAGCAGGACGAACGCGACCGCTGCGGACGCGATGACCGACACGCGACGCTCGACCATCATGCGCGCAATATGCGAGCGGCCGGCGTCGCGCCGCTAGCTTTGCCTCGCCGGCGTCTCTATGATTGTGGCCTGCCTATGCTTGGCCGGTAAGTGATCGCGTTACCCGCGGCCCCCATCATCCGCTGGCGCGGCTGGGTGCTCGCGGCGTGGGCGGCTCTGTTTGCGCTGTTCGCGCCGCGGGCCTGCCGTGTCCAGCAGGTCCTCGCGCTCCGGGGGGGCACCAGCGAGGCGACCGAGGCGAGTCGCGCGACGGAGCTCCTCAAGGACGCGTTCCCGACCCCGTTCGCCGATTATGTAGGGATCGTCGTGCACGGTCCCGTCCGCTGGACCAGCCCGCAGTTCGAGGCGGTGCTCGACACGCTCACGGCGGCGGTCGAGCGCCGCAGCTACGTGGGTCAGGTGATCTCCGTCCGCTCCATCGGCGAGTCGAGCTTCGTGAGCCAGGACCGCCGGACCACCTTCCTGATCGCGGCGCTCACGCCGCAGTCGAGCCGCGACCTGAGCACCAGCTACGTACCCGACCTGCGCAGCACGATCCGCGACGCCCTGGCGCGGCTGCCGGGTGCCGACGGCTTTGAGGTGATGGTGACCGGCTTCCCCGCCCTGGACCACGACGTGCGCACGGTCAGCACCGAAGACACCGAGCGGGGGGAGCAGCGGGCGCTGCCGCTCACGCTCCTGGTGCTGATCGTCGCGTTCGGCGCGCTCGTCGCCGCCGCGCTGCCCGTCATCGTGGGCGTCTTGGCGATCACCATCGCGCTAGGGCTCGTCACCATCGCCGCGCGGTACACGGCGATGTCGGTGTTCGTGCTGAACATCACCACGATGGTGGGGCTCGGTGTCGGGATCGATTACTCGCTGCTCATCGTCACCCGGTTTCGCGAGGAGCTGAACCGCGGGCTGTCGCCGGTGGACGCCGCGATCCGTACGCTCGAGACCGCCGGCTCGGCGGTCGTGACGTCGGGACTCACGGTGGTCGTCGGTTTCGCGGCGCTCGTGGCCACGCCGCTCTCGGACACTCGATCGGTAGGGGTCGGGGGCCTGCTGGTCGTCGCAGTCGCGGTCCTGCTCGCCACCACGTTTCTCCCCGCGGCGCTGGCCATTCTCGGGCGCAGCATCGACCGTCCCAGGTGGCTGGCGCGTCCGCTCGCCCGCTTCCACACGCCGACGGGATGGGAGCGCTGGGCCCGCTGGCTCGGGCACCGCCCATGGCGCGCCGTCGCGGTGGGCGGCAGCGCGATCGCGCTGCTCACATTTCCCCTCACGCAGATCCGCCTCGGCCTCCCCGCCACCAACTGGTTCCCCCCCGAGTCCGAATCGGGCCGGGGACTCGAGGCCCTCCGGGAGATGGGCGCGAGCGGCGTGATCCAGCCGGTGCGCGTCGTGGTGCAGCTCCCCGAGGGCGAGTCCGCCCTCTCCGCACGCCGGCTGCCGGGACTCAAGGCCTTGACCGACTCGATCCGCAAGGATCCCCGGGTGCGGGAAGTTCGGGGCGTCGTGAAGCCCAACCTGTCGACACTCCAGCTCGTCGTGTACTACAGCAACCCGGACGAGATCCGGGCCAAGTACCCCAAGTTGTACGACGCGTACTTGAGCGCCGACAGTCGGGTCACGCTGCTGGACGTGATCCCGTCCGACACGGTGTCCCTCACGGGCCTCATGGACGTGGTGCGGCGGGTGCGGGGAATCGT
>Ga0209027_1000084_pt1 | contig 25311 bp, 26 predicted proteins | sample GraSoi013_1_20cm_3_FD_185821 | JGI IMG/M metagenome (GOLD analysis project Ga0209027, IMG submission 185821) | Grasslands soil microbial communities from the Angelo Coastal Reserve, California, USA - Sample 09_27_2013_1_20cm (SPAdes) (version 2) | ecosystem: Environmental > Terrestrial > Soil >...
ACCTGGCGTAGTCAGAATTGTCGTCGATGCGACCACTTAAAGTGTAAGACACGCGCTCGATAGGATTGCCCAGCAGCTCCGCGTAATAACCCGCACTGTGACGCGTGGCATCAAACGCGTCAGTCTGAGTTGTTGCAGCTCCGACCGCGCCGGAGCCGGTAGTGCTGTTCTCGTGCTCCCGTTCGTAAACGCCGCCGACCGTAAGTGCCGTGTTGGTTGGCAGAAAGAAAGCGAATCTTCCTTCGACATTGCGCCTATAACCACGCGAGCGGAGCGCCGAGTGCTGCTGAGCAGAGGCGCCGAACGGAAGAGCGATGTCTTCGCTCAAGTCGTAAACGTCATTCGTGCCTGCGAGCAGTCGAGCCTGCACGCGCGCACTGAGATTCCGGGATGCGTCGAGTCCTACGGTCAGTCGATGCTGTACGCGATAGGAATTCGTATCGACTGGCTGCCCCATGAAGTCCGTCGGGTAATGGAATTCGGCAGTCGTGTATCGTGCCGAGATTCTCGCCTCGCCAACATCACTGCGACCAAGACCGAACGAGCTGCCCAGCGTGCCGTTGCGATATTCGTTGTTGAACGGCAGCACTCCCTCGGTCGAATGTTGACCGGCGCCGAGCGAATAGTGCGCCAGGTTTGTCGCACCGAGGGTCTCGAGGTCCGCATCCACCGTTCCGTATGTGCCGCCCCGCACCGACATCGAGGCAGTGGGTCGTGCGGCGCCGCGGCGAGTGAAGATCTGGACGACGCCGCTCACTGCGTCTGCGCCGTAGAGCACACTCGCGGGGCCGCGCACAATTTCGATGCGATCGATGTCGTCCGTCGTCAGGTGACTGAAGTCGAAAAACCCGCCGGCCGAATTAACCGCGACCCCGTCGATCAACACCTTCGTGTACCGACTCTCGCCGCCGCGTAGAAAGAGAGATGTCACCGATCCGAACGAACCGCTCTGTACCAACTGAGCTCCGGGCACCTCGCGTAGCGCGTCTGACACACGCACCACACCACGCGCCCGCAGATCGTCACCAGACAGAACGGTGACGGCCTGCGAAAGCACATCGGTGCGCCGTGGAATCTTCGATGCGGAAACGACAACGGGCTGGAGCGTCGCGGTATCCGGTGATTGGGCATAGGTGGGTGGGCTGGAGACGCACGCACCGACGATCAGCGTCAGGGTCAATATGGCTTTCATGACAGTGTTCTCACTTGAGAAGTTCATGTCGGAGTGGTCGACGAAGTGGAACGAGGGCCGGCGCACCGACTGCTGGATCACGCGTGACAACTACCGGCCATCCGTAAATCGATTCGAGGCGGTCCGCTTTCATTACTTCGTTGGGACTGCCGTTGACGGCGACTCGGCCGTGATTGAGGAGCACGATCGTATGCGCAAAGCGCGCAACCAAATTGAGCTGATGGCTGACCAACAGAATTGCCAATCCGCTACGTGCGAGAGATGCCAGCAGCTCGAAGATCGCCATCTCGTGCGCAACGTCGAGGAAAGTGGTCGGCTCGTCGAGCACCAGCGCAGGCGCGTGTTGAGCGAGCGCTCTTGCGATTCTGACACGCTGCCACTCCCCGCCCGATAACGCGTCAGTCGTTCTGTTCGCCAGGTCCTCGATTCCCGATTGAGTCAGCGCCTGCTCGATGGCTTGTTCGTCATCAAAGCCTGGCGAGCGCCACAAGCCGAGGTGCGGGTAGCGCCCGAGGCCGACATAGTCGCGCACGCGCATTGGGAACGCGGCGTCCTCGCGTTGAGGCACTACTGCCACCCGCTGAGCCAAAGCGCTCGGCGTCATCGACCGCGCGTCGTCGCCGCCGATCACGGCCTTGCCACGAACGATGTCAACCCGCCCCAGCAACGCTCGCACAATTGTACTCTTGCCGGAGCCGTTGGGGCCGGCGAGAGCAGTGATCTTGCCCGACGGGCTAACGAAGCTCACGCCGTCAACCGCGTTAGCGGGCGCTGCCGGATAACTAACGACGAGATCTTCGACCGCGATCATGAAGCGCGGCGCAGCTGAATGAGGAAGAATGGAACGCCCAGCAACGCCGTAATCGCACCGAGCGGTAACTCAATGGGCGAGGCGATAGTTCTGGCCGCGAGATCAGCGGCGACGACAAGTGTGCCGCCGATCATTGCCGCCGCGAGAATCAACGGCCTGTGGGCGCGCAATCCCATCGCGCGCGCGATGTGCGGTACGACCAAGCCGACAAATCCAACCAGCCCTGCCGCGGCGACGGTTGCCGCTGCGAGAATCGCCGCGAGAATGAAGGCGCGACGGCCGGCTCGTTCCGCATCAACACCCAGAGAGACGGCGGTGTCTTCGCCGAGTGCCAGCACGTCGATCTCGCGCGCCCAATAGATGACCGCGCCGCCAACGATCAGAACGCTTCCGGCGAGCCATGCCACACGCGACCATGTCGCGTCGGTTGCCGAGCCCATCATCCACCAAAGTGCGCCGCGAATCCGATTTGGCTCGGCGCTCGCCAGTGCTACCATGATCACGGCATTGGCGAAAGCGCCGACGATGACACCTGCGATGAGCAATGTTCGGAGGTCGCCGCGCGCCGCACGGCCGCCGGTGCGCCCGACGGCAAGCGTTACGAATACTGCGATAACGCTCCCGCCGAATGCCGCCAGCGTGATGGCGGCTTCGCCAATTGCTCCAAGTGCAAATGCGACTACGGCTCCGACCGCCGCACCGCCGGAAACGCCAAGCAGATATGGCTCGGCCAGTGGGTTGCGCAAAGTGCCTTGTAGCATCGCACCGCTCGCACCCAAGCCTGCTCCTACCAGAGCGCCAAGCACGACGCGGGGCAACCTGAGATCGCGAACAATTGCGATTGCCGTCGGGTCTCCTCTGCTCCGCAACGCAGCGATGACAGCACCGAGGGGCACCGACACAGGACCGTTCGCAATCGCAATCATGGCCACCGCAACGAGAACGACCCCCATCACCAGCCAGTACGCGGAATGAAACTGCCTCACTTCAGCACGCCCGGATGCAACAGCGTCGCAAGGGAGACAGCGGCCTCTCCAAGCCGAACTGCCGGTCGCGCGACGATGTTGGTGTCGACGACGATAATCTTCTGGTCGCGCGCGGCACGAACAATTTTCCAGCGCGGATCAGATTCAATGGCGTGGGCGCCAATCGGCCCGGCGAGAATGAAATCCGGATTGCGGCGCGCGACGTCCTCGAGCGTTATCTCACCGGACGGTCCGTTGATGTCGCGGTACACGTTGGTAGCGCCCGCGAGATTGACGAGCTCGTCCATGAAACTCCCGCTGCCGACCGTGATTAGCGGCGCATCCCAGATATGCCAAAAGACACTGGGATGAGAAACGCCGCGCATGGCAACAGCGACACGATCGAGGGTGCGGTGCACTGAATCGCGCACCGTTGCTGCGCGCGCAGTATCGTGGAGAATCCTCCCGAGAAGCATCGTCGTCCGCGCGAAGTCGCTGATGTGATCGTTCTTGAGGGAAACGGTGTTGACTCCGCTCGCGATCAGCCGTTTCGCCGCAGCTCTATTGTCGCGGCTGGCGTAAAGAACTACGAGATCGGGACGAACTCCGAGGACGGCTTCGACGTTGGGATTGATGCCGTTGCCAAGATCGGGGACGAATTTCGCCGACTCCGGCCACTGATCGAAACTAGTGCGTCCGATCAACCGACGACCGGCACCGATCGCAAAGAAGATCTCTGTCGTGCTGGGGTTGAGCGAGACGATGCGGGACGGCGCCGTCACCGGGATGGTGATCTGATTGCCGAAATCGTCACGGAGACCGGAGCCAGCCTGCTCCCTTTGCTTGCACGCGACGATGGCGATCAGGGCGACAAGAACCGCGATCGATCTCGGTCTGAAAAACAAAACGGACACTCCTCTCTCAGAGAAATGCCCAATGGAGCACGCGCGACCAGCGCCTGACCGCCACCAGGACCTCCCTCCGAGGTTCTGAACGTGGCGCGGACAAGAGTCGTCTCCTGGCTCCGGGCCATCAGACTCACCTTCCCGGCTGCAATCGCAGCCAGTGGTCCTACGAGTCGATGTTCAAGTGCCCGTTACAGTGGCGGGGCCGCATCGGCTTTGAACCGATTTCCGTGGCTCCCGTCCGCGTTCGATTGTGATGGCGAAGCTATCGACGTCGCAACGCCTGCGCAAGCGCGATCACCATCGCTGCGCCAATGATGAGCGTAATCGCGAGCAGGAAGCGCGGATCGACACTCCGTGTCGACGGAGGTGGTGGAAGATCGATTACCGCGACGGAGTTTTCCGGCATGTCGCTGGCGAGAAATCGCCGGTAGTTTCGCTCGTCCACGACTACTGGATCGACCTCCCGCAAATGCGGGCCGCTCACGTTCCCGCTCTTATCCTCGATGAGGATCTCGTAGACCCCTGTCTCCTTTTCCAGCGGAAGCTTCAACGGAAACGAGTTGGCTGGCAGTGAGTATGAGAACGACAACTGCTTGAGTCCCGGTGCGAGCGGGGCAAATACCCTCACGACACCCTCAGTGTTTGTAACAGCTTGTCCGGATATGTCGCCCTGCCCGACTTTGAAATCGGTCGCCCCTGGCAGAATGTGTGTGACCCAGGTCGCGCTGGCAGGATTGTCTCCCACGGCGACTCTGGTGACCGAGGAGTCGTTCGAGAGATCATAGACCTCGACCACGGATCGCTTCGCATTCGCGTCTGCCGCCGAAACGACTACGTGATGGCCGCGCAAACTAAGAGGAACGTGGCCCGACGTAGTGTCGAATACCGTGATTTCGCCGTCGTCGCCAGTGACTTTGCCTTCGGCGAGAGGCGGTGTGAAATACGCGATTCCGTCGTACGACGCGGAAACGAAATACACCGCGTCTTCGCTTCCCGTGCGCGTGTAGTTGAATGCGTAGCGTCCGCGCGCATCAGACTGAACCGAATCGAGGGGTCCGGCGCGATCAGGGCCGACCCGATGGAGGACGACCCACGCTCCGCTGACCGGATCCATCCGGCGAGCTCCCGGGCGAATGATTCGACCGGAAACCTGCTGGGGTGCTGATGGGAGCGTGGCCTGCAGGAGCAGCAGGATCGCCACGCTACATATTGAACTTCCCAAAGTCTTCCGGACGCAGGTTCTCGAGATACTCCTTCAACTGCTCCGCCGACATCTCCTCCGAGGGCTCGGCGAGTGTCTCAGGGGCCGATTGGCCTTCCTCGAGCAGCAGCGCAGTGAGAAGACTCTCCTGCGCGTAGATCGGCGCCTCGAATCTCAAGGCAATGGCGATGCTGTCGGAAGGACGTGCGTCGATGTGCACCGCACCTGAATTGCGCGCAATGTGGAGCTCTGCGTAAAAGGTCCGATTCTCCACTTTCGTGATGTTCACGCGTCGAAGCGTTCCTCCCATTCCGATGATGAGATTCTTGCACAAGTCATGGGTGAGTGGCCGCTCGCGCTTCAGCTTGTTCATCTCGATGACGATCGATTCCGCCTCGGGCTGCCCGATCCAGATCGGCAGCAGGCGCGCACCGCCCTTCTCCTGCAGGATCACAACGTAGGAGTTGGTCGATCGATCCAGACCGAGTCGCATCACTTCGACTTCGACGAGCTGCATGAAAACAAGTTAATGTCGTGTCTCAAAACGTGAAAAGCTGACCGATGGTCAGCTTCATACACTTTGAACTCTTTGGCAGCTAGCGCGTCTCAGCGGCTTTCCTGAGATCCCCGGTGCGATCCAGGCGCTCCCACGTGAACAACGTGCCTTTCCCGTTCTTCTTCGGCTCCCGGCCGAAATGCCCGTACGCCGATGTGGCGCTGTATATCGGTTTGCGCAGATCGAGGGCAGTGATGATACCCTTCGGGGTGAGATCGAAGACCTTCCTGATCGCGCGCATGATCGCTGTCTCCGGCACGGTGTTAGTGCCGAAAGTGTCGACGTTGACCGAGACGGGCTCCGCAACTCCGATCGCGTAAGCGACCTGCACCTCGCAGCGTCGTGCGAGCTTGGCGCCGACAATGTTCTTGGCGACCCAGCGCGCAGCGTAGCACGCTGACCGATCCACCTTCGAGGGATCTTTGCCACTGAACGCGCCACCGCCGTGACGCCCCATGCCGCCATACGTATCGACGATGATCTTGCGGCCGGTCAGACCAGCATCACCCTGTGGTCCGCCGATGACGAATCGACCAGTCGGGTTGATGTGGAATTTGATGTTCTTGTCGCGAAGCTCTTTCGCGATGACGGGCTCGATGACTTCGGCGATCACGGCCTCGCGCAGCCTTTTCACCGAAATACTTTCCGAGTGCTGAGTGGAGACGACGACGGTGTCGACGCCCACCGGAAGCGCATCCTCGTAAAGAACCGTTACCTGCGCTTTACCGTCCGGACGAACCCACGATCCCTCCTTTGATCGGCGGAACTCCGCCAGTCGTTCGGTGAGCCGGTGCGCCAACTGAATCGGCATCGGCATCAACTCCGGAGTCTCGTCGGTCGCGTAGCCGAACATCATACCCTGATCGCCAGCGCCGCCAGTGTCTACACCCTGTGCGATGTCCGGTGATTGCTTGTCGATAGTGCTGATTACAGCGCACGTCTTTGAGTCGAATCCGTAACCAGCATCGTTGTAACCGATGCGATTGATCGTCGAGCGGACGATCTCGGGAACGTTGACGTAGGTTTTGGTAGTGATCTCACCGGCCACGCAGGCGAGGCCGGTTGTAACGAGCGTCTCGCAGGCTACGCGCGCTAGCGGATCATCTTTGAGTATGGCGTCGAGGATGGCATCGGAAATCGCGTCAGCGACCTTGTCCGGATGGCCCTCGGTAACGGACTCCGAGGTGAATAAATGTCGATCGAGCACGAAATTCCTCTAGGGAATTTGAGGATGATCGGTGGCAACGGTCGTCGGGCCGTACTATTCCCGCGCCGAGGATGTTTTAACTCCACCGGAGCTTTCGAAGATATTCCCCTCGACCACGTCGGGCAACCCGGCGCGCAAGAAAGATGCGTCGCCGAAGGCACTCATCAGACGACGCCGCAGCTCTCCTTCTGCCTCGCGCGCGGTTCGCGATTCGAGCGCAGCACTGGCTGCTTCCGCGGCAACACCGACGCTGACACCGCGCACAATCCGTTTAACGAGCGGCACTGCGCGGCCGGCGACACTCAGCGAGCGGACACCAAGCCCAATCAACGCAAACGCCATCAGAGGCTGTGATGCCATTTCGCCGCACACTGCGACCTCAAGACGGTGCGCGACGCCGACGTCGACGATACGCTTGATCAGTGTCAGCACAGCCGGATGCAGCGGTGTGAAGCGTGAAGCAAGGTTTGCACTGCCGCGATCAACGGCCAGTGTGTACTGGACCAGATCGTTGGTGCCGATGCTGAAGAAAGACACGTCGTCGACGAGCGTATGCACCGATATCGCGGCCGCTGGAGTCTCGACCATCACCCCCAGTGGCAGATCATGTCGATACGGCACGCCGCGCGCATCGAGCTCGCGCGCCGCCTCATTGAGCAGATTCTTCGCCTGCTTCACTTCATCGAGCGTGATGACGAGCGGGAACATGATCCTGACGTCACCGTGCATCGCCGCTCGCAGCAATGCGCGTAGCTGCGTCTTGAACAGTTCCGGCTCGTCGAGACACATTCTGATCGCGCGCCAACCGAGGAATGGATTGGGGTCCGTCGGGTAACCGCCAACCGGCAGCTTGTCGCCGCCGACATCGAACGTGCGAATGACAACAGGTCGGCCACCGAACGCTTCGACGACATGGCGATAGGCTCGATACTGCTCTTCCTCGTCGGGCATTGTGGCTCTCCCGACGACGAGGAACTCAGTTCGCATCAACCCAACGCCCTCGGCGCCACTGTGCGCGGCAAATTCGGCTTCCTCGGGCAAATCGACGTTCGCACGCAACGTCACCCAGTGGCCGTCAAGCGTCACCGATTCCGCAGCAGCAAGCGCCTGCAGCTCCTTGTCCTCCAGCGCTTCAACCGCACGGCGCTCGCGGTATTTCTTGATCTGGCTCGGCGTCGGACTCACAACGAGCACGCCGGACGTGCCATCGAGAATGACGTGCTCATCGCCCTTGAGCTGCTCGGTCGCGTTGCGCAGACCAACAACTGCAGGCAGCCCGAGTGAGCGAGCCAGAATGGCGACGTGCGATGTACGAGTGCCGGCGTCGGTCGCGATTCCGATGATCGCTTCGCGGTCCAGCTGCACGGTAAGACTGGGAGTGAGATCATGCGTGACGAGGATCTTGTTCGATCCTTTCGGCAGGTCGACCGGATCGTGGTCAGGCAGGCCGAGCAAGACTGACAACACGCGAATATGGACGTCGATCAGATCGCCGACGCGCTCGCGCAGCATCGGACGAGCGTGATGCGCGAACTGCTGGCGCCACTCGAACAACACCAGATCGAATGCCTTTTCGGCACCGAGGTTCTGTTGAATCAGCTCCTCGACCTGGCGTAGCAACTCACCATCGTCGAGAATGGAAAGCTGGACATCGAAGATGGCGGCCTCTTCCGGACCGGCATGCTTCTCCGCGCGCGCGCGCACCTGATGAAGTCTTGCCTTCGCCTTCTCGCGCGCGTCATGGAACCGCTTGATCTCAGTCTGGATTGCCTCGTCGTGAATGATGCGGTGCCGGACATCGGGGACTTCCCAGCGCAACAGATGCACTGGCCCGTCCACGATTCCCGGCGACGCCGGCATTCCGGCAATCCCTTTTGCCATCAGCTCTCTCCGAACTTGTTGGCGATACAGCCAGACAATGCATCGAGCGCAGCCTCGGCATCGTCCCCGATCGCACGCAACACGATCGTCGAGCCGTACTCGGCGGCGAGCATCATGACGCCCATGATGCTTTTTGCGTTTACTTCGAGATCATCGCGTATGATGGTGATATTACTGCGGAACTTCCCCGCAGTCTTCACGATTTCCGCGGCAGGCCGCGCGTGAATCCCCAACTTGTTGACGATCTTTACTTCGCGCTCTGGCATCAGGTCAGCACCGAGTAGAGAACGAAAACCGCCAATACGCCGAGTGCGATCCGCCAACCCTCCGCGCGCTCGCGCAAGGCGGCCAGAATAAGAATTCCAATGATCGACGCCGCGACAATGCCGCCGGCCAACGCTTTTCCCGGCCCTGTGATCCGCTCCAGCGCGAGGGGCAACGCGATACCCGCCGCCAGCGCGGCGGCACAACCGATGTACTGCGGTCCCTGTCGAAACACTGGATTGCCCAGCGCCGACGCAACGTTGAGTCCGCGCGATAGTCCGATGTGGAGTGCCCATGCTCTGAGCGCGAGATGGCCGGCGTTGTACAGCAATAGAAATGTACCAACGACTGCCAGAGGCGACCCCCCAAACCCGTAGACGGCAATGCCAATCAGGGAACTGAACGGCAGCCAGCTCGCCCACACCAGACGGTCGCCAACGCTGCCGAGTGGACCGGGCAGCGCGGTGCGAAAGCGTTCGATGCGCGTCGCGTCCACGCCCTCGAGCTCAGCGCGCGACAGCGCACCGGCCGCCACGCCCGCCAGGTAAGGATGCGTGTTGAAGTAGCGAGACTGACGCGCCAGCGCAGCGCGATACGCCGGACCATCGCGGCCGCCCGGCAGACGACTCAGCGCCGGCTCCATCGCGAACCCGATCCCGGTTCCGTTCAGCGTCTCGTAGTTCCACGAGCCTTGCAGCGCCAGCAGTCGAAAAAACATCGCCAGTTTGATGCGCAGAGGCAGAGCGAATCCGGACTCGCTGGGTGTGGTCATGGCTTCACCAGGAGAACCAACCACGCGAGTAGACCGGCCAACAGAAACCAGAGCACGTAGCGAACGGAGTGGAACACCTTCCACAGCGCGGCGCCCGCGACAATCGCGACGACAACGACCACGACTGCACGCGATGCAGCCGACTCGCTTCCCCAGATGGCCACGATCGCCTTAACCAGTGGTGCGAAGATGAGCATTGCGAGCGTTGTTACCAGCGCCGCACGCAACAAATCCATCGACATGCCTGACAAGTGAAACAACATCAGTGCGCGCCGAGAGCCTTCCTCCAGTTGATCGCGTGAACGTTCCAAACGCACGGCGATGAGACGGCGGAGCACCACCATGCTCCACCCACTGATACTCGCCGTTAACAGCGTTGCCAGAACGCACGCCGGTAATGCGCCGGGCATCCCTGCAGGCTGTGCCGCGAACAACGCACCACCCACCACTCCGGCAGATCCCCACTCCGGGTAGCGCGCTGCCCCGAACGGCAGGGTGTCGAGCGCGATCATCTCCAGCACCACGCCGATCAGCAACCCGCCCGGTGGATTACCGATGAACGCGCCGGCCACAGTAGCAGCCACGATTGGCCGCGACACCATCACCTGTGGAAAGCTGACGACGTCAAGACCGAACAACGCACCCAGCATTGCGAGGGGCAAGGTTTCGAGCAACGTCAACGGGTGGCACCCTCGAGAACTTCAGGTAACGGAACCGCACGCGATGAGGGGACATCCTGGGCCGTGACCTCTACGCCAGCCGCTTCCAGATCGCGAAGCTGGTTCTCCTCGTCCGGAGTAAGGAAGATGTAGCGCAGCTTCTCAGACCGGCCGGCACGATGGTGAATGCCGCCAAGATTTACGCTGCCAATCGCTTTCACTCCCTTCACCAGACGGTACATGCTCGCAATGTCACCGGTGATAAGCAGTCCCGGACGCGGATCACTGGCGTAGCGTGCGTGATTGCGGATTCCGCTCGCGACATCGTCGAAGATCATCTCCATCTCCGGAGGTACCGCCATTCGATAGAGATCCTTCTCCCAGTCACTCCCGGCGACCAAGTCGTCGACCAGCACGATGAGGCGAATGTTCAGTGGCTGACCCCAACCGACGACGACTTGACCGTGAATAAGGCGGTCGTCGATTCGGTAGAGCTGAATTCCCATTAGCGCCCAACCACTATCAGCGAGGCCTTTCCTCTCTCTGCGGCAGTCCGCGCGGCTTCCGTCGGTGAGACAGAGTTGTTGAAGACGAAATCCAGAAGAGTCGCCAGGTTGACTCCACTAACCAGCACGATGGTTGGATCATCCTTGACGATTCGTCGCGCTGCAATTGTAGCACTGCCGGCGGGAAGATCGGTGAAGATCACCCGCGCACCTGTTCGCGCCAGTTGCTCGCGTATGGTGCTCTCGATGTCTTCCGGTGTCATGCCCATCATCGAGAGCACAACAAGCTTGTCGGCCATGCCGCAGATCTGGCCTACCGCAGACACGAGTCCCGCGGCGAACTCGCCGTGGCCGACGACGACTGCGCGCGGTTGCTCGGACCCAGCTTCCTTCTGCTCACTCATGATCTTCCTGTAGATACTCGCGAATGTTGGATGCGGCGGCTCGCTCCAGACGCCGCATTAGGCGCTCGTTGAATGCTTCAGCGGCGTTGATGCCGGAGTAGCGCAGCAGATGATTCAGCGCGATCACTTCGGCGATCACCGTGATGTTCTTGCCCGGATTCAGAAACACCGTAATCTTCGGCAGTTCGACGTCGAGGATCGTCGCCGTCTCGACATCGAGACCCGTGCGATCGACAACGGCGTGTTGATCCCACTCCTCCAGATTCACCACCACCTCGATGCGTTTCTGCTGGCGAACGGCGCGAATACCGAAGATGGCGGGAATGTCGATCAGCCCCACACCGCGAATCTCCATGTAGTGGCGCTGCATCTCGTGGCCGCGGCCGATCAAGACATCGTTGCCTCGCTTGCTGGTGATCACCAGGTCGTCGGCGACGAGCCGGTGACCGCGCTCAACGAGGTCAAGCACGCATTCGGATTTGCCGATACCGCTCTTGCCGGTGAAAAACAGTCCGACCCCGAACACGTCAGCCAGCGAGCCATGGAGCGACACCGTCGGTGCGAATTCCATCTCCAACACCGGCTTGATGCGTCGATAGAACTCAGCCGTCTTCAGCTTCGTTCGTATCAGAGGTATGCCGGCGTCGCTCGCTACCTCCTTGAGCCCGACAGGAAGTCGTTGTCCCTTGGTTATGAACACCGCCGGGATCGGAAACGAGAAGAAAAGCTCGAGGACCTCGCGGCGCACCTGTTGGCTCAACGAACTTAGGTAGGTAATCTCCGTCTCACCAAGCACCTGTAGTCGCTCGGCGGAAAAACGCTTCACATAACCAGCGAGCACGAGTCCCGGGCTGGATACCTCCGCGTTTCCGACCGAGCGGTCGTGTCCGGTCCCCGGCTCGATTTCCTCGAGCTGTAGCGACACGCCCAGGCGATCGAGCAGCTGCCCGACAGTTACTTTCGCAGTCGGCATCCGAGTGCGTTTGCAGGAATCATTTCGAGACCACTTCCTCCAAGTGCGCCAGTGTGTCGTTTGCGGCGCGGTCCCACGTAAACCTCTCGGCAAATTTTCGTGCAGCGATACCGAGGAGGTTGACCAGATCGGGCGACTGCACCAAGCCTCGCATCGCGGCCGCCATTGCCTCCGATTCGTCCTGGGGCACGAGGAACCCCGTCTCGCCGTCGATTACCGACTCGCGTATACCAGGAGAATTTGCCGCAATCACGGGCGTTCCGCAGGCAGCCGCCTCCAGATTGCTGATGCCCCAGCCCTCTTTCGGCGACGCAAGAACCGAAGCCCAGGCCCGTCTTAGCAAATGAAGTTTCTGGTCTTCAGGTACAAAACCGAGAAACTTCACTCTGTCCTCTATATGAAGTGATCGAACGAGGGCCTCCAGGTTCGGTCGGTAATCCCCGGTGCCAGCGATTTCGAGCGTCGACTCCGGAAGATTCAGATCCGCAAAGGCACGAATCACCAGATCGACGCGTTTGTACTTCTTCAGGCGACCCAGATAAACGAAAACCGGTTTGTCGGCGCGTTCAGAGGGATCGGGGGTCAGCGTTTGCGAATCGACGCCGTTGTAAATGACGCGGATCGAATTACGCGAGATGCCGCGGCGAACGAGGTCTTCAGCCGTGCTTTTACTCACCGCCTGAAACGGCACCTTGCGATACAGCAGGCCGAGTGGACGCTCAGACAACCATACGGCGGCGGCCAGCGGAGGCGACGCCTCTCGAAATACCGTTCCGCCGAAGAGGTGATGAACGAGAGCGACGAGCTTCTTCACCTCCCACATCGGCGTATAGAGCGGAACTTTGTTCAGGTCCTCGACGACAACATCGTAATTGTTGCGGGCAAGGTTGGAAGCGTAGAATCGCTTCGCGAGGAACGGGTAGGTGTGGCGCGTCCCCACGCGATAGATGTCGATGCCATCCTGATTGTCGCGTTTGGGTACGTCTGCCCAGCCACTACATAGCAGGTCGACGCTGTGTCCGCGTTCGACTATCCGTTTGAAGATTTGGTGGAGGTGGAGCTCGGCACCGCCGGCCTGCGGATTGGCAAAATCCTGCCAGTTGAGAACGAGTATGCGCACTAGATCATGCCGGCCTGTCGCGCGAATGCATCGAGAACGCCGTTGACGAATTTCGCACTCGCCGCGGTGCCGAACCGTTCGGCGAGGCGTACCGCTTCCTGAATCGCGACGCGCGGCGGCGTCTCACCTTGCAACAGTTCGGCGGCGCCAAGTCGCAACACCGAACGTTCGATGGCGCCGATGCGCTCCAGACGCCAGTTGGTGGTGAGATCTGCCAGCCGCGAGTCGAGCGCAGTCCCCGCCTTCGCCACTTCGCGCACGAGCAAGCCAGCGATTCGTCGCTCTTCCGGAGACACCGCGAGATCGTCCCAGACCTGCGTTGCTACACGATCGAGATTCTTTTCTCCTCGCATTTCCCACGCATAGAGCGCTTGCAGCGCGCGCGCGCGGGCGCGCGATTCAATCCGCATCGTCCGGGTCCAGGCGACTCAGCAGGTCGATCATCTCCAGCGTCGCGACCGCCGCGTCGAATCCCTTGTTACCGTGCTCGCCGCCCGCGCGGGCTTCTGCCTGTTCATCGGTATCGCACGTGAGAACGCCGAATCCGATCGGGGTTTCGAGGTCGGCACCGGCTTTAGCCAGGCCGCGCGATGCTTCGCCGGCGATGTAGTCGAAGTGAGCTGTTTCCCCGCGAATCACGGCGCCGACAGCCACCAGGCCATCGTAGCGCTCACTGGCCAGGAGCCAGCGCGCGGCAATCGGAAGCTCCCACGCACCGGGCACCCACACGACATCTATGTCTTCAAACGTCACGCCATACTTGATGAGCGCTTCCAGCGCGCCGTCGACGAGCTTCTTGACGACCGGCTCGTTGAAGCGGCTGGCAAGCACGACCATCCGTCGTCCAACGCCGCTAGGCGAACCATGGAACTCGGCCATATGTGGAAGGCGGGAGGCGGAAGGCGGGAAGCGGGAAGCGGGCTTTGGAGCGGTTATGAGGCGAACAGGTGCCCGAGCTTGGCGCGCTTGGCTTCCAGGTAGCTTGAGTTTTCGTCGTGCGCGATCGAGATGATCGGCACACGCTCGTCAATAGTGAGGCCATAGCCTTCCAGTCCGACCAGCTTGCGCGGATTGTTGGTGATCGGACGGATTTTCCTGAGGCCGAGGTCGAGCAGGATCTGCGCGCCGATCCCGTAGTTGCGAAGATCCGGCTTGAACCCAAGCCGTTCATTGGCTTCGACGGTGTCGATTCCCTGGTCCTGCAGCTCGTACGCCTTGAGCTTGTTGAGCAGACCAATGCCGCGGCCTTCCTGATCGAGATAAACGACGACGCCTTTCCCTTCCTTGGCGATCAATTTCATCGCGGTGTCGAGCTGCCAGCCGCAATCGCAGCGCAGCGAGTGGAAGACGTCACCGGTCAGACACTTCGAATGCATGCGTACGAGCACGCTGTCGTCGGGTCCCACATCCCCGAATACGAGGGCGATATGCTCGTGGTTGTCGACGTCATTGCGATAACCCACGACGCGCCAGTTTCCAAGCTCCGTCGGAAGTCGGGCTTCGGCAACGCGATGGACGAGGCGCTCGGTCTGCAGCCGATGAGCGACGACCTGCGCGACAGTGATGAACGTGAGACCCTGTTCCTGAGCGAACTTTTCGAGCTCCGGACGACGAGCGCTGGCTCCATCCTCGCTCAAGATCTCGCATACAACGCCAGCGGGGTTGAGACCCGCCAAGCGAGCGAGGTCTACAGCGGCTTCGGTGTGACCGACGCGCTGCAGCACGCCACCGTCGCGTGCGCGAAGAGGTGGGACGTGACCGGGACGCCGCAGATCCGAAGGAACCGCCTTTGGATCGACTGCAACGCGAATCGTCTTCGCGCGATCCTGAGCGCTGACGCCGGTCGTCACACCAAACCGTTCGTCGGCATCAATGCTGATCGTGAATGCCGTGCGGTACTCGTCAGTGTTGACTTCGCTTTGTGGAGCCAGCTCCAGCTGATCGGCGCGCTCGTTGGTCAAGGCAAGGCAGATCCAGCCGCCAGCCTTTTTGATCATGAAATTGATTATCTCCGGCGTGACGAGCTCCGCCGCGCAAATGAGGTCGCCCTCGTTTTCGCGGTCCTCGTCGTCAGCGACGATAACCATCTTGCCGGCCTTGATGTCGGCGATCGCCTGTTCAACCGTTCCAAACTGCATAAATGCTTCAGTGCTCCAGGGAGAAGTCAGCCAGTGAATCTAGCGTTGACTGCTGACGCAGAAAGGGTTCTATCAATTTGCGCACGTGTTTCGCGACAACGTCTGCCTCTACGTGGACCCTGGCGCCCGGCGTGAGGTCACCAAGAGTCGTATGCCGCAACGTGTATTCGATTAGAGACAACTGCAGTGCGTGCGGAAATAGCGCGTTCACAGTCAAGCTCACTCCGTCGACTGCGATCGAGCCGTGCAGTACAAACAGCGCCACAAATGATCGCGGTATCTCGAGATCAACGAGCAATGCATCGCCCGCCCGCTGCACTCCGGACACGCGCCCTACGAAGTCGACGTGGCCCTGCACGATGTGACCGCCGAGGCGATCGTTCGCACGCAAAGCACGTTCGAGGTTCACGCGCGTGCCCTGCTTCCACTCACCAATCGTCGTTCGATCGAGAGTCGTTGTCACGGCCGCTGTGGTAAACCAGTTATCGCCCCGTTCACGAACGGTGAGACAGGCGCCGTTGACAGCGATGCTCTCACCGTCAACCAGATCGTTGAAGACAGAACGGACACGGAGCTCGCGTCCAGCAGCGGTTTGCCGAACGCTGATCAGCTCTCCGACGTCTTCGATTAATCCGGTAAACATTCACGCCTCACGCAACGCGTACGTCGACATCACGTCTTCACCAAACTCAACTCGGCGCACCACCGGTAATTCTGAAAGCCACGCGCGGTGGTCGCCGGTGAGGTTCGCAAACGGACTTAAAGCGTTGTCGTCGAGCTCAATGGGTGATTGAAAGATAATCAGTCGGTCTACCAGCCTTTGTCGCACAAACTCGTTTGCCAGGCGTGGGCCTCCCTCAACCAGCAAATGCTCGACGTCAAATCCGCGCAGTGCATCCAATGCCTGCGGTAGATCTTCTGCCTCGAAGACGTCAACGCCAGCGTTGTGAAGCGCGGCGAGGCGTGTAACTGTCGGGCGATGCGCAAAGACTACGGTCGGAACGTCGCGCGCGGTTTTCACGAGCTTCGATTCCAGTGGTGTGTCTGCGTTACGATCGAAGATAACGCGCAGTGGCGCAACGCGCGGACGAATCGATCCACGCGCGGTGAGCTGTGGATCATCCGCGCGGACGGTACCAATTCCGACAGCTATTGCGTCCACATTGGCGCGAAGTCGTTGTGCTTCGGCGCGAGACTGTTCGTTCGAGATCCAGCGCCGCTCGCCGGAGGGGTCGTTCATCCTCCCGTTGCGCGACAACGCCAGCTTCAGCGTGATCCACGGTCGCCTTGACTGTCTGGCGGCGAAGAAGAATGGCGCGTTTAACTCCAGGGCAGCGGCTTCCTCGACGCCAAATTTTATTTCGATGCCATAATCGGCGAGGTGTCGCGCACCGCCACCGGCAAGCGCAGTCGGATCTGCCGCGGCGATCACTACGCGTTTGATGCGCGCCTCCAGAATTGCTTCCGTACACGGAGGCTGTTTGCCAAAGTGATTGCACGGCTCGAGGGTCACGTACATCGTGGCGCCCCGAGCGCGATCACCTGCTGCTTTCAGCGCTACTGCTTCGGCGTGGGCCTCGCCGTATCGGGCGTGAAAGCCTTCCCCGACGACGGCACCGTCACGAACGACAACAGCGCCGACCATTGGGTTCGGCGCTGTTTGACCCCAGCCTTGCTGGGCGAGAGCGAGCGCGCGGCGCATGAACTCCGCGTCGCGGGCGTCGTTAGAATCCGAATCGAGCTCCGACCGATCCGTAGAGTCTTGAATCGGCTGGTTGTTTGCCACTAAAGGTGTTGTAAGTGTTGATGGTGCCGCCTGATACCTGTCCAATTTCGCCAGTGATTTTGAAAAGGAGAAGGTTCATCGAGAGATCGGCGAAAATGTTGGTCCGCGTCAGGTTCTGAGAAAGCGCAACCGGACCAGCATCGGAAGCCGCTGTCAACGGCGGACGAGCCGCGACGTGAGCGTGAACACTCGCCGACGACTCATAAGTGTCCTGCCCGAAACCGGCAGCGAGACCGAATAGAATCAAGCTCTTACTGGCAACAACGCGCCACGCTTTCGTTTTGAGGCTAAGCCCGGTCACGTAAAGGGTGTCGTTGCTGCTTGACAGTCCACCGGCGCTGGTAGCCGCGGTAAGATCAACCGTCGGCAGATCACGACGCAGGTAGCTCACTGAGATGCCGGGGACGAGCAGCGACTCCTGCAGGATGCCAACGCGCGCGCCATAGCCGAGTTTCAACGAGCCGTTTGGAACGTGGACCTTGACGCCGCTGTTCTCGAATTCTGGTAAATACGCAGCGCTTACAAGCAGATCGACTCCGCCCACGTTGGTCAACGGGAGCGGGACGCCCTTGAAAACCCCGATCGACAGGTCCGCTGTCGGCATCGGAAATAACTGTGTCTTCGTGTCAATTGCGGGCGATCTTTGCGCGCCAGCGGTACTGACCTGGAGGTTCTGAAAGTCCGGCAGGCTGCCTTGAACCGCATTTACTCTTAAGCCAGCCGAAAAATGGCCGAGTCCGCCCAGGTTGCCACCCTGGCCAAGCGTGGCGTTGCCGCCGGCGATGCTAGTTCCGAGCTGAGGCGCGAGGTAACGAAAGAGATCAATCGCCTTCTGACATGCGTCCTGCGAAACCCGCTGGGCAGTTGTCCCACTGGGGCACTGCGCGTCAGGTGTCTGTGCGGGCAAAGTGGTCCCAACGAGCAACGCGCTTATAAGTACCAACGAACGATTCATCATCGATTTATTTCCTCAAGAGAGTATTACCGAGCCGGAGCCGGGTCGTAACGATCCAATGCGCCATCCTTTGAGACCGGCCTCCTCGGCCGCCGACAACACAAATTTGACATCAGGCGGCGCGCAAATTACCACCATTCCTACACCCATGTTGAACGTCCGATACATCTCGGATCGATCAACTTTTCCTGCTTCCATAAGGACCGCGAAAACGCCTGGAACCCTCCAACTCGTCGCATCTATTACAGCGTCCAATGATGGCGGCAGAGCACGATCGAGATTCTCCGGCAAACCGCCGCCGGTGATGTGCGCCATCGCATGAATTCGGTCGAGCACCGGCTTCATCGCGGGCAGATACGACTTGTGTTCGGCAAGCAGCACATCGGCGACGGTCCGATCGTCATCGGGAAACTGATCTGCCATACGCAGCTTGAGTCGATCGCTTACGATCTTCCGCGCCAGCGAGTAGCCGTTGGTGTGCAAACCCGAACTGGGAAGACCGATGAGCACGTCACCAGGTTGAACCCGGTGCGCGCCCAGCACTCTGTCTTCCTCAACATATCCGACGATGAAGCCCGCAAGGTCGTAATCTGGAGGGGTGTAAAGTCCTGGCATTTCCGCAGTTTCCCCCCCTATTAGCGCACAACCATTCTCGCGACATCCGGTAGCAACCCCTGCGACGACTGCTTCGACCACTACCGGATCGAGCTTGCCGAACGCGACGTAGTCCATGAAAAACGCTGGCAAGGCACCCTGCACCAGAATGTCATTCACGCAATGGTTGACGAGATCTCGGCCGATGGTGTCGTGGCGGTCTGCCTCGATTGCGACTTTGATCTTCGTGCCCACACCGTCGGCGCTCGAAACCAGAACAGGCTTGTTCAAGCCCGATGGGAGACGAAACATTCCCCCAAAGCCACCGAAGCCGCCTACGACGCCGCTCGTAAAAGTCGACTCGACGAATTTGCGAATGCGTTGTTTTGCCGCATTCGATATATCGATATCGACACCAGCGCTTCCGTAGCGAAGCGCGTCGTCAGTCACGCCGGCAGATCCTCCTCGAACGTGATCAGGCGTCGCATATCGCGAACTCGCTGATCGATCTCGGGGCGAGTCACGCTCAGCAGCCGGTCGATCGAGAACTTTTCGACGGCGAACGACCCCATCACCGATCCGTAGATCACCGCACGCCGCATGTTCGCCTCGCTCAAATCGCCGGTCATGGCGAGATAGCCGATGAAGCCGCCCGCAAACGAATCGCCGGCGCCGGTGGGATCGAACACACTCTCCAGCGGAAAGGCCGGCGCGAAGAAAATCGAGCTCTCCGTGAACATGAACGCGCCGTGTTCACCTTTCTTGATGATGACGTGACGCGGGCCGCGAGCCAGAATCCATTGCGCTGCCTGAACGAGGTTGAACTTCTCCGTGAGCTGGCGGGCTTCCGCATCGTTCAGTGTAACGAGATCCACCCGACTGAGCAGTCTCAACAAGTCCGGACGTCTGCTTTGAATCCAGAAGTTCATCGTATCGAAGGCGACGAGCCTCGGCTTCTTGATCTGCTCGAGCACATCCATTTGCAATCGCGGATCGATGTTCGCGAGAAACACGTATTGTGAATCGCGAAGCTTTTCCGGAATCTTCGGACTGAAATGCGAGAACACGCCGAGATGAGTCTCGAGAGTCTCCGCGGAGTTCAAATCGTGGCGATACCGTCCGCGCCAGCGAAACGACGCCCCCTCCGCCCGCTCCAATCCGCTGAAGTCGACGCCGCGCTTCTTGAGCGGATCGAGTTTCTCTATCGGGTAATCCGACCCGACGACGCCAACGACACTGACCTTGGTGAGAAGACTCGCCGAGGCAGAAAAGAAGTTCGCCGAGCCGCCGAGGACGTCGTCCGCTTTTCCGAACGGCGTTTCAACGGAATCGAGCGCAACAGAGCCGACAACCAGTACGGACATCTGATAAATGTTATGAGGTTAGGACCGAAGTAATGCTAACTGCGCATGCAATGCGGGCAACTACATCCGCTCCGGCGCGGTAACCCCAAGAATGCGCATTCCATTCCGCAGCACGATCTGAGCGCCGCGCGCGAGAGCAAGCCTCGCGCGGGTGATCTCCGCAGGCTGCTCGAGCACGTGATGTTTGTGGTACCAGAGATGTGCGAGACGCGCGGTCTCCAGCAGATAGTTGGCGATGCGATGCGGCTCAAGCGCGTCGGCCGCCCCGGCCACGAGCGCTGGAAAATCGAGCAGCGCCTTGATCAATTCCTGCTCCTCAGGCTCGGACAGCGCGCTGAAATTCACGCCATCCGCGGAAATCGACGATGGATCGATAGCCCCCACGCGGAAGATGCCGGACATCCGCGCATGGCCCATCTGGATGTAGTAGACCGGATTCTCCTCCGACTGCGACGCCGCCAGATCGACGTTGAAGATCAGCTGCGAATCGCTCTTACGCATCAGGAAGAAGTAGCGTACTGCATCGCGACCAACTTCGTTGATCAGATCCCGCACCGTGACATAGCTGCCGGCGCGTTTGGAGATCTTCACCTCCTCGCCGTGCTTCATCACCGTCACCATCTGATGCAACACGTATTCCGGATAATTCTGCGTCACGCCCATGTTGAGCGCCTGCAATCCAGCGCGCACTCTAGTGACCGTGCTATGGTGATCCGCACCCTGGACGTCGATTGCGCGATGAAAACCGCGCCGCCACTTCGTCACGTGATAGGCGACATCGGGCAGAAAGTAGGTGTATGTGCCGTCGCGCTTGCGCATCACGCGATCCTTGTCGTCGCCGAATTCGGTAGTGCGCAGCCACAACGCGCCTTCGCTCTCGTATGTCTTCCCCGAGTGCACCAGCGCTCGCACAGTGTTTTCGACCATCCCATCCGTGTAGAGCGACGATTCGAGAAAATACTTGTCGAAGCGAACGCCGAACGCCTGAAGGTCGAGATCCTGCTCTCTGCGCAGCTCGCGAATGGCAAATTCGCGGACTGACATTCCGCTCCCTTCCTTCGTGTACCGCTCGGCGAGCTCGCGAATGTATTCGCCGTGATATCCACCCTCGGGAATCTGCGACGGCTTGCCTTGCAGCTCGTCGAGACGCGCCTGGACGCTGGCAGTCAGATTGTCGATTTGCACGCCGGCATCGTTGTAGTAGAACTCGCGCGTGACCTTCCAGCCTGTCACCTCCAGCAGCGTGGCTATCGCGTCGCCGAGCGCGGCCTGGCGTCCATGACCTACATGCAGTGGCCCGGTTGGATTCGCGGACACGAACTCAACGTTGACTACACGACCGCGACCGCTGTCGTTGTGTCCGTATCTCTCGTCGGAGCGAATGATGTCGCGCAGTCCGGCTGCGATTTGACCGGCGTCGATCCAGAAATTCATGAAGCCAGGGCCGGCGATGTCGACACGCGAGACGCCCGCGGCATCGAGCTTCATAGTTGTGCGGAGGCGTTCGGCAATATCGCGCGGCTTTGACCGCAGCGGTTTGGCTAACACCATTGCCAGATTGGTGGCCCAGTCGCCGTGTGATGAATCGCGCGGACGTTCGAGCAGCGGATCTACGTCCGCGGGCGCACCGATGTCACGCGCCGCGCGAATCAGCTCGGCGCGAATTTGGTCGACTGCTTTCATTCCTTGGTGTTCGAACTCTTGCCGGGTTTAGCCGGCGCATCGGGCTTGGAAGTAGTGCTGGCTGTCGCTTCGCCGCTTTTAGCCGGGCTCGGTGAGTCCGATTTTTTTGCCGCACTATCTCCGGATGGTGTAGCGGGCCCTTCACCACCCGCGGCGGGCGGAGTTTGCGGCTTCTTGCCGTCCTTACCGTAATCAGTGATGTAAAAGCCCGAGCCCTTGAAGACCAGCCCGCCACCGGCTGATAACTGGCGCTCGGCTATCTTGCCGCACACGGGACAAGCGAGCTCGCGCGATGCCGCGCTGATGGAACGATAGAATTTTTCGAAGTCGTGTCCGTCTGGACAACGATACTCGTAGGTAGGCATTCGTCGTGGGGGCTTACGAAAGCTAGTTTGCGCGAAAGTGCCACTCAAGCTTCAATGCGTTACGCGCCCGGGCGATAGTATCCCCAGTTGGTTGCGAGTGTCTCGGCGATTTCGCCCACAGTAGCTCTCACGCGCACTGCATCGATGATGAGCGGCACCAGATGCAATGGCATGGAAATGTCGCGCGATGCGTCGCGCAAAGCACGGAGTGTCCCGTCTACGGCGGCTGGGTTCCGCTTTTTTCGCATCGCTTTCACGCTTCGTATTTGCGCTTTTTCGAGCTTCGAGTATTCGGGCGCGGGAACCGGTGGTGGCTCCGCATCGTCGACGAACTTGTTGACGCCAACGATTATGGTTTCGCCAGCCTCGATGCGTAGCTGATGCTCGTACGCGCTGCGCGCGATCTGCTCCTGAAAAAAACCGCGTGCTATCGCCTGCTCGGACCCGCCGAGCTCGTCGATTTTCGCAATGAGATCGTTCGCGCGTTTCTCGAGCTCGTTCGTCAGGTTTTCGATGTAATAGCTGCCAGCCAAAGGATCCGCTGTATTAGTTACGCCTGACTCGTGCGCGACGATCTGCTGAGTTCGGAGCGCAAGAGTAGCAGCTTCAACGCTCGGGAGTGCCAGCGCCTCGTCGTAGCCGTTGGTGTGCAGTGATTGCGTTCCGCCCAGCGTTGCAGCCAGCGATTGGATCGCGACACGAACCACGTTGTTCAGCGGCTGCTGCGCCGTCAGCGTCACTCCGCCCGTCTGGGTATGGAAGCGCAATCGGGCGCTTGCATCCGACGCATTGAACCTCTCGCGCATTATGCGCGCGTAAAGACGCCTCGCCGCCCTGAACTTCGCGACCTCCTCGAGTAAGTCACTGTGCGCGGCAAAGAAGAACGACAAACGCGGTGCGAAGGAGTCGACGGCTAATCCGGCGCCGATCGCGCGCCTGACGTATTCAATGGTATTGGCCAGTGTGAACGCCAGCTCCTGCACCGCGGTCGCACCGGCCTCGCGTATGTGATAGCCGGAGATGGAAATCGGATTCCAGTTCGGTACTTCGTCAGCACAAAAGCGGAAAACCTCCGCGATCAACGCCAGACTGGGCTCCGGTGGATAGATGTACGTACCGCGCGCGATGTACTCCTTGAGGATGTCGTTCTGAATCGTTCCGCTGATCCTGTCGCGCGCGGTACCACGTTCTTCCGCAACCACGATGTACATCGCCAGCAGAGTCGCCGCCGTGGCATTGATCGTCATCGATGTCGAAACCTTGTCGAGCGGAATTCCGTCTAGCAGCACGTGCATATCTTCGACGCTGTCGATCGCGACGCCGGCTCTGCCGACTTCGCCGAGCGAGCGAGGCGAGTCGGAGTCGAGGCCCATCTGGGTGGGTAAATCGAACGCGACGGACAAGCCAGTCTGGCCCGCATCCAGTAGCAGCCTGAAGCGCTCGTTGGTTGTCTTCGCGCCGCCGAACCCTGCGTACTGTCGCATTGTCCAGAGACGGCCGCGATACATGCTCGGCTGCACGCCACGCGTAAACGGCCAGTTTCCGGGTTCGCCGAGTTCGGACGCATAATCTTGAACGCCGTCTTCGGGTCGATAGACGATGTTTACCGGAATTCCGGAGGGCGAAAGCTTTTCTCCGGGGTCTTGTTTCTTCACGCGCGCCGGCCGGGGCGCCGGCTGACCATCACGCGCCTACCGAGCCCACCGGCGAGAGAGACTCGGCGTCTTTGTGGCCACCGAGGATGTTGCGCGCCGCATCGACATCGTTAGTACTGCCGATGAACAGCGGCGTCCGCTGGTGAAGCTCTGTCGGCTGGATGTCGAGAATACGCTCGTTGCCATCGGTGGCCGCTCCGCCCGCCTGCTCAACGATGAAGGCGAGTGGGCTCGCTTCGTACAAGAGCCGCAGCTTGCCGCGCTTGTTTTTTCTGTTCGCGGGATACGCGAACAATCCGCCGCCGAGCAGATTGCGGTGGAAATCGGCCACCAGCGATCCGACGTATCGCGTATTCATCGGCTGACGATTGCCATCCACGCCGCGGTAGTAGTTCATGAGGTTTTGCACCTCTGGCTGCCACTGCGCATGATACGAGTCGTTGACTGATAGATATCTGCCCAAATCCGGTGTGCGAATGTTCGGATGGGACAGCAGGAACTCGCCAAGCGATGGATCCAGCGTGAAGCCGTGCGCGCCTTGCCCAGTGGTGTACACGAGCATCGTACTGGACCCATAGATCACGTAGCCGGCAGCCACCTGACGGCGCCCCGGCTGCAGCATGTCTTCGAGCTCACCGCGATTGCCGCGGGTGATCTTGCGCAGGACGGAGAAGATCGTCCCGACCGGCACGTTGACATCGATGTTGGACGACCCGTCCAATGGGTCGAACAGCAGGCAGTATTTGCCGCAACGGAATCCGGCCGGAATGTCGATGATGCCCGGCTCCTCCTCCGACGCCATCGCGCACAAGCGGCCGCCGTGATCGACCGCCTTGATGATGATTTCGTTCGCCAGTACGTCGAGCTTTTGCTGCGTTTCCTCGTGAACGTTCTGCAGGCTGGTGGCGCCAAGAATGTCGGCAAGACCGGCGCTGCGAACTTTATTGGCGATCATCTTTGCGGCGAGCGCCAGATCGTAGAGCAGCCCGGACAGCTCACCGGTGGCTTCGGGGTGCAGCTTCTCCTGCTCGATGATGAAGCGTTCGATTGTTACGACTGAAGTCGCTGTATGCTTGACCACTCAAACATCCTTGTCGGCGGTATGTCGACGGGCCGCGGAGTAGCGACGCGCATCAACCTCGTAAGCGTTACGCGTGTAGCCGTAACGAATGGATTGCCAGAGGTAGCTGAAAGGAAAGGCCCAGCTCTCCCGAAATTGATGAACGTGTCGTAATTCGTGCAAGAGCAGTTCCGCTGTGAGCCGCGTGTCCGGCGCGAGAAAAACGGTCCTCCAGAGCGTAATTGCAGCGGCGGTATTCGTGCCAAGGGACCAGCCGCCAACTCGCACCGGC
>Ga0209027_1000085_pt1 | contig 25295 bp, 25 predicted proteins | sample GraSoi013_1_20cm_3_FD_185821 | JGI IMG/M metagenome (GOLD analysis project Ga0209027, IMG submission 185821) | Grasslands soil microbial communities from the Angelo Coastal Reserve, California, USA - Sample 09_27_2013_1_20cm (SPAdes) (version 2) | ecosystem: Environmental > Terrestrial > Soil >...
GGTCACAGATTGTGACCGGTTCCCAAAAGCACCGCCGGACCGATCTACAGCCCCGCTCATCGCTCTCCACATACCGTCCGACTGCTGGCCATGCTCTCGTCGGTGCTGAAGAGCGATCGCACAGCCGATCTCGACGAAAAATAACCGAACTTTCGGGACCGCTTCACAACATCTTGTGACCAAGTTGGGCCGCTACCGCCCCGCTCACGTCCCCGTTTTATAACAATCGCAGCCGCGAGGCTATCACAGCCCCGCTCACGCCTCGTCGTGTAACAAAAGCCGCCGCTACGCTATTCTGCATCGCTCTTGCATCGCTCCTGACAAATCCAAGAAGGAGGACAGCGACATGGGCAGAAAAAAGAATCACGGACTGTCACGTCGTGACTTCATCAGGTTGACGGGACGCAGCGCTGTTGCTCTTGGTGCTGCGTCCGGGCCGTTTTTCCTGTTTCCGGAGCGCGCTGCGGCCCAGCAGAAAACTCTGAAGATTCTCCAGTGGAGCCACTTCGTTCCCGCCTACGACACCTGGTTTGACGGGACCTTTTGCAAGGAGTGGGGGCAAAAGCACGACACCAACGTCACCGTTGACCACATCAATCTCGTCGACCTCCCCGCGAAGGCCGCCTCCGAGGCTTCGGCCCGCAGGGGGCACGACCTCGTGATGCTGCTCTCCCCGCCGGCAGCCTACGAGAAACAGACCATCGATATGACCCACGTCTACCAGGAAGTCGAGAAAAGGCACGGCAAGAAAATCGAACTGGCCCACAAGTCCACCTACAATCCAAAAACCAAGCGCTATTTCGCTTTTTCCGATTCCTACGTCCCCGATCCAGGCAATTGGCACAAGGACTGGTGGGCCGCCGCGGGGTTCCCGAATGGCCCGGACACTTACGATGATCTGCGCGTCGGCGCAAAGAAGATCCGCGACTCGACCGGCCATCCGTGCGGTCTGGGCCTCTCTCAGGAACTCGACAGCAGCATGGCCATGCGCGCTCTGCTCTGGTCCTTTGGCGGCGCCGAGCAGGATGAGGCTGGAAACGTCACGATCAACTCCAGGAACACGATCGAGGCGTTGAAGTACATGAAGGCTCTGTACCAGGACTCGGAAACACCCGAGGTCTTCACCTGGACACCGCCCTCCAACAACCAGGCCATGCTCGCCGGGCGCGTCTCGTACGTCGCGAACGCCATCTCCATCACGCGCCAGGCCGAGCGCGAGCACCTCCCGATCGACGGCAAGATCATGGTCTCGCGGGCTCTGCGCGGCCCGGCGCGCCGCATCGCCGCAGAGCACGTCATGGATTGCTATGTCATCTGGGACTTCGCCGAGAACCAGGACGGTGCCCAGCAATTCCTGATCGACTACATCGATGCCTTCCATGACGGCTTCGCCGCCGGCCAGTTCTACAATTTCCCCTGTTTCCCGCACACCGTGCCGGACCTCAAAAAGGAAATTGCCAATGATCCGCGGGCCACTCCCCCGGACAAATACAAGGTCCTCGGCGACGTCCTCGATTGGGCCACCAATGTCGGCTATCCCGGGTACGCCACCGCCGCCATCGACGAGGCCTTCAAGGGCTGGGTCATTCCCACGATGTTCGCCAAGGTCGCGCGGGGCGACGAGACGCCGGAGAACGCCGCGAAAGCGGCGGAAGACGAATACAAGCGTATTTTTGCACGATGGAAATGAGCACGATGGAAATGAGGCAACGGGTGTCCGATGGCTGTTGTTGAGACTCGGGATCTGACCAAGCTTTTCAAGCAAGGAGGACTCGGGGCCGTAAACAACGTGAACCTGGAAACCCGCGAAGGCGAGTTCCTGGTCTTTCTCGGGCCATCCGGCTCCGGCAAGACCACCTTATTGCGCATGATCGCCGGACTGGAAGCGCCCACGTCCGGCGAGATCCTCATTGGCGGCCGCGTGGTCAACGATCTTTCTCCCCGCGAACGGCGCATCGCCATGGTTTTCCAGAGCTACGCGCTCTACCCGCACCTCTCGGTCTACAAGAACATCGCGTTTCCGCTGAAAGCTCAGAAGGTCAAGAAAGAGCTTCACAAGCAGAAGGTCGAGTGGGCGGCTGCGCTGCTCGGAATAGGTGCGCTTCTCGAGCGCAAGCCGCGCGAGCTCTCCGGTGGCGAACGCCAACGGGTCGCGCTCGCCCGCGCGATCGTCCGCGAGCCCGCCGTCTTCCTGCTCGACGAGCCGCTCTCGAACCTTGACGCCAAGCTGCGCGCCTCCGCGCGCGAGGAGCTCGAGCGCTTTCACCGCCGCGTCGGCACTACCACCATCTATGTCACGCACGATCAGGTGGAAGCCATGGCCATGGGCGACCGCGTCCTGGTGCTCAACAAAGGCGTCGTCCACCAACTCGGTACGCCGGCCGAAGTCTACGACAACCCCGCGGATACCTTCGTCGCTACCTTTCTCGGCTCCCCGCCGATGAACCTGGCCGAGATCGCCGAGCTCATCGTTGGTTTTCGCCCCGAGCATCTTCGCCCGACGGCGTCCGTGACCGGTGACGCCGTTTCCTTTCGTCTCAAGGTGGAAAATATCGAATACCTGGGCGCGGAGTGGATCGTCGCCGGCACCGTGGTCGGCGGAAGACTCGGCGGCAAGAAGGTATTTTCGCGCCTCACCTCAGCGCAAGGCCTGGCGCTCGAGGGCAGCTACGATTTTGCCGTACCGCAACGCGAGCTGAAATTCTTCGATCGTTCCACTGAAAAACGCGTCGCGCCGAGGGCCGTGTCATTACAGTAGCACGGGCCAGCATCAAGTCCACCGGCGCGGCTCGCAGCCCGGTGCTCGGGGCCGCCATGCTTGCTCCGGCCGTTGTGTACATCCTGCTCCTGGTCGCCGGCCCCTTTCTGCTCGCGATATTCTATGCCTTCAGCGACGCACGCATCGGCAACACCCAGCTGCATTTTGTCGGCCTGGAGAACTTCCGCAGCATTCTGCAGAGCCCCAGTTTCCGTATTGCCGTCAGGAACTCCTTCATCTTCACGATCGGCTCGCAGATCGTGGTCATCATCGCCTCGAGCATCCTGGCCATCGCCCTGGAGCAGCCCTTTCGCGGCCGCGGCGTGCTGCGTTTCCTCATGCTGCTCCCCTGGGTTGCGCCCATCGCGCTCGGCGCCATCGGCTGGAAGTGGATTCTCGATTCCATCTACAGCGTGATCAGCTGGGTACTGGTCGCGCTGCATGTGTACAAGCCGTTCAGCGCGCCCATGTGGCTGGGCGAACCCCATCTGGCCATCACCTCTGTCCTTCTGGTCCACAGCTGGCGCCTGATTCCCTTTTCCACCGTGATCCTGCTTGCTGGCAGAACCGCAGTTCCAAAAGATATTCCGGAAGCGGCTGCGGTGGACGGCGCCGGCTTCTGGCGCACGGAGTTTCTGATCCTCCTGCCGATGATGACGCCGATCATCAGCGTTGCGGTCCTTTTCGGCATTATTTTCACTTTTACTGACATGACCGTCGTCTACATCCTCACCGCCGGCGGGCCGTTCGACTCCACCCAGGTCCTTCCCTCGCTCGCCTTTACCCTCGGGATCCAGGGAAGCGACCTGGCCGCCGGCGCCGCGATCTCTCTGTTTCTTGTTCCCCTGCTGGTGATCATTGCCTACTTGATGCTGCGCGTCGCTCATCGAGCCGAGGTGACCTGATGCAGACGAGCCTCTCCGGGCAGGTCTTGCGCAGGATCGCTCACGTCCTGGTGATCACTGCGTTCACCGTGGCGCTGGCTTTCCCCTTCTACTGGATGCTCATCACCAGCTTCAAGCAGAACGTCGACCTCTATACGATGCAGAACAACCCCTTCATTTTCAACGCCAAGCCCACTCTGGATCACCTGACGTTTCTGTTCACCCAGACCCGCTTCGTCCGCTGGCTGGGCAACACCACATTCGTCGGTGTCGTCGTCGTAAGCATCACACTGGTCTTTGCCCTCCCGGCGGCTTACTCGCTCGCCCGGCTCTCCGGGCGCTGGGGCGAGCGCGTCGGAATCGGCATCTTCCTGACCTACCTCGTTCCCCCAACGCTGTTATTCATTCCCCTGTCCAGAGTGATCGCGCATCTGGGATTGCAGGACTCGCTGTGGGCGCTGATACTGGTTTATCCCAGCTTCACGGTGCCGTTCTCCATCTGGCTTCTCATGGGCTTCTTCAAGGCGATCCCCAGGGAACTGGAAGACGCGGCCATGGTCGACGGCCTCACCCGGTTTGGCGCTTTCGTCAAGATGGTGATTCCGATCTCCACCTCGGGAATTCTCACCGTGGTGATCTTCACCTTCACCCTCGTCACCCAGGAGTTCGTCTATGCTTTGACGTTTCTCTCCTCGGAAGCGAATCAGATGATCGGCACGGGCATTCCTATTTTTCTGGTGCGTGGCGACGTTTACTACTGGGGAGCGCTGATGGCCGCATGCCTCATCGCCACCTTGCCGATCGCGTTCCTTTACAACCTGTTCCTCGACCGCTTCATCGCCGGATTCACCGTCGGCGCCGTCAAATAAGCGTAAATGCTTTACCTCACGCTGTACCCGCGGCCCTCGAGGCAGGCGCGCATCGCGCGCTGATAGTCGGCGCGCTTGAGTTGGGCCTGCTCCGGCGGCACCCCGCCGGCGGACTGGGTCGGATCGAACCCGGTCTGCGTCGACGCCCACTTGTGACACTCGTACTTGTCGCTCGCCTGCCGATCCGCGGGCTGACCGTTGTGCGGATAGATGTACAGATCCTCTCCCGGCGGCGCCGCGCCCGGCGGCGCCTGGGGGCTCGCGCCCTGATCGTTCGGCGGCTCTACCACTTCGTAGCCATCCTCGGCGTCGCGCCACACGTAGTAGGTGTCGTTGGCGTAGTAGTACGGCACTCCGCCCATCCACACCGTGGTGTAGAACGGCGGCAGCGCCGAGACGAACACGCCGATGGGGGCCGCCACGACCACGAAGCTCGGTCCGCGCGGCGCGTACCACACGCCGCCCGAGTAAAAGAAGCGCCCGCCCCCGCGCTCGACGATGAAGGGCCTGCCGGGCACCGCGCGCGCGAATCCGCCGCGCTCGGGGTAGTAGTGGTTGTGGCTGTGGCGCGCGTCGAAGTGCTCGGCACGCCCGCCTCCATGGCGCTCATCGGCCCGCACAGCCGTCGCGGTGAGCGCCAGCGACGCAACTGCCGCAGCGCACGCCCCGGCGAACACTCTCCTCATGACCTCACCGTGCACTGAGCTCACCGTACACTGTAACCGCGCGCATCCAGGCAGGCGCCGATGGCGCGCCGGTAATTGGCCGCCTTCTGCTCCTGCACGGCGGCCTGGCGCCGATCGTTGACGACCACGGTGTGCGCTTCCTGGGCGTTGGCGGCGTCAGCGGCATTGCCGATCGCGCCGCCCACCACCGCGCCGGCCAGCGCGCCGGTGGCGGCCTCCCACGGCCTGGAGATGGCCGCGCCGATGATGGCGCCGGTCACCGCGCCCACCGCGGTGCCGGTCCCCGGAGGCGGACCTGCCGATACGACCCGCACGCGCTCGTGCGGCGGCACACCCGGGGCACTCGGATCAAAGCCGGTCTGCTGCGTCGCCCACTGGCTGCACTCGTAGTGGTCGCGATCCTGCTGCTGCGCAGTCTGGCCGTGCAGTGGATACGCATAGACATCGGGGCTCGGCGGCGGTGGCGGCGCCTCGTTGTACACGCGTTGCACCGGCCGCGGCGGTGGCTGCGCCACACAAGCTGCCAGCAACAAGCCGGCCAGGGCCATCGCCGCCACCACCCAGGGCAGGCGGATGCTCGTTTGGGCTCGGTTCATGATCGGTGTTCCCTTGAAGCGCACTGTGCGAAGAAACGCTGATTGCGGGCTCGCGGTTGACAGTCCAGGACCCAAGCCAACACGGCGGTTTGACCGTCAGCGCAGCCGCCAGGTTCCGCCGGCCGTGGCGCCCTGGCGCGCGCCGAACTGACCCCGGCGCTGACTGTGAACAATTGTCAAGGCGCTTCAGCGCCTGCACACACTCCGCAAGTGTAGCGCCTTCAGGGCACCGGCGCAGTCACGAGGGCCGTGACACGCTCGAGATCTGCGAGCGTGTTCACGTCCGGACCGGGGGCCGCGAGGGCCTCGGCGACGTACACAGCCAGGCCGTGTTCGAGCGCACGCAACTGCTCGAGTCTCTCGCGCGTCTCGAGCGCACCCGGGGCAAGCTGCGCGAGGCGCAGCAGCGCGCCCACGCGATAGGCGTAGATGCCGACGTGGCGGCGCGCGCCACCGCAGTCGAGCTGAGTGGCGAGGCCCGCCGGCGCGCCGTCGCGATTCCAGGGAATCGGCGCCCGGCTGAAGTACAGTGCCCGCCCCGAGGCGTCGGTCACGACTTTCACCGCGTTGGGATCCAGCAGCTCCTGCACGGAAGCGATCGGGGTCGCGAGCGTGCCGACCTGCGCCTGCGGGTGCGCCTGCAGCACTGCAGCCACCTGGCCGATGAGCGCCGGGGGAATGAGCGGCTCATCGGCCTGAACGTTCACGACGATGGCATCCTGCGGCCAACGGCGCGCGCGCGCGACCTCGGCGATGCGATCGGTGCCGGTGGCGTGCGTGCCGCAGGTCAGCACCGCCTCGGCGCCGAAGGAGTGCGCGGCGCTCACGATCCGCTCATCGCCGGTGGCGATCAGCACCTCGCGTGCGCCGGCCGCGCAGGCACGTTCGTACACCCACTGCACCATGGGTTTGCCGCCGATCGGGCGCAGCACCTTGCCCGCAAGCCGCGCCGAGGCGAGACGCGCTGGTATGACCACCCGGAACACGCGCGGCCCTTGTATCCGTAGCCCAGACCCGCTCAACGATCGAGCAGCGGATCGTCGGCGGCGAGCTGGCGCGCCTCTTCCTCCAGCATCACGGGCACCGCGTCGCGGATCGGATAGGCGAGACGATCCATGCGGCATACCAGCACCTGCGCCTCGCGCTGGAACTTGAGCGGCCCCTTGCACACCGGACAGGCGAGTATCTCGAGCAGGCGTGCATCCATCAGATCCGACCTCCGGCGACGCTGGCGGGGCGCACTTTCGCCAGCACACGCGCCAGCAACTCGTGCGCCTCGCGCGCGCCGAACTGCGCGGCGACCGGTACATACCACAGCCGCGGCTCGGCGAACGCCAGGCATTTTACGGCATCTTTCTCGGTCATGAGCACCGGCAAGCCGTCGGCGAACGCCAGCTCCGCGGGCGCGAAGCGGTGATGGTCGGCAAAGGCGTGTTCGATGACCTCGATGCCGTGCGCACGCAGCTCGCGGAAGAAACGCGCCGGATTGCCGATCCCGGCGACGCCGTGCACACGCTGCCCGGAAAACCCGTGCAGCGCGCGCGGCGGCCCCTGTGCATCGAGCCTCACCGCCTGCTGCGCTACCAGCCGCATTTCCAGCGCCGGCGAGCCCCGCAACGCGGCGTCGAGCGAACCGTGCTCGGGCGCGCCGTTCATCACCACCGCGTCGGGTTGCGGCAAACGCGCGAGCGGCTCACGCAGCGGGCCTGCCGGCAGCACGCGGCCGTTGCCGAAGCCGCGCGCGCCGTCGATCACCACGATCTCGCAATCACGACCCAGGCGCAGGTGCTGCAAGCCGTCGTCGGCGAGGACGACATCCGCGCCGCCGGCCACCAGCGCGCGCGCGCCGGCGACGCGATCCCGGGCGACGATGGTGGGACAGGCGCTGCGGCGCGCGATGATCAGCGGCTCATCACCGACCTGCCGCCAGTCGCAAGTCGACTGCACGGCGCGCGGTGCGGCGCCGCGGCGGCCGTAACCGCGCGAGACGATACCCACCTTCAGTCCGTGCTCGAGCAGCTGGCGCGCGAGCCAGATGGTGAGCGGGGTCTTGCCGGTGCCCCCGACGGTGAGGTTGCCGACCACCACCACCGGCTTGCCGGCGCGCTCGGTGCGCACCCAGCCCGAGACATAGGCGCGGCGGCGCGCGTGCATCAGTGCGCCATACAACCAGGCCAGCGGCGTGAGGAGCGAGGGGCGCGCGCCCTCGCGATACCAGGCTTCCGTGAGGCGCTGCTGCATCGCCCCCAGCCCGTCAGGCCGAGAACTGCAGGCGGTGCAGCTGCGCGTACAGGCCGCCGTGCGCCAGCAGTTGCTGGTGCGTGCCGCTCTCGGCGATCGTGCCCGCATCGAGCACGATGATCCGATCGGCCTGCTCCACGGTGGACAGGCGGTGGGCGATGATGAAGGTGGTGCGGTTGCGCACCAGCTGCGCGAGCGCCGCCTGGATGTGCCGCTCGGCCTCGGTGTCGAGCGCGGCGGTCGCCTCGTCGAGGATCAGGATCGGCGCATCCTTCAGCAGCGCCCGCGCGATGGCGATGCGCTGGCGCTGGCCGCCCGAGAGCAATACGCCGCGCTCGCCCACCACGGTATCGAGCCCGTCGGGCTGGGCGCGCGCGAACTCGAGCACGTGTGCGGCCTGCGCCGCGCGCTCGAGGGCCGCAGCCGGCAGGTCGCGGCCGAAGGCGATGTTGTTGCGGATGGTGTCATCGAACAGCACCACGTCCTGGGTGACGACCGCGATCTGGTCGCGCAGGTTCTGCAGCGCGTAATCGCGCACATCGCGGCCGTCGATGCGCACGCTGCCGGCGCCGGCGTCGTAGAAGCGCGGCAGCAGATTGACCAGCGTCGACTTGCCGCTGCCGGAGCGCCCGACGATCGCCAGACTCTCCCCGGCGGCGACCTGCAGCGACACGTCGGTGAGCGCCGCGGCGCGCTCGCCAGAGCGCGGCTCACCGGCGTGCGTGGCCGCGGCGCCCGCGTACGAGAACGACACGTGATCGAACTGCACCGCCCCCTGCACGCGCGCCACACGCCAGCTGCCGCCCTGCGGCTCTTGCGGCTCATCGAGCAGCTCGAACAGGCTCTGCCCCGCGGCGATCCCCTGCTGCAGGGGGCCGGCCACCCCGACCAGTTCGCGCAGCGGCTGCGCGATGCTCACCAGCGCGGTGAGGAAGCCCAGCAGGTCACCCATGCTCATGCGCGCGTGCACGGCGTCGGCGATCGCGATCGACAGCACGAACGCGAGACCCACGACGGTCACCAGCTGCACGGTCGGGTTCGAGACTCCCTTGGTCAGAACCAGCTTCATGTTCGAGCGCAGGTTGCGCTCGTTCACGGCGTCGAACTGGCGGCCGAGGTGCTCCTCGGCGTTGTAGACCTTGATCAGGCGCGGGGCTTCGAAACCCTCCTTGGCGACGCGCGTGACATCGCCCATCGAGTCCTGGATGCGGCGGCTGTAGCGGCGGAAACGGCGGTTGATGAGCGACACCAGCCAGCCCACCAGCGGACCCATGATGAGCGCGATGAGCGTGAGGCGCACGTTGAGCCACAGCAGAAAGCCGACCGAGGCGATGATGGTGAGCGCGGTGCGCACCACGATGATCACCGAGTCGGTGGTCGCCTGGCCAATCTGCTCGGTGTTGTAGGTGAGGCGCGACAGCAGCGCGGCGGAGGAGCTGCGATCGAAGTAACCGATCGGCAGGTGCAGGATGTGCCGGAACACCTCGCGCCGCAGCTGGCTCACGATGCGGCGGCCGACGTAGCCCATGAAGTAGGTCTGGGTGAAGTCGCCCAGGCCGCGCAGGATGAACAGGCCGATCAGCGCAAGCGGCACCCACACGATGGTGCGCGGGTCCTGGTGGGTGAAGGTGCCGTCGCCGAATTTCTTGGCGAGCAGCGCGAAGCTCGCCATGGTGGCGGAAAACAACACCCCGCCGAGGATCCCGAGCAGGAAACGTCCCCGATGGGGGCGCAGGTAGCCGAGCAGGCGCCGGTAGGCCCGCAGCGCCCCGCCCGCGAGGGGCGGTGCGCTCCTCGTTCCGACACCTGCGCGGTGTGCGTCGTTCAAGGCTTGCCCGCCGCCTCTTCCTTGACGGTGGCGATATTGACCTCGGAGAATCCGAGGCGCCCGAGCACGTCCATGGCGGTGATGACGGACTGGTGAGTCGCGCGGGCGTCCGCGCGCATCGTGACCCGGATACCGCGGTTGGTGCCGGCTTCCTTGAGCAGCGCGGCGCGCAGCGTCTCGGGGCTCGAGTTGATGAGCTCGTGCCCGTTCACCAGATAACCGCCCTGCTGGGTGACGCTCACCACCAGCGGCTCGCCGCTCACCTTCTCGTCCGGCACCGCGCTCGCATGCGGCAGGTGCACACGCAGGCGCCCCTCGTCGCTGAACCGGCTCGACAGGATGAAGAACACCACCAGCAGCAGCACCACGTCGATCAGCGACACGACGTTGATCTCCGGCTCCTCGTGGCGGCGCGGCTTGAGGTTCACGGCATGCCCGCTACGCCGCGGCGGCCGGGGAGGCCCGTTCGCGCAGCCGCGCCGCTTCCAGCGCGTCCGCCATGCGGATCGCGTGCTTCTCCATCTGCACCACGATGCCATCGACCCGGCCGCGCAGGTAACGATAGAAGATGAGGGAGGGAATGGCGACGCACAGGCCCGCGACGGTGCAGATCAGCGCCTCGGCGATGCCGCCGGAGAGTGCGCGCGGGTCGCCCATGCCGCCCGCCTGGATGACGTTGAAGGAGCGGATGATGCCGGTCACGGTGCCGAGCAGGCCCAGCAGCGGGGACACGCCGGCGATCGTGCCGAGCGTGTTGAGAAAGCGCTCGAGCTCGTGTACCACGTGGCGCCCGGTGTCCTCCAGACGCTCCATCAGGAACTCACGTGGCCGGTGGCGGTTGGCAAGCCCCGTGGCCAGGAGTCTGCCGAGGGGCGAGTTCTGCTCGAGCGCCTCGATCAGCTTGTCATTGATCTGGTTCGCTTCGATCAGCCGCCACACGCGCTCGGGCAGCTCCTGCGGCAGCACGCGCTTGTCCTGCAGGGTCCACAGGCGCTCCAGTACGATGGCCGCCCCGGTGATCGAGCACAGAATGATCGGCCACATCAGCGGGCCGCCGGCCCGCACAATTTCCCACATCCTACGCGACCCCTGGCAGCTTGAGGGCTGCAAAGGCGGCATCATACCGGAGGGGCGCGGCCGCTCAAGGCAGCACCGGCGCTGCGGCACGCCGCACATACCCGCCGCGGGCCTTCTGGTACAGTCCGCGGCTCGATGCCACGCCGGCTGCTGAAAAGACTCTTCCCCGACCCGCACACGCTGCGCGAGCGCTGGTTTCTGCGGCCATTCGGCGCGCGGCTCACCGACCCGCAGCTGTGGACGCTGCATCGGCGCGGCGTGGCGCCCGCCTTCGGAGCGGGACTGGCGATCTGCTTCGTACCCCTGCCGGTGCACCTGATCCTGGCGACCACCGTCGCGGTCATCTGGCGCCTCAACATTCCGGTGATCTGCGGCACCACCTTGCTGCTCAATCCCTTCACCGCGGTACCCGTGTACTACCTCGCCTACCGGGTGGGCGCGGCGCTGCTGCACGTGCCGCGGCAGCATTTCAGGTTCGTGCCCAGCTGGCACTGGTTGGGCCACAGCCTCGCGCCGGTGTGGCAGCCGTTCATCGCCGGCTGTATCACCTGCGCGCTGCTCGTCGGCATCGTCGGCTGGCTGTCGCTCGACCTGTTGTGGCGCTGGCAGGTGACCAGCCGCTACCGCACCCGCCACGACACCCTGGCGGCCTGACACCTAGTCCTCGCGCCCGCAAAGGAAGGACCTTTCGGGGACGCCGTGAACCCATCCATGGGGGCTGCGGGCGCGGCATCCCTGCCGCGCACGCCCCCGAAAGCTCCTTCCTTTGCGCGCGTGCCTGCTATGAGCGTTCGCTGAGCGTGCCGCGCTCGAGCTCGTAGACACGCTCCATGCGCGTGGCGAGCCGCAGGTCATGAGTCACCACCACCAGGCTCGTGCCGCGCTCGCGATTGAGCTCCAGCATCAGCGCCAGCACGCCCTCGGCGTTGCCGCCGTCCAGATTGCCGGTCGGCTCATCGGCCAGCATGATCCGCGGCTGCGTCACCAGGGCGCGCGCGACCGCCGCGCGCTGGCGCTCCCCGCCGGAGAGCTGGTGCGGCCGGTGCGCCAGCCGCTCGCCCAGACCCACACGCTCGAGGAGCCGGCGCGCCTCGGCGCGCGCGCTGGCGATCCTCGTGCGCCGCACCAGCAGCGGCATGGCCACGTTCTCCAGGGCCGAGAATTCCGGCAGCAGGTGATGAAACTGATACACGAAACCGAGCGCCCGGTTGCGCAGCGTGCCGCGCTCACTCTCGGCGAGAGAATGAATGTCGCGCCCGGCGATGAGCACCGCGCCCGCCGTGGGACGGTCCAGACCGCCGAGAATCTGCAGCAGCGTCGTCTTGCCGGACCCGGAGGCGCCGACGATTGCGACCCGCTCACCGGCGCACACCGTGAGCGCCACGCCCTGCAGCACCGGCAGCAGCACCGGCCCCTGGCGGAAGCTCTTGTGAACGCCGCGGGCTTCGAGAACCTGGTCACTCATGGCGCAAAGCCTGCGCGGGCGCGGTGCGCGCCGCGCGCCACGCCGGATACACGGTCGCCAGCGCGCACAGCACGAACGCCACGCCGCAGATCCTGAGCACATCGATGCCTTCGACGTACGCGGGCAGATCGCTCATGTAGTACACCCGCGCGTCGAGGAACTGCGTGCCGAGCAGATGCTCGAGCGCGCCCACCAGCGACTGCAGGTTGTCGGCGAGCAGCGTACCCGTCGCCGCCCCGAGCAGCGTGCCGGCGAGTCCGATCAGCACCCCCTGCACCGCAAATGTCAGCAGCACGTTGGGGGGACCGGCGCCGAGGGTGCGCAGGATGGCGATGTCGGTCTGCTTCTCCTTCACGATCATGACCAGCGTGGCGACGATGTTGAAAGCGGCCACGGCGACGATCATCAGCAGGATGACGAACATCATCGACTTGGTGATCTCGATGGAACGGAAGAAGTTGGCGTGATCCTGCGTCCAGTCGCTGACGTAGAAGCCCGGCCCGCCGAGCGAGAGCGCCACGCGGCGCACGAGCGCGGGGGCGCGCAGCGGATCGGCGAACGCCAGCCGCAGGCCGGTCGCCGCCTCGCCGAGCTCGAACAGGCGCGCGGCGTCCGCCATGTGGGTGAGCGCCAGTCCCCGGTCGAACTCGTACATGCCGGAGTGAAACAGGCCCACCACGCGGAAGCGCCGCATGCGCGGCACCACCCCGGTGGGCGTTGCCGTGCCCGCGGGCGCGATCAGCACCACCGAATCGCCCACGCGCGCGTCGAGCTCGTGCGCCAGCGCGCTGCCGAGAATGGTGCCGTAGGCGCCGGCCCTGAGGTCATCGAGGCTGCCGGATATCACATGCTGTGCGAGGCCGGTGGCGGCGCGCTCCTCCTGCGGCAGCACGCCACGCACGCTCGCCCCCGCCAGGCGCCGGCCGTTGGCGAGCATCGCCTGACTCTCGACGTAGGGAACCGCGGCCTGCACACCGCTCTGGCGCCGCACCTGTCGCTGCAGCTCACGCCAGTCCGTGAGCGTGCCGGAAAGCCCCATGATGGTGGCGTGCGAGGTGACCGCGAGAATCCGGCTGCGCAGCTCGCGCTCGAAGCCGTTCATCACCGACAGCACCACGACGAGGGTCGCGACCCCCAGCGTCAGCCCGCATACCGACATGAGCGCGACGAACGACACGAAGCCGCGGCGGTGTGCCGAGCGCAGGTAACGCGTGCCGATCAGCCATTCGTATCCGCCCATGGACTACTCGTAACGCAGCGCTTCGGCCGGTGCGGTGCGCGCCGCGCGGATGGCCGGATACACGGTGGCGAGCGCCGTCAGCAGCAACGCCGCCAGCGCGATGGCGAGGATGTTGCTCAAGTGCACCTCGGCGGGGATGGCGGTGTTGTAGTACACCTCGGCGTCCAGGATCTGGAAGCGGAACGTGCGCTGCAGAAACGGCACGATGGTATCGACGTGCAGCGCGAGCGCGAGCCCCAGCACCACCCCGAGCGCCACGCCCAGCCAGCCGATCACCAGTCCCTGGGTGATGAATATGCCCATCACGCGCCGTGGCGATGCGCCCAGGGTGCGCACGATGGCGATGTCGGTGCGTTTGTCGGTGACCACCATCACCAGCATGGCGACGATGTTGAAGGCGGCGACCGCTACGATCAGCAGCAGGATGAGCGACATCATGGTCTTCTCGATGCGGATCGCACGGAAGTAGTTGGCGTTGTCCTGAGTCCAGTCGCTGACCTCGAAGCCCCGCGGCAACAGCGCCCGCAGCCGTGCCGCAACCGCGGGAGCCGCGAGCGCATCGTGCACGCGCACCCGCAGCCCCTCGCTGGCGGCGCCCTGCGGGGCGAGTGCCCGCACGTCCGCCAGGTGCGCAAACACCAGCGTGGCGTCATGATCCGGCAACCCGACTTCGAACGTGCCGGCCAGCGTGAATTCGCGCAGTTTCGGCGTCGGCGCGCCCCCGGCGTCCACCGTCGGCACGAGCACGGTCAGCGAGTCTCCGCGCGAGAGCCCCAGCCGCTCGGCGATCAGCTCGCCCACGATGATGCGCCCGGAGCCGGGAGTCAGATCCGCGAGGTGTCCCTGGGTGATGGCGCGCGCCAGCTCGCTCGCGCTGCCCGCGGCGCGCGGGTCGATGCCACGCAGCAGCACCGCCAGCATCTCGGGGCGGCGCACGGCGAGCGCCGGCAGCTCCGCGTACGGAGCGACGCCCTCGACCCCCGCTGCGCCCAGCACGGTGCGCGCGGCGTTGCGCCAGTCCGCCACCCCGGGGGCGTTTGCGGGCGCCGTGGCGGCCGCAGTCACGCGCACCTGCGCGCTGAGTGACAGCAGCCGCTCGCGCAACTCGCCCTCGAAGCCGTTCATCACCGACAGAATCACGATGAGAGCCGCGACGCCCACACACACCCCGACGAGCGACGCCCAGGTGATGAAGGACACGAAGAACGTGTGTGAGCGGGCGCGCACGTAGCGCAGACCCACGTAGACCGACAGGGGGTGAAACATCGTCGCGATTTAACCACAGTTGCCGGTTATTCAGACGTACGTCACAAATCAGCACCCGCGCCCCACCCTGCCCGCTTTGACAGATTCCTCCCGGTGCTATAGTCGCGCGGCAGTTGGAGGACAGTGCATGCAGACCCGAATTCTCGCGGCGCTCCTGTGCGGTTGCGCTGCTGCCGGCGCCGCGCTCGCCGAGACCCTGGTGGTGAACGACCAGGTGCAGGTGCGTCAGTCGCAGCTCGATCGCCCCAAACGCGGCAGCACCATGAGCGAAGTCGAGAAGCACTTCGGCGCGCCGGTCGCCCGCCATCCCACCGTGGGCGGCGCTCCGCACCAGCCGCCGATCACGCGCTGGGACTACGGCGGCTTCTCGGTGTTCTTCGAGCACGACCGCGTGATTGACGCGGTGGTCACCGGCGGCTGAGCCGTCGAGCGCATCGCGCCTGCAGCGCCGCGGCGACGCCGCGGCCGCCACCAACACGTTCCCCACGGACGCCTTCGATCGCCCAGGCGCTGACGCTGCGGGTGTGAGGGGCCCTTGCTGTCGCCGGACACCGACATCGGGGCAGTTATGGTAGTCTCTCTCTTTAACAGAATAATTCCCGTGGGGGGAGTCTCTGTGTCGGCGGACGAGCCACTCAGGTCTCAGATCGACGCCCTGATGCGCGCCGGATTGGTGCGCAGGAAGACGGCGGCCGTTCAGCTGGAAGCAGAAATACGGCGGCGCGAAGAAGTGCTGCGCCAGACGTTCCGCCGCTACGTCTCGCCCCGGGTCGCGGACAAGATCCTCGAGGACGCGCAACTGCGCGACACGCTGCTGTCCACGGCCGACGTGCGCGCCCACGCGGTGGTGCTGTTCGCCGACCTGCGCGGCTTCACCAGCATCTCCGAGCAGCTCGAGCCGCATTGTGTGGTGCCGCTGCTCAACGAGTTCTTCTCGCTGCTGACGGAGATCACCTTCCGCCACGAGGGCACCGTGTTCCACATGGCGGGTGACTGCCTGATGCTCGGCTTCGGCGTGCCCCTGGAGCAACCCGACAGTCCGGAGCGCGCCGTGCGCGCCGCCCGGGAGATGCTCGCCAGCTTCGGCGTCCTGGCGTGCGCCTGGAAGGCGCGCTACCGGATCGACGCCGGGCTCGGCATCGGCATCAACGAGGGGGACGTGGTGGCCGGGAACATCGGCTCCTCCTCCTATATGAACTACACCATCATCGGCGACACGGTGAACATCGCCGCGCGTCTGTGCCAGCGGGCGCGCGCCGGCGAGATGCTGTTCTCCGGCGCACTCAAGCAGTCCCTCGATGCGCACGGCATGGATGTCGGCGCGACCCCGCTGCCGCCCCTGCGGCTGCGCGGGCGCTCCCACCCGATCGACATCTTCTGCGTGCCGCTCGGAACGCGCCTGCAGATGATTACGCAGCCGGTCAGCGCCTGAAGCACCGCACGGCGCGCACCCGCGCGCCTCTGGCACGCACCCGCGCGCCTTCGCCGACAGTGCGCTCGCGGCCTTCAGGCTTACTTAGGTAAGCTGCCGGGCTTTCGCGTCAGCGCGCTCAGATGCCCTCATTGCTCAATCCGCCGCTGCCGGCCGGGGCCCACCGGCGTCTGCGCTGGCATCAGCTGTACGGCAGCGCCGCGGCACTGGCGCTTGCCGAAGCCACGCGCGCCGACCGGCGGCTGTACGTGGTCATCGTGGACGCGGCGCGCGAGCTCGAGCGGCTCACGGCGGAGCTGCGCTTCTTCGCCGGGGAGGAGCTGGCGCTGCTGCGGCTGCCGGACTGGGAAGTGCTGCCGTACGAGCTCTTCTCTCCCCATCCGGACATCACCTCCGAGCGGCTGAAGACCCTGTTCGAGCTGCCGCAGCTGCGGCACGGCTGCCTGATCGTCTCGGCCGACACGCTCATGCAGCGGCTGGCGCCGCGCAGTTACGTGCAGGGCCGCGCGTTCGAGCTCGGCACCGGGCAGGCGCTCGCCATCGAGCCCTTCCGGCAGCGACTCATCGAGGCAGGCTATGCGAGTGTCAGCCAGGTGGTGAGCCCCGGGGAGTTTGCGGTGCGCGGCTCGCTCCTGGACGTGTTCCCCATGGGCGCCGCGGCGCCGCTGCGCATCGATCTGTTCGATGAGCAGATCGAGGCGATCCGCCGCTTTGATCCGGAGACGCAGCGCTCGCTGGATGCGCTGCCGGGCGTGCGGTTGCTGCCGGCACGCGAGGTGCCGCTGGATACGCAAGCGGTGAAGGACTTCCGCCGCCGCTACCGCACGCGCTTCGAGGGGGATCCGACCCGGACCGTCATTTATCGCGGCGTGAGCGAGGGACTCGCGCCCGCAGGGGTGGAGTTCTATCAGCCGCTGTTCTTCGATTCGACCGCGACACTCTTCGACTACCTGCCCGCGGATGCGGTGATCGTGCACGAGGCCGCGCTGCCAGGCACTCTCGGCAAGGCGTGGGCCGACATCGAGGCGCGTTACGAGGATCGCCGCCACGACCTCGAGCGCCCGGTGCTCAGGCCCGCGGAGTTGTTTCTCGAGCCGAGCGCGCTCGAGGCGGCGCTCGCCGCATTCGCATCGATCACCCTCGATGCCTTCAAGGCGGAGACCGAGCTGCACGGTGCCGCCGCCGAGGTGCGCAATTTCCCCACGCGCGCGCCGCGCGAGCTGCGCCTCGACGTGCGCGCCGAGCAGCCGTTCGCGCCGCTGGATGCGTTCCTGAGTGAGTTCGAGGGCCGCGTGCTGCTGGCGGCCGACTCGGCCGGACGGCGCGAGGTGCTGCAGGAGATGCTGCGCGCGCATCGCCACGAGGTGGCCATCGTGCCCGGTTGGGACGCGTTCGTTGCGGGCACGGCGCGGCTCGCGCTGACGGTGGCGCCCGACCTCGAGGGCCTCACGCTCACCGCGCCGCCGATCGCGGTGATCGCGGAAGCGCAGCTGTTCGGGGCACGCGCCCGCCAGGAGCGACGGCGCAAGCGCGCCGCGGATCCGGAGGCGATCCTGCGCGACCTCAAGGACCTCAACCCGGGCGCGCCGGTGGTGCACGAGGAGTACGGAGTCGGCCGCTACGCGGGCCTGATGCCGATGGACATCCTCGGCCAGCCCGGGGAGTTCCTGGTGCTCGAGTATCAGGACGGCGACCGCATCTATGTGCCCGTTCACGCCCTGCACCTGGTGAGCCGCTACACCGGCGCCGCGCCCGAGAGCGCCCCGCTGCACAAACTCGGCACCGATCAGTGGGCCAGGGCCCGCAGGCGCGCCGCCGAGCAGATCCGCGACGTGGCGGCGGAGCTCCTCGATCTGTACGCGCGGCGCAAGTCCCAGCGGGGGCTGGCCTTGGCAGTCAGCGAGCCCGACTACCAGGCCTTCGCCAACGCCTTCCCGTTCGAGGAGACCGAGGATCAGGCGCAGGCGATCGAGCAGGTGCTCGCCGACCTGGGCAGCGAGCGCCCCATGGATCGCATCGTGTGCGGGGACGTCGGCTTCGGCAAGACCGAAGTCGCCATGCGCGCGGCGTTCGTGGCCGCACAGGCCGGCAAGCAGGTGGCGGTGCTCGCTCCGACCACACTGCTGGTGCAGCAGCACCTGAGCAACTTTCGCGACCGCTTCGCCGACTGGCCGGTGCGCATCGAGGGGCTGTCGCGTTTCGGCAGCGGGGCGGAGACGCAGGCGGTGCTCGCGGGGCTCGAGCAGGGCCAGGTCGACATCGTCATCGCCACCCACCGCCTGCTGCACGCGCACGCGCGCTTCCGCGATCTCGGCCTGCTCATCATCGATGAGGAGCATCGCTTCGGGGTGCGCGACAAGCAGCGCCTGCAGGCGCTGCGCGCCAACGTGCACGTGCTTACCCTCACCGCGACCCCCATTCCGCGCACCCTCAACATGGCGCTCGGCGGCCTGCGCGACCTGTCGCTGATCACCACCGCGCCGGCGGCGCGGCTGGCGATCAAGACCTTCCTCATCGAGTGGCACGCGCCGACGCTGCGCGAGGCGGCTTTGCGCGAGCTGCGCCGCGGCGGGCAGATCTATTTCGTGCACAACGAGGTACGCACCATCGAGAAAATCGCCGCCGAGGTGCAGGCGCTGGTGCCGGAAGCGAGCCTGCGCATCGGCCACGGGCAGATGCGCGAGCGCGAGCTCGAGCAGCTGATGGTCGATTTCTATCGTCGCCGCTTCAGCGTGCTGGTGTGCACCACCATCATCGAGAGCGGCATCGACGTGCCCACCGCCAACACCATCATGATCAATCGCGCCGATCGCATGGGACTGGCGCAGCTGCACCAGCTGCGCGGCCGGGTCGGACGCTCGCACCACCGCGCCTACGCGTATCTGATCGCGCCGCCGCGCCAGGCGCTGGCGCGCGACGCCGTCAAGCGTCTCGAGGCGATCGAGTCGATGGAGGAGCTCGGGGCCGGATTCGTCCTCGCGACCCATGACCTCGAGATCCGCGGCGCCGGCGAGCTGCTCGGCGAGCAGCAAAGCGGCCAGGTGACCGAGATCGGGCTGTCCTTGTATCTCGACATGCTCGAGCACGCGGTGCGCGCCCTCAAGGCCGGGCGCGAGCCGGTGCTCGACCAGCCGCTGGCCGCCGCCACCGAGGTCGAGCTGCGCCTGCCGGCGTTCCTGCCGGAGGCGTACGTGGGCGACGTGCACGTGCGCCTGTCGCTCTACAAGCGCATCGCCGCCGCCGACAGCGACACGGCACTCGATGAGCTCGGCGCGGAAATCCACGATCGCTTTGGCCCGCCGCCGCCCGCGGCGCACAGCCTGCTGCGCATCGCCAGACTCAAACTCACGGCGCGCGTCCTGGGAGTGCGCCGGCTCGACCTGGGTCCACAGGGCGGCTCGGTGCTGTTCGAGGAGCGCTCGGCGATCGATCCGGCCACCGTGGTGCGCATCATCCAGACCGGCGCACGCCAGTACCGCCTCGAGGGACCACTGAAGCTGCGCGTGTCGCGACAGCTGCCCACCGAGAGCGCCCGCTTCGAGTTTGCCGCGGATCTGCTGCGGCGCCTCGGCGAACCGCCCCGGCTCCATTAGAATGGCGCACATGGACGCCCGCCTCGCGCCGCTGCACCTGAGGCTCGGCCTCGCCGCGAGCGCGTTGCTCGGCGCGAGCGCGCTCATCGCCGGCGCGCTGGCGGCGGCGCCGCCGACCCCGGCGCCGGTGAGCGCCGCCGGCCCGGTGTACAACATCGAGATCATCGTGTTTCAGGCCACCGCCACGCTCGGTGGCGCCGAGAACTGGAGCGCGGAGGCCGGCGCCGGCACCCACAGCATCGTCGCCGGCGATGAATCCGCGAGCGGCGCGGCGCAGGTGGGGCATTTCGTCGCCATGCTGCCGGCTTCCGTGTGGCAGCTGACGGACCTGGAGAACCGCCTGCGCGCGAGTGGCGGCTACGTGCCGCTGGCGCACGTCGCCTGGTCGCAGACGGCGAGTTCCTGGGGAACGCGCGCCGGCTTTGCCCTGCAGCGCCTCGGGATCAATGTCCCGGGTCTGAGCGGCACGGTGTTTCTCGAGCGCGGCCAGTTTCTGCATCTGGGCATGTCGCTGACCTACGCCATGGCGTCGCCGCCGCCGGGCCTGGGAGCCGCGCCCGACACGTCCTTCACACTCAACCAGAGCCGCCGCGTGCACTTCTACGAGCGCAACTACTTCGACCATCCGGCGTTCGGCGTGATCGCGCTGGTGACGCCGTTGCAGGGCGCGAGAGCCCCGGGGCGTTAGGCTACAGGAGCTGCTCGCGGGTGAATTCCCAGCTCGCCCCGCCGCGCTCGTCGTGCGCGCAGCGCACCCGCGCGCGCGAGGCGGCGATGAACCAGGTGTGCTGGGAATGGGGCTTGCCGCGGCCGAACGCCGCGGGGTCGAGCACCGCCGCGCACGCGGCGTGCTCGGGATCGCGCACCGATTCGTAGCGGATCAGCTGAATGTGCGCCTGGCGCGCCAGGGCAGCGAGCGCCTGCGTGCCCTGGTAGCTCACGCGGTGCGTCCACACTGAGCGCTCGCGCGCCAACGGCTCGAGCGTCAGATCCACGGCCGCTGCCGTGCGCACCGCGGTGCGAAACGCCGTGTGCGGCACGGGCTTCAGATCGGGCGTTGCGGGAGAGTCGAGCAGAAAGCGCAGTCGCCAGTAGCTCTTCTCCGCCAACGCCGTACGCAGCACCTCCGCGCCGTACCAGACTCCGGCCTCGAGCGGCGCGCGGAAACGCGAGCTGATGTGCGGGCGGTAGCGAAACGGCGTGCCGAGCAGATAGTGGAGTCTGCGCGCCGCCGGCGGCAGCGCCGGCTTGCTCTGCTCGAGCACGAGCTCGAGGCTCGCCTGCTCCTCGAGCGAGTCGGTGAGCCGCATGGTCGAGGCGGTGTGCTGCGTCTCGACGACCCGCCAGAGCTCGTGGCTGTACCGGCGCGCCTCAGATGCGAGCGCGGGCGGCGTCCAGGTAGTCAACCGTGCGCACCAGGCCCGCCGGTTCGCGCATGAGCGCCAGGGGCGCCCCGCCCAGGGCATGGTTATCGCTGCGCAGCCAGGCACGCGCGGCGGCGTCATCCGAGCCGACGACGGCATCCAGGGAGCGGAACACTCGCACGAACAGCGCCGCGAGCTGCCAGGGCTTGGAGCCGGGCTCGAGCGCCTTGCGGCCATGGGCGATGCGCGACAACGTCGCCCCGCTCACGCCGATGACCTGTGCCAGGTCCGCCTGCGCCACGGCCAGGAAGCGCGCCGCACGCACCGTGGCGCGCGACAGGATGACCCCGGGATCGGGCGCCGGGCGGGTCTTGACGGCGGGGGTGCTCATTTCAGTGGAAATATTACCACTGATTTCCTTCTACAGCAAAATAGCCCGGGCGGTCAGTGAAAATCCCCCGCCTCGGCGGTCACGATCCCGTCCTTGCCGTTCACCTTGGCTCGCTTCAGGGCCGCCCGGCAGGCCTTCAGCAGTCCCTCGAGCGGCAGTGCGCGCGGGGGCACGAGACTTGCGATCCCGGCGCTCACGGTGACGTAGCGCCCCGCGCCGGCGGTGGGGTGATGCATGAGCAGCTCGTGTACGCGCCGCGACACCACCTGGGCGTACTGCGTGGCCTTGTCTGCGGCCTCCCCCTGGGTCAACACGGCGAAGGTTCCACCCTCCCAGCGTCCCACGAGATCCCCGCGCCGCCGGTACGCGGCGCCGACCACGCGGGCGACGCGCCGGATGCAGGCATCGCCCGCCGAGCGGTCGAACTTGTCGTTGTAGGCGCCCAGATCGTCGATGTCGAACAGGGTGAGGCCGATCTCGTGCGAGTCGCGCTGCGCGAGCACCCAGTCACGCTCGAGCAACTCCTCGAAGTAGGCGCGTGAGTGCAGGCCCGTGAGGCGGTCCTCCCGCAGCCAGGTCGGCAGCCCCTCCTGCGAGCGCTCCGCGCCCTTGAGACGCTCGCTGGCATCGCGGTGGTAGCCGATGAAATGAGTGAGCTGGCCGGCGGCGCTGCGCACCGGCTGCACCACCATCTCGTTCCAGAAGAGCGACCCGTCGGGACGGTAGTTGCGCACCAGCACCCGCGCCGGCTCGCCCCGGTCGAGCGCCTCGCGCAGGCGCGTGCGCGCCTCCTGGTCGCGGTCCGTGCCCTGCAGGACGCGCAGGTTGGTGCCCAGCAGCGCCGACGCCGGATAGCCGCACATGTCCGCGAACGCCGGGTTGACGAACAACACCGGGCAGTCGCGGGCGGCGGCATCGCAGACCACGACGCCTTCGGGCGAGCTCTCGACCACGCGGCGCCAGGCTTCCGCCGACCAGTTGTTCATGTGTCGCGTCCGGCGTCCAGCGTCAGGGCCGGGGCGGCTGCGGCACGCGCCAGCAACTCGCGCGCGCGCGTCCATTCAGCCGAGGCCTCGAGCCCGGAGCGCACGGTGCCGGCGCGCCCGTGCAGGCGCACCAGGCGCAGGCTCGATGCCGGCTGCGGCTCGGCATCCAGGTGATCGAGCAGCTCGATGACACTCGCACGGTTGTTACAGACCGGTAGCACGTCACACCCTGCCGACAGGGCCTGCCGTGCCCGGGCGACGACGTCCCCGTAGGCTGCGGCGGCTCCTCCCATGGACAGATCATCCGCAAACACTACCCCCTGAAACCTGAGCTCTCCGCGCAGCACGTCGCGAATCCAGCGGCTGGACAGGCTGGCCGGGGCCGAATCCACCGCCGGGAACAGCACGTGGGCCACCATGACCGCCGCCAGCCCGTTGGCCATCAGCCTGCGGTAGGGGGCCAGGTCGGGGGCCAGGTCCGCCAGGGGGCGGCGGTCGACCGGCAGGGTGAGGTGGGAGTCCGCCACCACCGCCCCATGCCCTGGAAAGTGCTTGGCCGTGGCCGCCATACCCGCATCCCGCATCCCGAGCATCCAGGCGACCGCCAGCTGCCCCACGGCATCCGGCAGCGCATGGAAGGCGCGGTCCCCGATGAAGCTCACGCCATGATCGAGGTCCACACACGGCGCAAAGGAGATGTCGACCCCGTGCGCACGCAGCTCCGCCGCCATCAACCAGCCCATGGCGCGCGAGAGCGCGAGTCCCGCGCGCGCGTCCAGGTCGAATTCGTGACCGATCCGCCGCGCGGGGGGCAGCAGCGAGAATCCCTGCCGGAAGCGCTGCACCCGCCCGCCCTCGTGATCCACGGCCACGATGAGCGGCGGGCTGCGCTCGGCATGAATCGCGCCGACCAGTGCGCTCAGCTGCTCGGGGTCGGTGTAGTTGCGCGTGAAGAGGATGACGCCGCCCACCAGGGGATGGCGCAGCAGCTCGCGCTCCTCGGCCGTGGCCGCGCTGCCGGCGAGGTCGATCATCAGGGGGCCCAGGCTCATGCCGGCGGCGCCGTGCGTCGCGCGCGCCGGTCGCCTGCCGTCAGCAGCGCCAGGGATTCAACGTGCGTGGTGTGCGGAAACATGTCGACGATACCCGCCGCCTGGAGCACGAAGCCGTGCTCGTGCACCAGTACCGAAAGATCGCGCGCGAGACTCCCCGGGTGACAGGAAATATACAGCACCCGCTGCGGCGCCAGGGCCGCCAGCGCCGCCAACACCGCCGGCGCCCCGGTGCGCGGCGGGTCGAGCAGCACGTGGGTATAGCTCTGGCGCATCCAGGGCAGCGTCGCCTCGGGCGGTGTGGCGAGGTCGGCGAGGTGAAATTCGGCGTTGGCGATGCCGTTGCGAGCGGCGTTGCCGCGGGCACGCTCGATGAGCGCGCCTGCGCCCTCCACTCCCACCGCGCGAGCGATCGAGCGCGCGAGGACCAGGGTGAAGTTTCCCAGCCCGCAGTACAGGTCGAGCAGCCTTGACGCGCCATCGAGCTCCAGCAGCTGCGCCGCCCGCTCCACCAGGGCCTCATTCAGCGCGCCGTTCACCTGGACGAAGTCGACCGGCGCGAATTCCAACTCCACCGCCGAGCGCGCCAGGGTGTAGCGCAGCGGCTCGAGGGGCGGATCCAGCGGCACGACTGAATCCAGGCCGGCAGGCTGCAGGTACAGCCGTACCCCGTGAGTGGCGCCGAACAGCCGCAACCGCGCCGCATCCGCTTCCGAGGGCGCGCTCAGCACCCGCAGCACCAGCGCGCTGGCGTTGTCGGCGACCGCCACTTCGATCTGCGGCACGTGCTCGCGGATGCTGAGCTCGGTCAGCATGGCCGCGAGGGGCGCGATCAGCTCCCCCACGGGCGCCGCCAGCACCTCGCAGCGCGTCAGCTGTGCCACGTAGGGAGCGGCGCGCTCGCGAAATCCGACCACCACGCAGCCTTTCTTGTGCACGAACTTCACGCCCAGGCGCGCCCGGCGGCGGTAAGCCCACACCGGCCCGGCGAGCGGCGCCAGCCACCTGGCGGGCTGGACGCGCGCCACCCGCGCGAGCGTCTCGGCGAGCTCGCTGTGTTTCGCCTCCCGCTGTGCGGCCGGCGCCAGGTGCTGCAGGACGCAGCCGCCGCATACCCCGAAGTGCGCGCAACGCGGCGCGACCCGCGCCGCGGACGGTTCCAGCACCTCGAGCAGCTCGGCGTCATCGTGCTGTCGGTGGCGCCGCGTACGCCGCAGGCGGATGCGCTCCCCCGGCAGCGCGCCCGCTACGAATACGGTCTTGCCGCCGCGCACCACTCCCTCGCCCTCGTGGGTGAGCGCGGCGACGGTGGCGGTCTCGGCGGCGGTCTCGGCGGCGGCGCCCCTCAAGCCGCCTCCCAGGCGCGCAGGAACTCGGCCAGGTGCGGCTCGGTGCCGTCCTGCAACAGCGTCTTCACGCGCTCGAGCTCCTCGGCGTGCTGCGCGCGCGAGAGCTGCCCGCGCAGCTGCGCGAAGCGCAGGTAAATGAGCCAGGTGTTGAGCACATCGGTCTCGCAGTAGCGGCGGATGGCCGCGAGGTTGCCGCTCTGCCAGGCGTCCCACACCTG
>Ga0209027_1000086_pt1 | contig 25164 bp, 24 predicted proteins | sample GraSoi013_1_20cm_3_FD_185821 | JGI IMG/M metagenome (GOLD analysis project Ga0209027, IMG submission 185821) | Grasslands soil microbial communities from the Angelo Coastal Reserve, California, USA - Sample 09_27_2013_1_20cm (SPAdes) (version 2) | ecosystem: Environmental > Terrestrial > Soil >...
GCCGAAGGGGCGCTGCATATACCAGCGGTACATCGCCTCGCTCCACGGGGTACCAAAGCAGCGTGTGAGAAAGTCCGCGCCGACGTCGGCGTCCAGCCCTTGGGGGTTGACAAGGAGCCTCAGTCCGCGGTCGCCCGACATCGGTCGGCCACCTCGGCGAGAGTCGTCCACCACAGGGCATCGCCGTAGCGGCGGTCCAGCTCGCCCCAGATCCGTTCCAGATAATCGCAGTACGCGGCATCGAGGCCATCGAGCATCGTGATGCCGCCGCCCGTCTTGAAGATGTGGGCTTTCATCGCGAGCAGACCCCCGCACTCGATGATGGCGAGCGCGCGCTCGACCGTGGAAGTGGCCTGGAAGTTGGTCGTGAAATGCACCAGAGGGCAGGACCTCAGCCTGGCGCTCGCGGGCCCGTCGCTGGCGGCACACCGGATCCACATTGGGTGGATGAGGGAGGCGCCGTGCAGCCCGCTCCTCGCGCTGCGGGCCCGCTCGCTCACGGGCGTGTCCAGGTCGCGCGCCGAGGTGAGGAAGTGGAAGTCCGCCTCATTCAGCGCCTCGCACAGCGAAGGCGGGGCGTTCCACGCCGGAGGCGCAAACCCCTGCACATGACGCAGCCCCGCGGTCGCGAAGATCCGCCGAGCCTCCTGCAGCAGCGCCCCGCACTCGCTGCGGGACTGCTCCTGGAACTCGACCGCCATGCGTGGACCCGGATGGGCGTGATTCAGGCCGTGCAGGGCGCAATCCGTGCGCGGCAGAGCGTTCAGGTACGCGACAAACTGTGGGAAGCGATCGACGCGAAAGTGGCCCCTGGGGGTCAGAGGAGCCCAGTGGATGCGCTCGCGCAGCAGCGGAATCCGGGTAAGCCACTTGCGGGTCGGAACGAGGCGCCTCAAGCGCCAGTCGGGCGTGACGAACAGCGTGACTCGCAGCCGGGGATGTCGATCGAGGAGCCGCTCCACGTGCCCAAGCGCGCCACGACCCAGGTCCCCGCCGGCGTCGAATTCGTCCTCGGAGGTTGCTGGATGCACGTCGTCGACACTGAAGCACACCGCGGCGCGCTTGCCGGCGGGAAGCCACCCGCGACATTCCGTGAGCGTCATGGACACAGGCATGCAGAGCGTGGATAGCGGGTGCGAAGGCTCTCGGCAATCGGGTGTTCCCCCCATGCTGTACCGTGTGGAAGTCGCTGAAAACAAAAGACATTCGCACCCGCTGAGAAGTCGGTGCTCACCTACACGCTGTTGCACCTTTCGCCGGGTTGATACGCAACGCTTTGGCTTTACTCTTGCGCTCGCTTGCTGGGAGGCACGACCGTTGCAAATCGCACACCGCAGTGTGCGTGCGTAGGACGAGTTTCGCGTCACACGCCTTTGAATTCCGCGCCTGATTCATCGCAGGAGAGCGACGCTCCACCAAAAAGCTCCGAGCGATGCGGGAGGTAACGCTGATGGTCACGAAGACGACCGCGAGCATCGTGCTGGTCGAGGATCACACGATCCTGCGCGAGGGACTGCGCGCCCTGATCGAGCTGGAACCGGACCTGAAGGTGACCGGCGAAGCCAGCACCGCAGCCGAGGGCGTGCGGGTCGTGCGGGGCTCGAACCCGACGCTGGTGATTACCGACCTCGCCATGCCGGGCGGCTCGGGGCTGCGAACCCTCGATGAGCTGCGCGCCGTGTGCCCGAATGTGCGGATCCTGGTGCTCACGGCCTACTGCACGGACGAGTACATCGTGGCCGCGCTGGGCGCCGGGGCCGATGGCTACGTGCTGAAGGATGCCGGCCGCGCCGAGCTGCTGCAGGCGATCCGCTCCGTCATCGCCGGCCAGAAGTACTTCTCCAAGCCGGTGTCCGCGCGGCTGGTGTCCGGCTATCTGCGCCGCAACGACCCGGCCGGCGACCCCAGCCCCAGGATCACGGAGCGCGAACGCGAGGTGCTCACGCGCATCGCGCTCGGGGAGTCCAGCAAGCGCGTCGCGGTGGCGCTGTGCTTGAGCGTCAAGACGGTGGAAAAGCACCGCGCGAATGTGATGCGCAAACTCGCACTGCACAACACCGCGGCCCTCACGCTGTTCGCGGTGCGTAATGGTTTGCTGCCGCAGGACGCCGAGCGGTGTTTCGCCGAAGTAGAGTTGGCCCGCTTTCGTGGACACCTGGGGGTTGGGTCTGGAGGGGTTCAGAATGGCGGACAGGACGGTCTGATACCCGCCGCCGCAGTTTGACAGAGGGGCCAGCCGGTAACGCGGCGGTTGCGCGGCCGCTTAGCCGGCCAGGGGTCCGCGCCGAGCGTCCCGCCCACCCTCACTCGAAGTCACCCTCGATATCCTTGCCGGCATAGTCCGTCATCTTGCTGGTCGCGATCAGCGACACCACGCTACAGGCCGCAATGTAGACCCCGATCGCGTACGCGGATTGGTAGCGGGCGAACAGCCAGGCAGCGATGAACGGCGCCGGGCCACCGGCAATTACCGAGGCGAGTTGATAGCCCAGTGACGCACCACTGTAGCGAACGCGACCCTTGAAGGATTCCGCGATGAGGGCCGCCTGCGGCCCGTACAGCATGTCGTGCGGGATGAGAGACAATACGATGGCAAGGAAGATCAGGCTCCTGTTGCCGCTGCCGAGCATTCCGAAATAAATGAATCCAAACACACCGGTCACGACCGCTCCCAGCATGTACATCCTGGTCCGTCCGATGAGGTCGGAGATGTGGCCAAACAGCGGGATCGAAACGAACGAGACGACCGAGGCGCTCAGTACTGCGAGCAGCAGGAAGTCGCGCGGCAACTTCAATGTGCCGACTCCGTACGCGAATACGAATGCCGTGAAAATGTAGAACGGCGCCTGTTCGGCCATGCGGGCGAACATGCTCAAGACGATCTCTCTTGGGTGTCGTCGCAGCACCTCGCGAATGGGAGCGCGCTCGACCCTGCGCTCGGCGAGAATTCTGGCGAACACCGGGGTCTCGAGAATGCCGAGCCGGATATACAGACCGACGGCGACCAGGATCAGGCTGAAGAGAAACGGCACACGCCAGCCCCAGTGGAGGAACTGCTCGCCGGACATCCGGCTGACGACCAGCACGGCCAGGTTCGCGAGGAACAGGCCGCACGGCACCCCGAATTGCGGCCAGGATGCGATAAAGCCCCGCGAGCGGTTTGAGCGCGCCCACTCCATGGACATCAGCACCGACCCGCCCCATTCGCCTCCGACGCCGATGCCCTGAATGAAGCGCAGCACCGTCAGGATCACTGCGCCCCAGATTCCGATCTGGTCGTAGGTCGGCACGAGCGCCACCAGAAAGGTGGCGATCCCCATGACCAGCAGCGTCGCGATCAGTGTCGACTTGCGGCCGATACGATCGCCGAAATGTCCGAAGATTGCGGCGCCGATGGGGCGCGCCAGGAAGCCGACGGCATAAATGGTGAATGCCTCGAGCGTGCCGACCAGCGGATCCGCTTTCGGGAAGTACAGCTGGGCGAACACGAGTCCGGTGACCACGCTGTACAGAAAGAAGTCGTACCACTCGATGGCGGTGCCGACGGTGGCGGCGATGACCGCACGCCTGAGTTGAATTCCGTGTTCCAGCTCTGAAAGCGTGGCGACGTTGCTCGCGACCATGTTCGTTGCCCCCTGTTCCTGGCGGGTCCGCCCGGCGCTTTCGGCCGGCGCTGCGATCCGCTCGGAAGCTTAAACCAGCGCTCGCCGGTGGGGAAACTCGCCGACGGTTTGGCGGGCATTTGCAGTAGGCGCAGGAAAGGAGTCAGATACGGGGCGAAAAACGCACCCGAGGGAGGGGGGCTCCATGAGCAAAGCAATTCATTTGGTCTGCGCCGGCGCGGCAATCCTTGCTCTGGGGGGGTCGGCCTGGGCGGCCGATACGCCTGCCGCCGAGACTACCGCGATGCACCATGGCGCAAGCGCCAAGGGCGCCAAGACGGCCCCGACGGATGAGGGGCTGATTGCCAGCGCCATGAAGGCGGCGCCCAAGAAGGTCGCCGAGGACGCCACCATCGTGGCTCCCGACCCGAAGGGCGGGATGCGCACGCTGCGCAAAGGCAGCAATGGCTTCACCTGCATGCCTGACAATCCGGAAACACCGGGCCCCGACCCGATGTGCTGGGACAAGAATGCCGGGGCGTGGATTGATGCGTATCTGCACCACCAGACGCCCCCCGCGGGGAAGACCGGCCTCATGTACATGCTGGCCGGTGGCACTGACGCCAGCAACACGGACCCGTATGCCGCAAAGCCGACCGCCAGCAACCATTGGATCAAGACCGGGCCGCACGTCATGATCGTTGCCGCCGACGCCAGCTTCTACGACACCTATCCGAAGAGCGCGGATCCGGACACCAAGAGCCCTTACGTGATGTGGGCGGGTACTCCCTATCAGCACCTGATGGCGCCGATTCGTTAGGGGTCGATCGGGCAGAAGCGCGGAGCGCGCCAGGGGACGTACCCGGCGCGCTTGCGGCGAGCGGAAAGCGAGGGTCAGCGTATGCGCCAATCATCCCGGCGTGCGGCTGTCGTGGCGAATGTGTGCGTGTGCTTCGGCACCGCGGTACCGAATGCGCTCGCGGATGAGACCTGCAACTCCCCGTATATCAGTAACCTCATCAAGGGCCAGGAGGATTTCGTCCACGTCTGGACCCTCGGCGTAGAAGGCCTGGGCGACGGGTCCGACAAACTCGTCACTGTCGATGCGAACCCGGCGTCGAAGACCTACGGCAAGGTCGTCGACAGCGTATCGGTCGGTGGGCGCGGCGAAGCGCATCACATGGGATTCACCGACGATCGCAGGTTTCTCTGGGCGGGCGGACTGGATGACAGCGAGATCCATGTCTTCGACGTCGGCACCAATCCATCCAAGCCGAAGCTGATTCGCACCATCACCAACTTGCCGGCGAAGACCCAATTCGTCGGTCCACACACTTTCTATGCGCTGCCGGGACGGATGCTGATCGGCAACCTCTCCAACACCGCCGACCAGGGCGGGGTCACCGGGATGGCGCTGTACAACAACAAGGGCTCGCTGATCGCCAGATATGACATGCCGACCGCTTCGCTCGGCGGGGTGAAGGGCGACGGGTATGGTTACGACATAGCGATCAATCCGGCCAAGAACGTTCTGCTGACGTCGAGTTTCGCCGGTTGGCACAATTACATGCGTGAGCTGGGAGATCTGATCAAGGATGCCGAGGCGATGAAGCACTTTGGCAACACCATGGTCGTGTGGAACCTGAAGTCCATGCGGCCGACTCAGGTGCTGAGCGTGCCGGGTGCGCCCTTGGAGATCCGCTGGTCGCTCGCGCCCGGCCAGAACTGGGCGATCACGGCGGCGGCATTGACGGCGAAGCTATGGCTCATCAAGCAAGGCGAGGGCGGCGCCTGGAGTGCCAGGGAGGTCGGGACGATTGGTGACCCGGCGCAGGTTCCGCTGCCCGTCGATATCTCCATCACGGCAGCCGGCAAGGGCTTGTGGGTCAATACGTTCATGGATGGCACCACGCACTATTTTGATCTCACCGATCCGGAGCACCCCAGGCAGACCTATCAGCGGCGGATCGGCACTCAAGTCAACATGATCTCGCAGAGCTGGGACGGCAAGCGGGTGTACATGACTTCCAGCCTGCTGGCGCACTGGGACAAGAAGGGGGCGGACAACGAGCAGTTCCTGCGCGCCTTCAACTGGGACGGTCATGCGCTGACGCCGGCCTTCGAAGTTGATTTCACCAAGGAGAAACTCGGCCGGCCTCATCACATGAAATTTACCGCGCGGGCCAACCAGTCGCGCACGCTCGCAGCGCTCGCCCGGTAGTGCAACGCCATGCTCCGCGTCTCGAGGCGCGTGGCGGCCTGCCTGTCGATCCTCGCGAGCGCACAGGCAGCCGTGGATGTGAGCCCGGCGACCGCACCGCGGATGGAATTCACCCCCTTGGCGCCGGGCACCTATCAGCTGCAGGCGATTCAGTCCGTCGAGGACGCGACGTTACTCGATGAACGCGCGCGTCCGGTACGACTGAGTGCCTTCACCAGGGGCAAGATTACGCTGCTGACGTTTTTCTACACTTACTGCGTGGATCCCCTCGGGTGCCCGTTTGCACGTCAAACAATGACGCTGCTTCGCGATCGGATGCTGCGGGATCGGGAGCTGGCGCGCGCGGTTCGATTCGTCGCCATCAGTTGTGATCCCGGCACCGACACGCCGGATGTCCTGGCGCGATACGCCAGGCATTTCGCGCCGGATTCACGATTTGAGTGGCGATTCCTCACGGCGCGATCGGTGTCGGCACTGCTGCCGGTGCTCGCCGACTTCGGCCAGGACGTGAGTGTGGATGTGGACGCGAGCGGGCGAGCGACCCGGGCGCTGCACCACATGCTGAAGGCCTTTCTGATCGACCAGCGCGGCCGGGTGCGGGAAATCTACTCGCTTGCCTACCTGCAGCCGCAAGTCATGCTGAATGACATCAGAACGCTCTATCTCGAGCGCCGCGCGCGCGCGCTTCCCGCGAAATAGATCGTGGCGCCGGCCAGCAACAGCGTCAACGCCGCAATCCAGGGGGGACCATGAACAAGAGATTTATCATCGCCTGGATGGTGCTATTCGTGGCGTGGTTCGTGGGCAGCTTCGTCGTCCACGGCGTGCTGCTACGTTCCGACTACGTGCAACTCACCAACCTTTTCCGGGCGGCGGGCGACCAACAGAAGTACTTTCCCCTGATGCTACTGGCGCATGTGATGCTGTCCGGCGCGTTCGTGTGGATCTATGCGCGTGGCGTCGAGGCGAAGCCGTGGATGGCACAGGGCGTGCGCTTTGGTGTCGCCGTCGCACTACTGACGAGCGTACCAACGTACATGGTCTACTTCATCGTGCAGCCGATGCCAGGAGAGGTGGTTGTCAAGCAGATCGTCTTCGACGGCGTTCTGATGGTGGTACTGGGGACGGTCGTCGCCTGGTTGTATCGAGACCGGAGGAGGACGCAGTTGCAAGCCGGGTGAGACGAGAAGGAATTGCATCGGTCCGCGGTTGGGTATGCGTCACGCCATGATCAGAAGGACAACCGTGCGCGCCCTGCCCGCTGAGGACAATCCGGCGCTCCAGGGGATCTGGCATGTAGTGTGCCTGATTCCGCGGGGGCGAGTGTCGAGTTACGGAGCGGTTGCCCGGGCTGCGGGGCTGCCAGGTCGGGCACGACAGGCCGGGTTTGCGTTACGGGTAGCGCCCAAGGCGCTGAATCTGCCGTGGCATCGGGTTGTCGGTGCCGGCGGCCGCATCGTGTTTCCGAAGTCATCGCGGGAGCACAGGGAGCAAGCGCGACGTCTGCGCGCTGAAGGGGTGTCGGTAGAGAACGGCCGTGTGAGACGCTCGGCGATTGTGGACCTCAAAGAGCTGGGCTGACTGCTGCGGCGCGGCAGGTGCTCGGCTGCACCCGCAATCTCAGCCTGAGCGCGCAGCTTGCGGGTGCCGCGGAGATTCGTGCCGTGGAGATTCGGACAACGCTTCGAGCCACTGCGCGAGCTTCTCGTACTCGAGCGCGAGCACACCGAGCTCATCTCGCACCTCTGAGTATTGCATCGAGGGGATGAGCGCGCGGACCGAGTTCGCTTTCTCGCGATAGCGCTGCGCCTGAGCCGGCTGAACCGAATCGATGTCCGTCATCCTGGCCGGCCGTCCCTGTCAGCTATCCCCACAGAAACCCAATAAAATTATAGACACGCAGCAAGTCATGGGCTGTCGGCGCTCGCAAAGCGTCTCGTAGGCCGCAATCCCGGCTGCCGTCGGACGTGACCTACGGAGTCGCTGTGCCCGGACGAGTCGCAGACGATCCGGCGCGGCTGCAGAGCCTTCGCTCAGTGTGTAGTCCTTCGCGACTGTTGCGAAAACGCTACGATTCTTAGCACACCCTGTCAAGCGGCGGAATCCCCCGTGGCGGCCATTTTTATGACCACTATGCCCCGCAACTCCGTAGCATGGGGGCTCTAGCGGCCACGAGGCGAAGGATCCAGCGACACTTCCGGCGTAGCAATGTTGCGAAAATCCCATAAAATGTTCGGACCGAAAACAAGCCTCAATCACTATCAGGGGAGTACGCGAATGAAGTTCTTGCGGATCATTCTGGCCGCGGCGCCGCTTGCGGTCGCCACGAGTATCGCCATGGCCCAGGAGCAACCGGCCGGCGCACCGGGCGCCAGCGCGGCCCCGAGCGAAGAAGTCATTATTACCGGCACGCGTCGTACCGACCGTACGGTGACCGATTCCGCATCGCCGATCGATGTCATCACCAGTGTCGAGCTCGGGGCGCAGCCCGCCGCTAACATGCTCGATGAGGTCAAGAACGTCGTTCCGTCGTTCTTCGTCGGCCAGAACACCATCTCCGATGCCTCGAGCCTTGTTCGCGCGCCCTCGCTGCGCGGCCTTCCGGGGGACGAAATCCTGGTGATGCTCAACGGCAAGCGCTTGAATCGTTCGGCGCTGGTCCAGGTCTATAACGGTGGCGACACCGGCCTGTCGTTTGGTTCCCAAGGATCGGACCTCTCTACGATCCCGGCAATCGCAATCAAAAGCCTGGAGGTGTTGCGCGACGGTGCGACCGCGCAATACGGTTCGGACGCCATTGCCGGTGTGCTCAACTATGGCCTTCGCGAAGATGCAGGATTCGATGTGCAGGCCCGTTATGGCCGGTACCAGGACCACTCAGACGGCAAGAGCTACGTGATTGCCGCCAATGGCGGCTTCAAGTTGGGCGGCGCCGGCTTCGTCAACCTGTCGGGCGAATATGACGACGACCTCCAGACCAGCCGCGGCGTCACGCGTCCGGTCGCAGTCGCGTTCGCCCAGGAAAACCCGGCCCTTGCCAGCCAGTTGCCGAACTACCCATTGCCGGCGCAGATCTGGGGTTCGTCTCCAACCCACGGCTTCAAGCTGCTGCTCAATTCCGCCTTCGAGGTGACCGACGCGAGCAAGATCTACCTGTTCGGCAACCTCGCGCACATCACCACGGACGAGAGCTTCAACTTCCGCTCGTCGCTATTCGGAACCCGGCCTTTTACCGACACTACGGGCATGGTTCACGATATCGGTGGCCGGTCTTTCTTCCAGCACCCCTATTACATGACCCAATGTCCGAGTGGCAACGGGACCTGCCCTGCCGGCGGATACGTGCAGGATACCAACACCTTCTTGCTAAACTCGATCTACCCGGCCGGATTTACGCCGCGATTCGTAGGAAAAATCGATCAAGATTATGGAACGATGGGTTACAAGGGTAAGACCGCAAGCGGGCTCGGCTACGATCTTTCGGCATCGCTGAGCGACAGCACGCTCGATCTGTCGATGAACCACTCGATCAGCCCCTCGTTCGGGAGGGCATCGCAAACCAGTTTCGAATTTGGCAAGCTGATCCAGAAGGAATTCGACGCCAACTTGGACCTCACCTATGACATCGATGCGGGGTTGGCGAGCCCGCTCACGCTGTCGGGCGGCGGGGAATTCCGCCGCGAATCCTTCACCGCGACAGCGGGTGATTTCCAGTCCTACGGCGCCGGTCCCTACGCCAGTCCCCACCCGCTTTATACGCAGACTTCTCCTGGCGTCTATGCGCCCACCGGCACATTCACCGCCGTTGAGGATCCGGCCGCGAGCGGATACGGCGGTACCAGCCCGACCTATGCGGGCACCCACACCCAGAACAGCCGCGGCATCTATATCGGCCTCGAAGGCGATGTCGTCAAGCGACTCAGCATGGGCGTGGCCGGGCGCTACGAGCACTATTCCAGCTTCGGCGCCGCCACGGTCGGCAAATTCAACGCGATCTGGCATGCCAGCGACGCGATCGCGCTGCGCGCGACGGTTGGCAGCGGCTTCCATGCCCCTTCGCCGGGTCAAAACAATACGCAGATCCTGACCACCAATTTCATCAACGGCGTTTCGATACAGACCGGCACCTTCCCGGTGACCAGCGCGGTGGCGCAGTACTACGGTGCAAGCCCACTCAAACCCGAGCGGTCGACGAACGTTGGCGCTGGCATCGTGTTCAATCCGTCGAGCGCTTTTACGGCGACAGTCGACTGGTACCAGATCAATGTGCGTGACCGCATCTTCGTTTCGCAGAACTTCTTTGTGACCGCTGCGGATATCGCCGCCTTGCCAGAACTGGCCTCGGTCGGTGTCGGCGGCGCTGTCCAGTACTTCAATAACGCTTTCAACACCTCGACCAAGGGCGTCGACCTGGTTGGCACCTACCGGACGGATGTCGCTCACGGCAAACTCAGCCTGACGCTCGCCTATAACTACAACAAGAGCGATGTCACAAAGTTTGACCCGGCGGTCATCAGCAACGCTCAGATCATTGATGTGTCACGCCTTGCCCCGAACCATCGCGCAACTTTCTCAGCGAACTGGGCGAGCGGCAATTTCGCGGTGAACTTGCGCGAGAATTACTACGGTTCGTGGGTCGACGCGGTCGACTATCCGACCGTCGTGTCGGCGGGTGGCCAGACGCTCGCGGGGCAGGAATTCGGGGCGCAGCTCACCACCGATCTCGCTGCCAGCTACGCCTTCATGGAGCGCTACACGCTGACGCTCGGTGCAAGCAATCTGTTCAATACCTATCCGGACAAGATCGCGGCCACTGCGAGCAACCCGATTTTCACCCTGACCAACGGCCTGGCAGACGGCCAGGTCTATCCGCGCAGCGGCGGTCCGTTTGGAATCAACGGCGGGTTCTGGTACGCGAGCGTGAGGGTGCAGTTCTAAAAGACAACGCGCAATGGGTGCACTGGGGGCGGGAAGATTCGGCTTTCCCGCCCCTTTCTTCTCTTGTGCCATCGTCTGTCCTTCCAGACTGTTCGAGGAAGGATGGATGCACATGGTGAGGACAAGCTCGCAAACGTCGCGGGCAATCCGATCTACCCGACGCATGAGATATGAATTGAGACTGGCGAGGCTCGAGGACGTTCCGGTACTCGATGAGCTGATCGCGCGCTCCATACACGCACTTGGGGCCGCGGACTACACGCATGCGCAGATCGAAGCGGCACTTAAGGGAGCCTTCGGCGTCGATACGGCGCTCATACACGATGGGACCTACTTCGTCGCCGAGACGCTCACACGGGACATCGTCGCGTGCGGCGGCTGGGGCCGGCGGCGGACGCTGTTCGGCAGCGACGCGCGCGCCGAGCGCGACGAGTCCTGGCTCGACCCCAAGACGGACGCGGCCAAGATCAGGGCATTCTTCATCGACCCGGAGCATGCCCGCCACGGGATCGGGCGCGCGATTCTCGCCCGCAGCGAAGCGGAGGCGATACGGGCCGGATTCTCGTCGTTCGAGCTGATGGCGACGCTTCCCGGGGTGCGGCTCTACGAGAAGTATGGATACGTCCCGGGCCCGGCGATCGACCATCCGCTGCCCGGCGGGCTCACGATCCGCATGGTACCCATGCAAAAAAGGGTTCACCTGGCGCCGAGCGCGTGACGTCGTTGGCTGGACTTGACAGCAGGCGAAGCGGGCGTACGATCCGTGCCCCTTTTTGGGAAGGACAGCTACAATGAAATTTCTAACGATACGCTTTCTCGCGTCGTTGCTCATCGCCCCGCTGACGCTCTGGTTTGCACCCGCAGCGCTTGCGCAGGAAGACACAGCAACTCCCGTACAGATCGTGGCGTTGGACGAATGCGATCCGACCACCTTCAACGCCGCGCTGGGACCGGACTTCTGCAAGAATGTCGCGCTTGCGTTTGTCCCGGGCCTCAATTTTGTCACCAAGTTTGACGAGCTATTTAGAGAGGCAGCCAATAGAACTCCGGACTCGGCCTGGGACTTCGAGCCGGACAGGGTCACGATCACGAAGGGAACCCCCCTTGTCGTAGTCAACCAGGGTGGTGAGCCTCACACCTTCACCGAGGTGGCAAAATTCGGCGGCGGGTTCATACCGCCCCTCAATGGAGGACAGGCGGCAGCTCCCGAATGCGTCCGCGGCTTCAAGGACGTCGCGGTGGCCCGGACTCGCATCCTTCAAGGCAGCCAGTTGCAGGTTACGGGTCTGTCGAGGGGCGAACATCTTTTCGAGTGTTGTATTCACCCTTGGATGCGCGTGACAGTCGAGGTCCAATAAGCGGGCCGGTTTCCCCGGGCATCGAGACCGCGGTGTACATCGACGCCAGCGCGTTGGGGAAGCTCTATGTTGCATCGGGAAGCGGAACGCCTGTTGCTCGCCACGGACTCGCTGGCTCTGCGCACACTCGATGCCCTGCACATTGCGCTGGCGTTCTCGGGGAGAGCAACTCACGTCTTGACCTTCGACCGACGGATGCGAGAGGCGGTCGTGCAAGCCGGCATGAACGTGATCGACATTTAGGCGCCGCTTGCGGCAGTGATCAGTCGTCATCCCACCGCTCACCAGCCGGCGCTCCACCAGATAGTGATCGTCGGCGGAGGGGCGGGTGGCCTGGAGCTAGCCACCAAGCTCGGCAACAAGCTTGGCAAACGCGGCAAGGCGCGGATCCAGCTGATCGACAAGGCCCGGGCGCACCTGTGGAAGCCGCTGCTGCACGAGGTGGCCGCCGGAAGCATGGATCTGGGCGTACACGAGCTCAACTATCTGGCTCAGTCGCACTGGCACCACTTTCGCTACCGTCTTGGAGAGATGATCGGCCTCGACAGGCAACGGCGCGAGGTGCAGGTAGCGCCGGTCATTGATGGGGATGGCGATGAGATCACCCCGCGGCGCGCGTTCTCTTACGACACGCTGGTGATCGCGGTCGGCAGTCTCACCAATGATTTTGGTACCCCTGGCGTCAAGGAGCACGCGATCGCGCTCGAGACACCGAGCGACGCAGCGCGCTTTCATCGTCGGCTGGTCAACGCCCTGATGCGCGCGCACGCGCAGTCGGAGCCGCTTCGGCCAGAGCAGTTGCAAGTGGCCATCATCGGTGCCGGGGCAACCGGCGTTGAGCTTGCCGCCGAGCTGCACAACACAACCCGGGAACTGGTGGCGTACGGCCTTGACCGGATCGATCCGGATGCGGACATCAAGCTTAACGTGATCGAGGCGGCTGAACGAATCCTGCCAGCGTTGCCGCAACGTCTCTCCGATGCCGCCAGCAGGCTGCTGCAGAGCAAAGGTGTGCGGGTGTGCACGTCGGCTCGCGTCGCCGAGGTCCTGCCGAACGGAGTCAGACTCGCGAGCGGGCAGACCGTTGCGGCGGAGCTGGTCGTGTGGGCGGCGGGCGTGAAGGCCCCGGACTTCCTCAGGGACCTGGACGGACTGGAGACGAACCGCGCGAACCAGCTGATCGTGAAGCAGACGCTGCAGACGACTCGGGACGAGAACATCTTCGCCATCGGCGACTGCGCCGCCTGTCCATGGCCGGGAAAGAATGCGAACGTGCCGCCGCGTGCACAGGCCGCGCATCAGGAGGCGACCCACTTGGTCAGACAGATCGCAAATCGGCTTGCGGGCAAGCGATTGCGGCCCTACCGCTACCGCGACTTCGGTTCGCTGGTCTCGTTGGGCGAGTACACCACGGTGGGCAATCTGATGGGAGTACTCGTTGGCGGCAGTATGATGATCGAGGGCTACATCGCCCGGGTGATGTATACCTCACTCTACAAGATGCACGAGCTGGCGCTGCATGGCTATACGAAGGTGGCGCTCGACACGCTGGCACGGCTCATCACTCGGCGCACTGAGCCGCATGTCAAACTGCATTGACTGACGATGGCGCCTGCGGTCTTGGCCGTAGGGCGGGCTGGTACGAAGTACCGCAAGGAGCGCGTGAACGGAGAATCCATCATGGGGATGCATGGCTTTCGCTGTGGTTCAGTGCTCCTTTCCGCAAGCGTTGCTGCCGCGGCGTCGCTTATCGTCGTTGCTGACCACATGGACGCTCCGGCCGTGCGGATTGTAGCGGCTAGCCCTGACGATGCCGGCCAAGACGATAATTTCCGCTCGGCCGCGGTGCGGCACGGAGCCAGTGCAACGGACCCAGACCACGCTGGCATCTGGAAAGCGGCCATACCCCCGGGTGGAACGATGCACGGGGAGTTCGCGGGCCATGATCCGGTTGGCTTATCAGCGGGCGTAAAGATCAAGGCGGATTGCTCGATCAACTGGGTGGATCCCGATTCCCGCAAGCGCTACTGCTTCTCGACGGCTACGTCGCTGGTCGTGTTTCTGGAGGTGCCACACGCCTACCTGGCGCGGGCGATCGAGAACTGGGAGAGGATAAACACGAGCGCGAATCGCTGAGCGCAGCACGCTGTGTTGCGGTGGCTCGGCCCAGCGGCCTAAACGCTTGGTCCCTCAGGCCGCGGACAGATAGTATGGGGGTGGAAGGTCGCGCGCACGAGACCGCCGCTGTCTGATAGCCGAATAGGAGGGCGTGATGGGACGCCGCATGCCAGGTCGAAATTTTCTGTTCGTCCCCGGACCAACCAACGTTCCGGACCGCGTGCAACGGGCCATGATGGTGGCGATGGAAGACCATCGGTCATCCAGATTCCCGGAGCTCTCATCGAGCGTCCTGAACGACCTGAAAAAGGTGTTCAAGACCGCCACGGGCCAGGTTTTCATTTTCCCATCCTCGGGCACGGGCGCGTGGGAGGCGGCGCTGACCAATACCCTCTCTCCGGGTGACAGGATCCTTGCGGCGCGCTTTGGCCAGTTCAGCCATCTTTGGGTCGATATGGCGCAGCGTCTCGGCTACGACGTGGAGGTTCTCGATGTCGAATGGGGCGAGGGCGTGCCGCTCGGCCGTTACGAGGAGATTCTCAGGGCCGACAAGCGACACCAGATCAAGGGCGTGCTCGCCTGCCATAACGAGACTGCCACCGGGGTCACCAGCGACATCGCCGCAGTGCGCAGGGCGCTGGACGACGCCAAGCACCCTGCGCTGCTGTTCGTGGACGCCGTGAGCTCCCTCGCCTGCATCGATTTCCGCATGGACGAGTGGCGGGTGGATCTGGCTGTCAGCGGCTCACAGAAAGGTCTGATGCTGCCCGCGGGGCTCGGCATCCTCGGCGTGAGCCCGAAGGCGCTGAGTGCGATGGGCGCTGCCAAGTCACGGCGCTGCTATTTCGATCTCGCGGACATGATCAAGGCCAATGCCACCGGTTACTTCCCCTATACGCCCGCGCTACCGATGCTCTACGGGCTGCGTGAGGCTCTGAACATCCTCTTCGAGGAGACCCTGGAGGTGGTGTTCTTCCGGCACCGTTACCTGGCCGAGGGTGTGCGTGCGGCGGTCAGCGAGGGATGGCGCCTCAAGCTCTGCGCAAGGGAACCGAAATGGTATTCGGATACCGTGAGCGCCATCCTCGTCCCCGAGGGCATCAACGGTGCGCACGTGATCGATGTGGCGTTCCGCCGCTACAACCTCGCATTGGGCGCGGGGCTCTCCAAGGTGGCCGGCAAGCTGTTCCGTATCGGACACCTGGGGGATCTCAATGAGCTGATGCTGATGGGCGCCCTCGCCGGTGCCGAGATGGCCATGCTCGACGTCGGCATCAAAGTCACCCCGGGCAGCGGTGTCGCCGCCGCGTCCAACTACTGGCGCGCGCACGATCCGATTCCGAAAAGGAGAGTCAGCCAGGAAGAGCAGTTCTACGGGGCCCACTCGACCGGATCCATACAGGGGTAATGCACAAACCCGCGGATATTCGGTCACCAGGCGAATCCACCACGGGCATCCGGGTGCCGGCATGACGCATCGCATCGTATTCCTGGACCGTTCCACACTGCAGGCGACGGTCAGACGTCCCGCTTTCGAGCACGGGTGGCAGGAGTACCCGGTCACGGCGCCGAACGAACTGCCGGAGCGCTTGCGTGACGCAACCATTGCCATTACCAACAAAGTGCCGCTGCGGGCCGAGACGTTGCAACGCCTGCCGAAGCTCAAAATGATCGCAGTGGCTGCGACCGGCTACGATGTCATCGATATCGCCCATTGCAAGGCGAATGGCATCGCGGTGGCTAACATTCGCAACTATGCGGTGCATACCGTTCCCGAACACGCGTTCACGCTGATCACGGCGCTACGACGCAATCTGCTCGCTTACCGCCGGGACGTTGAGAGTGGCAGGTGGCAGCAGGTCGATCAGTTCTGCTTCTTCGACCACCCGATTCGCGATCTCTACGGCGCAACCATGGGCATCATCGGGGAGGGTGCCCTCGGGCAGGGAACGGCACGTATCGCCCGTGGCTTCGGCATGAACGTGCTGTTTGCCGATCATGCCCCGCCGAAGGCACCCGGTGTCGTATTCACCCCGCTCGCTCAGGTACTGGCGCAGAGCGACGTGATTTCACTGCACCTGCCGCTGACCGACGAGACCCGCAACATGATCGGCAGCGAGGAGTTCCGCAAGATGAAGCGCAGCGCCATCCTGATCAATACGGCTCGGGGCGGGCTGGTGGATGAGGAAGCGCTGGTGCAAGCGCTCCAGCAGGGACTGATCGCGGGCGCCGGCTTTGACGTCCTTACCAACGAGCCGCCCAAGCAAGGCAACCCGCTGCTCGAGTTGCGCCTGCCGAACTTCATTCTGACACCCCACATCGCCTGGGCCAGTGACGGCGCCATGCAGTTTCTCGCCGATCAGTTGATAGACAATATCGAAGCCTTCGTTGCAGGCAAACCGCAGAACCTGGTGACCTGAGCAGGCGGCCAGCCGCAGACTGCGGCGCTGCCCGGGAGCATCCGCCGAGTGGGCGGCATCGGGAACATTGATTGATCTGCCAAGGTGATCACGGCTAAGCCACCGCTGCGTGGCGCCGGCGACGCCCATGTACCCCCCGGTATCGCCTGGTGTACGCTGCCGGCGATCTCAGGCTTGCCGGGTGCCTTTTTGTGTTTCAAAAGCCGCAATACTGGTGGGTGAATCACCGGCAGACGTACCGCCGGGAGCTGGAGGGCGAATACCTGTGGTCGCCGAAGAAGAATCAGAACGGCGCAAAAAATCTGTCGTACGACAACATGATCCACGTAATGCCGGGGGATGTCGTGCTCTCATTCGCCGACGCAGCGATCCGCGCCGTCGGCGTCGCGCTGGGGCGGGCGCGGGAGGCTCCGAAGCCCCCCGAGCTGGGCTCGGCGGGTGATGGGTCGGGGATCCATCCGGGTTGGCAGGTGCCGGTTCGATTCAAGGAGCTAACCGATCCGCTGCGGCCGAAGGACCACGCATCGCAACTCGCGCCCGTCCTGCCGGACAGACACTCGCCGATTCGGGCGTCGGGTGAGGTCAACCAGGGTGTGTTCCTCGCCGCGGTTCCGGAGCCGATGGTCGATAAACTCACGGAGCTGCTCGGCGGCCAGGTCGAGCAGATCGCCGAGTCGATCACCCGGACGACGGGCGGAAGTGTTGTCGATGATGCAGCCGAAGAGCGCATTCTGCAGCGGACCGACATTGGTCCGACGCTCAAGAAGACGCTGCTGAATGCGCGCCGCGGTCAAGGGATATTCCGGGTAAACGTGGAGCAGATCGAGCGCAAGTGTCGCGTGACGGGACTCCTGGATCGGCGGCATCTACGCGCCAGACACATCAAGCCCTGGTGCATTTGCGACGACCGGGAGATGCTCGATGGATTCAACGGATTGCTGCTATCGCCTCACGTCGATCACCTCTTTGACAGAGGTTACATCTCCTTTTCGGATCCGGGCGAACTGCTGGTCGCGAAAGAGCTGAATCAGGCAGTCTTCATGAGTTGGGGAATCGCATTGCCGCGGGACGTCGGACGGTTCAGCCAGGAGCAGTGCCGGTATCTTGAATTTCATCGAGTCCAGGTCTTCGGGAAGTCGAACGGCGGCCGGCGGGGTCCATCGACCGGGGGACCCGAAGAACCCGAGGCGGGCGTGATCGGAGAGCCGCTGGTGGTGCGTACGGAGTAGCGACCTGTGCCGGTTTCGAGGGGAAACGACTTGCGCGCGGGCGTGAGTGGGTTTTAGAAGGACCTTGAATTCATTCATATTCCCTTCGCTGAGCTACCGATCCGCTCACGCCTTTGTTGGCAAGCCGCCGCGGCCAGGATCAATCTCTCACGCCTATACGTAATAGGCACGATGATAGGCGTGCATCGAATTGGGTAATAATTCAGGCGAAGCTGACGCGAGAAGCGCAATGGCGGACCGGGACGCAAAGAGGGCCGCCTTGATGCCAGCCCGGTTCATTACGAGGAGAATCCACGATGAGCGCTGTTATCAAAGAAGCCCAGATATCCCGTCCCGTCGCTCAGTTCATGGCCACCCCCAGGAAACTGCTTATCGACGGAAAGTGGCTCCCTGCCGCTTCGGGAATGACCTTCGAGGTCAAGAATCCGGCGACCGGAGCGACCATCGCCCGCGCTGCCGAGGGTGACAAGGCGGATATCGACGCGGCGGTGCGCGCAGCGCGGCGCGCATTCGAGTCGGGACCCTGGCCGGCGATGACGCCCTCGGAGCGCGCACGGGTGGTGTGGCGGATCGGCGATCTCATCTCGAAATACGCCGACGAGCTCGCGGAGCTCGAGTCGCTCGACAACGGCAAGCCGATGGCGGTCGCGCGCGTGGCGGACGTGCCGCTGGCCGCGGACATTTTCCAGTACATGGCAGGCTGGTGCACGAAGATCGAGGGCAAGACCATTCCGCTTTCAGTTCTTTATACGCCGGGCGTGCAATATCACTCTTACACGCGGCCCGAGCCCATCGGCGTCGTGGGACAGATCATCCCCTGGAATTTTCCGTTGCTGATGGCGGCGTGGAAACTGGCTCCCGCCCTCGCCACCGGCTGCACGGTGGTACTGAAGGTGGCGGAAGAGACGCCGCTCACGGCGCTGCGCCTGGGCGAGATTCTGCAGGAGGCCGGCCTGCCGCCGGGCGTAGTGAACATCGTCACGGGCTTTGGCGAAACCGCCGGGGCAGCGCTCGCGGCTCACCCGGGTGTTGACAAGGTGGCCTTCACCGGATCCACCGAAGTCGGCCGACTGATCGTGCAGGCGGCGGCCCGCGACCTGAAGCATGTATCGCTGGAGCTCGGCGGCAAATCCCCGAACATCATCCTCGAGGACGCCGATCTGGACGTTGCGATTCCCGGCGCTGCGAGTGCCATCTTCTTCAACCATGGCCAGTGCTGCAGCGCCGGCTCGCGGCTGTACGTGCACAAACGGCTGTTCGACAAGGTTGTCGCTGGCGTCGCGGACCAGGCCAAGGCGATCAAACTCGGATCGGGACTCGATCCGGCCACGCAGATGGGGCCGATGGTCTCCGAGACCCAGCGCGATCGCGTCTGCAGCTACCTCGAATTCGGCAAGAAGGAGGGTGCCAAGGCGGTGACCGGCGGCAAGGCGCGTGAGGGGTCAGGATACTTCGTCGAACCGACCGTATTCGTCGACACCAAGCCCGGCATGAAGATCGTCAAGGAGGAGATCTTTGGGCCGGTGGTGACCGTGACGCCGTTTGCGGACGCGGGGGATGCCCTGGTTCACGAGGCCAACGACACGATCTATGGTCTGGCGGCCGGGATCTGGACCCGCGACGTGAGCAAGGCGCACGCTCTGGCGGCACGCCTCAAGGCCGGCACAGTGTGGATCAACTGCTACAACATCTTCGACGCCGCATTGCCGTTTGGCGGCTACAAGCAGTCTGGCTGGGGCCGCGAGATGGGAGAGGCGGTTCTCGACAACTATCTGGCCACCAAGGCGGTGACGATCAGTCTGTAGATTTGCTTGCGCAATCGCAACGTAGACCCCGCCCGAGCGGGGTCTATTTTTTTTGGGGTGGCTGAAACTCAGCGCGCTGAGGCCGGCGCAGCGATGTGTCCGATGTTGCAGTTTCCTTCGAGGTCTGTCGGTTATGTCAGGATGACCCCGCACATCGTTAAATCATAATAGAACATATCCAGGACGATGACGCACGCTGCGAAGCGCGTCACATTTTGCGCCCCTGCGGCACGTACCGTTGTCACTGTTTGGCGACGGAGTGTTCCTGTAAAACGATCACCGGAGTGAATGCTCCGCACAATCAAGAATCAGGAACGCTCTCATGACAACGAAAAGCTGGTCCGGGCGCTGGTTATTTGCAGGGTTCATCGCGACTGTCTTGCTGGCGCTTTGGGCACTGATGTGCCGAAGCGACGTGGCTACGCCGTCGCCGGTGAGCGCCGTGTCTCGGGCCGTAGCCCCGATGCCGGTCGCGGCTGCGCCGGTGCGGGGGCGGACGACATCACCCCCCCGAGTTGAGCCGGTGGGCGTGCGGCAGGACTACATCGTGCAGGCCGAGAGCGTCGAACTCGCGCGCAGCGCCGTCGTGCGCGCCGGCGGCGTGGTGACCGGCGATCTTTCCATTATCCGCGCAGTGGGCGCTGCACTGGATGACCGGGAGCTCGAAGCGCTGCGAGCCTCAGATGTTCCGCGCCTGCGTATTTTCGAAGACTCGCCGGTGCAAGCCAGCTCCGGTCATCTGCCGGAAACCAACTACCCCTCGGAGGTTGCCGCCAGCAACCTGCATGTCGGTGGGGTGACCGGACGGGGCGTCACGGTGGCGGTGCTCGACTCCGGCGTGTGGAGCACTCTGGGCCCTCTGCAGACGACACCGTACCAGACCCCGCACGTGCTTGCGCAGTACGACGTGATTCAGGCGCGGCTGCAGCCGACGTATAACCTGACAGCCGCGCAGCAGAACTACAGCCAAAGCATCGACGACTTGTTCGGTCACGGCACCCACATCTCGTCGATCATTGCCAGCAGTGGTGTGGCCACGACCGGCAACTATCAGGGCGTCGCCCCCGGCGGTAATCTGGTCTCGGTACGCGTGCTGGACAGCACAGGCGCCGGCCGGTACTTCGACGTCATCGCCGGTATCGGGTGGGTCGTCAAGCAAAAGTCCCGTTACAACATTCGCGTGATCAATCTGTCGCTGGGCGCGCCGCCGCAGTCGCCGTACTGGGACGATCCGCTCGACCAGGCGGTGATGGCCGCCTGGAGCGCCGGAATAGTGGTCGTTGCCGCGGCCGGCAATCGGGGACCGCAACCGATGACCATCAACGCTCCCGGGAACGTCCCGTACGTCATCACCGTGGGTGCGGTCACTGACGCCTATCACCCGATGCAGCCGTTGCAGTACCAGCTCGCCAGCTTCTCCTCTGCCGGCCCGACGTACGAGGGCTTCGTGAAGCCGGAAATCGTGGGGATGGGCGGCCATATCCTCGCTTACGCGCCCAACAACGGCACGCTGGCTCAGGAATTCCCGCAATGGGTCGGACCGTACGATGACTTCACGATGTCGGGCACGTCGCAAGCCACTGCCGTGGTGAGCGGGGTGGTCGCGCTGATGCTCCAGGTAAATCCATACTTGACTCCGGATCAGGTCAAGTGCCGATTGATGTCCGGTGCCCATCCGGCCGTGAACTCCAAAGGGACGCTGGCTTATACGGTGTTCCAGCAGGGCTCGGGTCTGGTGAATGCGCACGACGCCGCCTACGGCACGGCCAGCAACTGCGCCAATCAGGGACTGAACGTGGCGGCCGATCTCGCGGGCACGCAGCACTTCGGCGGGCGGGCGAATCGCGACTCGAACGGCAACTACTACATCATGTCCGACAAGCAGACCACTACCTGTTCGAGTAGTGGCGGTTTGCTCGGGGGTTTGATCGGCGGTTTAGTGTGCGTAGTGAAGGACGTGCTTTCCATCGTCCCGTTGCTTCTGGACGGCCTGTTCTGGAATGGGTCGTACACGTCGGGAAGCGGCTACACCTGGAGCAATGGCTACACCTGGAGTAACGGCTACACCTGGAGTAACGGCTACACCTGGAGCAACGGCTACACCTGGAGCAACGGCTACACCTGGAGTACCGGCAACACGGTCACCGGCACCGACCTCAGCAGCCAGCCGTAAGGACGAAGTGCGCCGGCCGGCGCGAGGGGAAGGCCGCTGGGTTTACGGCGGCCGAAGATCGGGTCCCGACATTACGTCAGATGGACCTGCGACACACTGCACGAGCCCTCGCTCTCTCGTTTTATCCAGACGTGATGTAGGTCCTGGCTTGTGGACGTGCGGTGTGACGCCGCGCAACGGAGACGCTGCGGCTGGGCCGTATCTTGTCTGCATCATGGGTCCGCTGCCCTGATGGAGATTCGCATGAAAAGACACATCGCCCTCGCTTTCCTACCGCTGTTGATCGCATCCGCGTTCGCGGATGTGTCGCCGCCGTCGCAGGACGCCCAGAAGCAGCCGCGGACGCTCGGTCAAAAAGCGGTGCTGCATATCTACTACTATGCGCCGAAGACGCTGGAAATCACGTATGTGGACTCTTATCTGTTCAAGGATGAGAGCGCTTGCGAGAATGCAGTTTCGGCGGCCCTGAAAATCGCCATGCCCTACGCGGGCGAGGGTGATCTGGTAAGCGCGAAATGCGTCGGCATGAATCCACCGGAGGCGATCACCAAGCCCGACAAGAGGCGAGAGTCTCCGGAAAGCACTGAGTTGTAGCGATCATCAGGATGTGCGCCTGGTACGAGGCGCCCGATGGCGAGGCATCGAACAGTTCACACCATGCCCGCATTTCTTCGATGTAGAGTGACGCGCGTGTCTTCCGTACGGTGGAACATAATGCGCGAGTTTGACTTAATACATACGTCTCCGGCGCTGGCGTCATAAGGGATGTCGGCCGAACCATCATGCTCACATCGCTGCTCTGGGAGGCGCGCATCTGGCCGGTAGTCTGGCGCCGCAGACTCGCCTACTGGCTCGTCGGCAACAAGGAAAACCTGGCGTTCCTCGTGATGCTCGGGCTGCCGATCCTTGGTGTGGCGGGCATCATCTATTTTGCCTACGTGGACGGAACGCGCATCGAGCCTGCCCGCATTCAGGCCGTGCAACGGGAAGCAACACGTGCGCGTCGGCGCGAAATTGATCTGCAATGCCTCGCCGAGAACATCTATTTCGAAGCTCGCGGCGAGCCGCTCGCAGGCCAGTATGCGGTTGCCGAAGTCACCTTGAATCGGACAGGGTCCCAGAACTTCCCGCATACGATCTGCGAAGTGGTCCACGAGACTCGGTGGGATCCGAGCCGCCGGCGTTTCGTTGGAGACTTCTCCTGGACGGAGCTCGGCACGCTGTCCCCGCCGGACGGACCTGCCTGGAAGCAGGCGATGGCTGTGGCAAGCGCGGTGTACGATGACCTGAACACGCCGGTTGTGCCGGGCGCATTGTTCTATCACGCGACCAGCGTCCGGCCCGGATGGTCGAGGAACAGAAGAACCGTCGCGACGATCGGCAATCACATTTTCTACCGATGAGAGTACCAGTCGGCGCCCGGTGCCGAGAACGAGGACTGAAGCGGGCTTGGAGGTGCGGCCGGGCAGAGTTGGCGGCGAGCTGCGCGAGCTTTGGGGAATGGCTTCAGAGCCCCCTGTCTGTCAGCTCCTGCCGCAGCCACTCCGGCAGCTGCAGCCGGTCGCGGAAGTGCCAGCTATCTCCGCACCCGCCGCAAACGACGGTCTTTCCGTCTGCTTCCGCATGGCCGCCCGCGGTGCGGCGAAACTCCTCCCTGAGCCGCAGAGAGGCGGTGTGCTGGCAAGGGTGGAAGGTTGTCCGGTTCATTTTTTTAACAAGGTACTCGCCTTGGATGGCTGTTCCAATTAGGTCATTTCCAAGAGGGTAGGGAATAAGCGTAGGCTGCCCGACTCATGACTGAAGCCGTGACCGTTGTCGGCACATCGGTGCTGGTTTTCGTTCCGTTCGGACAGCTTGCTATGTGTCATATTGGGCCGGCGATGGAGTCAATCCGCGGTTACGAGTCACCTTGCCAGAGGCGCCTGATTCATCAGTTGGTTATCCCACGGTGGAGGCGGCCCTAACTGCTGCGTGCCAAGCCGGGGGTCCGTATCAGGCGCTACAGGCGCAGACAGGCCGTAATTGCGATTCTTTCGGAGCTCTGGCTATAATAGCCATATGGAAAAGGCTACCGTATCCAAGCTGAAGGACAACCTCAGCGCCTACCTGCGAAAGGTGCGGGCCGGACACGCCGTGGTGATTTACGACCGGGACGTTCCGATCGCACGGCTGGAGAGAATCGAATCGACCGGACGGGGTGCGGACCGGCTAGCGCTGCTCCGTGCTCAAGGCGTGACGCGGCCACCGGTCCGCGCATTATCAGCTGAGAAGCTGCGTGCAGCGCTCTCGAACCCGGTGCGTCGCTCGGCGAGTGTCGTGGATGCCTTGCGCCTCGATCGTGCGGAGGATCGATGAGCCGCGTGCACCCGTGAAGTTCTGGGACTCGTCAGCGATCATCCCACTCCTTGTCGCTGAGCCGACGCGAGAGCCCTTGCTTAAAATTCTAGGCGAAGACCCGGAGATGCTCGCTTGGTGGGGAACAACGGTTGAAATTGCGTCCGCGCTCGCGAGACGCGAACGCGAGGAACTTCTAGACGCCGCCGAGGTTGAAGTCGCCCTCGCCACTGCCCATCAACTCGCGGATAGCTGGCACGAGATCGTGCCGTCGACGTCGGTACGCCGCGCGGCGGAGCGATTACTGCGCGCGCATCCTCTTCGAGCCGCAGATAGCCTGCAGTTGGCGGCGGCGCTGGTAGCAGCCAATTACGATCCGACCACCCTCGATGTTATCTGCCTCGATGCTCGTCTCGCGACCGCTGCCCGGCGCGAGGGATTTAAGGTGATCGAAGCGTAGAGTCGCAAACAGCTCGCTTGGCGCGACCTCACCGGCACTTTCCTCACGGTGAATCTACCAATCTACTGCCGTACAGGCCCTAGCCGGTCACCTCGAGAATCTTTGCAAATCTCGTTTCCGCGTCCGTGCGAATCTTGAACTCCACACGCCGCGAGCGCGCCGCGTCCTCCTTTCCGGATGCATCAAGAATGAGCCTCGACGAGGACAATCCGTTCGCGGTCACCAGGCGACGGAGCCAGTCGACGTCGCTGCGAACCTGGGGGAGCATCAGCACATAGAGCAGGGTTGATCTAGTCCGTGCCTGCGAAAGCTCCATGTTGTGAAGATAGGCGTCGTCGGGCGACGTAGCGCCGATCCAACCCGATGATGTATGTCCCTCAATACGGATCTCGCTGATCGCATGCAGGTACTTCGGCGACCTCAGAATTCTCACGTAGCGGGGAAAGAAGTCGTCCAAAATGTCCTTGAAAGCCGGCTTCAACTCACTGCTGCCCTGGGCAAACAGA
>Ga0209027_1000087_pt1 | contig 25118 bp, 16 predicted proteins | sample GraSoi013_1_20cm_3_FD_185821 | JGI IMG/M metagenome (GOLD analysis project Ga0209027, IMG submission 185821) | Grasslands soil microbial communities from the Angelo Coastal Reserve, California, USA - Sample 09_27_2013_1_20cm (SPAdes) (version 2) | ecosystem: Environmental > Terrestrial > Soil >...
CGGAGATTTCGTACATGGCGCCGCCTTTGACGATCGTGAAAACCGCCATTCCTTTGTAATGCTTCCCGGCTGTGATTGCGTCCCTCTTTCCGCCGCTTGCGCTTACGCTTGCGCCCGTGGTGCCGGCTGTGCCGGTTGCCGCAGCGGTAATCGCGACCGCGCCCACATTGGCATCGAACTCGAAATCTCCCGAGGTAAATTCGTCGAACGCCCGCTTGTCCTGAAAGAGAATGATTTGACTGTAAGCCTGACCGCCAGCCTGGATTCCGACGCTGACTTGAGTCATCGACGTGTCGCCGACGTATTTACCGTGTGCGTACACACGACCGGTGCCGTGCGCACCACCGACGACCAGTCCGGCCTTGCCGATGGTAGGGAATACCGCATAGCCATAGCTGTTGGTGAACAATGCGGCACTCTCACCTGCATTCCTGAACAGCTCGACCGTCTCGCTGTACTCGTCGGCCAGAGCAGCCTCGGCCGGCACCATCATCGCCAAAATGATCAGGAATGCACGAATTGCTCTCACCGTCGTTCTCCCGCGAAGTCACGCCACATGCCCCCGGGCCGGCGTGGAGCGGACATGCTTCGCTGCTGCGGCAAACCGCTGACCGTGAGTTGCCGGGCTGGGCGGCGGATATCGATGTGGCGAGCTGGGGACAATACCTGCTCAGCCACCCGCCGGAAGATGGAGGAGTACTGGGACCGCAAGCCTTGACGTCCTCTAACACGTATCCGCGGGGTTGCGCAGTGCCCTCTCAGGGGTTCCCGTGCAGTCTCGCGGTTAAAAAGGGGGTCCCAGACGTCGCTTCTACCAGTCCGGGACCCCTTTTACATTGGCTAACCAAGACCTCCCGTTGAGCACTACTACGGATGAACCGCAATATAACCGTTGGTCAGTGCTCCGGATGTCTGGAAGACCGAACCCGTAGCGGTAATCCAGCTAATCGCGAAGTGGTCCGCGCCGACGATCGGCGCATTGCCCAGAGCAATCGCGGTGTATTGGACGGGAGTGCCGTCGCGCAGGGTGCCCGAACCTGTGATCAGGGCAGTGTTCCCCGTGACGCTAACAGCGGACACGCGGCCTTTCATTCCCCTGCCACTGTCGTCCGTGAAATTCATCTCGCCGGAATCTGCGCACTCACGATCCGCCTCGAAATTGAAGTGGCCTTTATGCCCACTGTTATCTACCTCGTCGCCCTCACCCTCATCCTCATGCGCCGGGAACACGGTGAGAGATGGCCGACTACCCGTGCCACCCGTAGGAGAACTTGTCACTGGACTCAGACCACCGTCGCTGTCGATGTGGAAACCCGTTACTACGCTGTCGCTATTGGACACGTAGAGTAGATTTCCTTCCCGATTCGTGCCCTCTGATTGTGGCTCGGTTCCACCTGGATTGGTAAATGGCGAACCAGTCTCCTGCGTCAGGCTCCCCCCCGAAGCTACGTCTAGCGAGGTAATGGTGTCGCTGGTCTGGTTGCTGACAAATAGGTGCCGGTTATCGGGGCTAAGCACGCCCACGTTGGAATTGCCGCCGGGGGTGAAAGTGAACGGCGAGCCTGCGATCGAGTGTAAAGCGCCGTTGGGAGCGATGGTGAATACGGCGACCGTAGTACCAACCGCATCTTTGGGATCAAAGAGGAGATTAGACTTGCAGTTGATTGCAACGTCGGCGGCCAATCCAGAACCTCCGGCGGCGAAAGGCGAACCAGAGACAGCTGTGAGCGCACCCGTTGAGCCAATGCTGAACATGGCCACAGAGTCCGAAAACGCTAGAGCAACGCCGAGGAACCTCCCGTTGGGCGAGACATTGGAGCCGTCCGGGTTTCCCCCGGAAGGGGTCGGAGAGCCGATAGGGGTGAGCGCTCCGTTCGACAATATTCTGAAGGCCGAGATGTCGCCAGAGGCCGCGTTCCCGGCGTACAGGTATCGACCATTGGGAGTGGCCGCTAATGAGATGCCGAAAAACCCTGATCCTCCAGTGGCGAATGGTGAGCCCGTTACTGCTGTCAAAGACCCCGTGGTGGTATTGATTTTGAAAGCGCTGATGTCATTGCTTCCACCATTCGCAACATAAAGGAAGTTTCGCCTAACGGTGGCGGTGGTAATGCGGTGTGGAGCGTAGAACCCCAAGAGGTCCCCCGTTCCCCCGGTCGCGAAAGGCGAACCTGGGATCATCACTAAGGTTCCGCCAGGTCCAACGGCGAAAGCCGAAACAGTATTTGGGCCGCTGTTGTTGTTGTTGGTGTATACGAAAGTGTTGCCTGCCCCTTCTTGTGCATGGACCCTGGCCGTAAGCAGCGCGAACGCGAACAGCACTAGCAGCGCTGCTGAGATGTACTTCAGTGATGGTTTCATACTCCCTCCTCGTCTGTTTTCGAGTCATGCGCTCGCTGGACCCTCAAGACCTTCCGTTGAGTACCTGCTGCGTGCGAACCGCAATATAGCCGTCCGTCAGCGGTCCCTACGTCTGGAAGGCCGAATCGGTGACACTGGCATTGAAAGTGAAGTGGCCCCCGTGCCCATCAGTTCCTTGCTTGCTGCGCAACTGTTTTGAAGCACGAGCTCGGATCTTTGGCAGGGAAGACGATGTTCGGATTTGTCGTGAGCTGACGGGTGAAGTACGGCACCCCCACGCGAAACGACGTCGCACCGTTGTCTGTACAGGTGGTGCCCTGACCCGTGCACTGCGGGCTGTGCACGTGGTCATCGGCGAAGGTGATGTTGGCGCGGTGATTGGGATCGAGCGCCACCTGGAAGAAGTCGGCCAAATTACGGTCGGCCCCGCCACCCAGCCCGCCGGTCGACACCGTGCCGGAGTGAATGATGTGATCGCTCACAATGTGCTGCGTGAACGTCGGCTTCAGGACATTACCGTTCACCGTCTCTGCTGCATAGACGTTCCACTTTGCCCAACAGTTGTTCGTGCCGGCGCTCGCGCCCGTGCAGGTCGGCTCCAGCATCGTGCGGTTGTTTGAATTGGCCGGCGCGGTTGGTGTCCCAATGTTGGTTTCGCCCAACCAGACTACGACGACGTGGCCGTTGGCATCGGCGGCCACCCAGGGGAACACGTTGGACTTCCCCCCGGTTGTGGCACCCTGATTCACGCGTACCGGTGGGTTCCACATAGAGCCCGGAGCGGAGCTCTGACTGGAGCCCACGGTGGAGGAGAGATAGATATCGTTGTTGTCTGACCAGACCGCGTACGCAAACCCGTTATTGTCCGTCGCGAGCGCCGGGAAGACCTGACCGGTGCCGTTCGTCGTACCGGGTGAACCATCCGGGCTGTTGAAGATCGTGTGGTCGATGAACGTGAAGGCTGGTTGGGGTACGCCCGAAATAATCGCATTTGTCGAGACACCGACATAGACGGTTCGCAGAGCGTGACACGCCAGTGGTCCCCCACACGGCGGATTGTCCGCTGGGCTTTCAGGAGCCGAAAAGATCTGATAGAGGGCGCCGCGGGTGGAACAGCCGTTGGTATTTTTGTCAATCCTGATTTGCCCGGCCACGTTTCCGCTGCCTGACCCGTTGGCCGCCCCGATTGTGTTTACATCCGAGATGGCCTCGCCATTGCCGGCGTTGTAAGTCGCGCCGCCGTCGTTCGAAAGCTGCACGTGGATCAGCCCACTGACCAGGTCGTGATAGTTCATGGCCACGGTGGAGGCGTCGTCGAAGGCATCGATCCACATCCGGTCGTCTCCCGGGACGTGTGCGGCACCCGCGTTGTCGAAGTTAATTGCACCGCCTGTCGCCATCGATGTTCCGATACTGAAGGTTTGGCCTCGATCCTTGGAATTGGCTGCCGTGACGTCTGCCAACGAGAGGCTCACGAAGGCTACGTTCGGGATCGCGACACCGTTGAAGGTGTTCGACGGGTCCGGCCCATTCACGGCGATGTCGTCGTCCCCGCCTCCTGGAGCCAGGCCGGGATTGGTCAGGCTGCCGACGTTGTTGGCGCAACCATCTGTGAGGATCCCACAGTTATCCGGCTGGCCTTCATATCTGAAAGGCAGGGTTCCGCTGTTTGCCGGACCGGTGTTCGGTCCCCCGTCGACGATTGGTCCCAGCCCTTGATCCCACCGCCAAAGATCCCCGCCTCCGGGCACGCCGCGGATCGAATCGATGTAAATCGTGCCCTGCGAATCCACGCGGATGCCAGGCTCCACGCCTTGAACGACGAACGCCAGCGGGCCAGCCGACGTTCCGACGGGCGCCAGCTGTGGTAGACACAAACTCTGATTCCGACTGAAACCGTCGTGCCCGGACCCAACATACGGTGGCTCTGCCTCCAAGCCGCCACCGGCCCCGGTTTGCGCAGGGCAGTTGTGCTCGTTGGCCGGGTTCTGAGCGAGCACCGTGGGAATGGCTGACAACAGCACGGCTGCAGAGCAAAACGCCATCCTTAGCTTTCCCATTTTCCTCTCCCTAAAGCAGTTCTCCCAAGGGGATCGGCTGCCCTCGCCGGCGTGTCGACGAAATCCAGTCATCGCAATGGGTGCGCATCGTGACCTCCCTGTCTTCACGCGGCGCGGCGTTGGTGTTATTTCTGGCGCGAAAAACAGTAGTAGTACGACTACCAAAAGTCAACGGCGTCACTAGCGTGGTAGCATTACCTCATGAAAACAGCGGCTTACAAGAGACAAATTGACCACTGGTAGTGGTACACCTACCATGCGGTCGTGAAGCCATCGAGCAGCCCCGAACCCGCCGAGGCCGCCAGCAGTCGCGAACGGCTGCTGAGCACGGCCAAGCGGCTGATGGCCGAAGCGGGCTACGAGCGCGTTTCCACCGCCGCGATCGCCCGTGAAGCGGGCACTTCGGAATCGCAACTGGTGCGCTACTTCGGCAGCAAGGCGGGGCTGCTCGAGACCATCTTCGATGAGAGTTGGGCGCCGCTCAATCCGCAGATCGCGCGGCTGGTGGCCGCCGCGCCCACCGCGCGCGAAGCCATGATCACCGTCCTCTCCACCATGATCGGCGCCTTCGAGCGCGACCCCGAGCTGGCGAAGCTGTTGATGTTCGAGGGCCGCCGCGTGCGGGGGGACAATGCCGAAGTTCTGATCACCCAGGGCTTCAGGGATTTCGCCAAACTGGTGCTGAGTCTGATCGAGCGCGGCCAGAAGGACGGCAGCTTCAACACCACCCTCAAGCCGCAGGCGATGACATCAGCACTGCTCGGCGCGGCCGAAGGCATGATGCGGGATCGTCTGCTGGCGGCTCACCAGAGCCAGCCCTCCCCCTTCCCCGAATCTCAGATTCGCGCGGTGTTCGGCGCCCTGGTCTCGGGCTTGGGGCCTGCCACATGAAATTGCTCGAGCCGATCGTGGCCCGTGGCGCGACGCGCCTCGGGGTGCGGGCCTGTGGCGCGGCTATAATGCTGGTTATCCTTCGGTCCGGGTGCGAGGCCGCGCAATGAACGCGTCACGGGAACCGGTATGGCGCAGCGACGCAGAACGGCGCGCGAGGATCGATCTCGCCGCCTGTCATCGCCTGGCGGCTCGCTTCGGTCTCAGCGAGGGCATCGACAATCACATGACGATGCTCGTTCCCGGACACTCCGGGCGGTTCTACCTTGCGCCCTTCGGGCTGTTATGGTCGGAAGTGAAAGCCAGCGATCTGCTGGAGCTGGACTTCAGTGGCGCGGTCGTCGCCGGCCGCGGTCTGGTCGAGGACACCGCGCTCTACATCCACCTCTCGGTGCACCGTCTGGTGCCTCAGGCGCGCTGCGTGCTGCACACGCATATGCCGTATGCCACTGCGCTCGGCATGCTCGAGGAACCACGCCTGGACATGGCGGCGCAGAACGCCATCGGCTTCCATGACGACATCGCCTACGTCGATTACCAGGGCCTGGCCCTCGACTACGCCGAGGGCGAGCGTCTGGCACGGGCCCTGGGAGGCAAATCGGTCCTCATGTTGCGCAACCACGGCGTACTGGTCATCGGCGGCTCGGCGGCGCAGGCGTTCGAGCGCCTGTACTTTCTCGAGCGGGCCTGCCAGGCACAGGTCCTGGCGCTCTCTACGGGCCGCAAGCTGCGCATCGTTCCGGAGGCCGTCGTGCAGGCGACCGTCGCGCAGTTTCGGGCCGGGGACACGGTCGGCGGCCAGGAGCGCACCGAGCTGCACTTTGCGGCGCTGAAGCGCCTGTTGGATCGCAGCGAAGCGGACTACGCGAGTTGACCCAGCCGCGCACCGCGTCTCAACTGAGCGCGGGCGCTCGCTGGTGGATCGCGGGCCTCCTGGCGGCGGCCCTGTTCATCAACTATGTCGATCGCGGCGCAGTGCCAACCGCCGCGCCCCTCATCCAGAAAGAGCTGGGGTTGTCCGCCTCACAGCTCGGGGTGTTGTTTTCCGCGTTCTTCTGGTCCTACGCGCTGCTGCAGCTTCCGGCCGGCTGGCTGGCCGAGCGCTATGGCGCGCACCGCATCCTTGCCATCGGACTCACCGTGTGGGCCTGCGCCACCATGCTGGTGGGCCTGGCGCACTCCTTCGCGGTGCTGCTCGGGATGCGCCTTCTGCTGGGCATCGGTGAGAGCGCGGGCTTCCCGTGCCTCTCGAACCTCCTCGCCGCCGTCATGCCCGTCAAGAGCCTGGGCAGGGCCAACGGCATCGTTGCCTGCGGCTATCTGTTCGGCCCGGCCGTCGGCGCCTACTGCGGCGGACTCATCATGGCGCACTACGGCTGGCGCGCCACCTTCTGGGTATTCGGCGGCTTGTCGCTGCTGTGGCTCCTGCCGTGGTCGCGGGTCAGGCTGCCGCAGCGTGCGCCGCAGACGAGCGCCGACGACGGTCCGACGCTGGGCATGCTGCTGCGCCAGCCGTCGCTCTGGGGCACGAGCCTCGGACTCTTCTCGAGCAACTACACGTTCTACTTCATGCTGAACTGGCTGCCGTCCTACGTAGTGGGCGAGCGCGGCTTCTCGACCGCCGAGATGGCGAGCCTCACCGGCAGTGCCTATGCGGTGAATGCGGTGAGCGCGCTGCTCGCCGGGTGGGCCATCGATCGCATCGTCACGCGGTACGGCCTGGCAAACCTCGCTTATAAGTCGGTGATGGTGGTCGCGCACGTGGGCTCGGTGGTGTGCATGCTGGGCATCGCGCTCGGGACGCCGACCGAGGCGCTCGCCGGCATCTTTGTCTACCAGGTCCTGTCGGGCATGTCCTCGCCGGGCGTATTCGCCATGTCGCAGATCCTCGCGGGCCCCAGTGCCGCTGGCCGCTGGGTGGGAATTCAGAATGCCTGCGGCAATTTCGCCGGGATCATCGCCTCGCTCCTCACCGGCTGGCTGGTCCAGCTGACCCATCATTACGCGGGGGCGTTCGTGCTCGCCGCGATCGTCAGCGTTCTGGGCCTGGCGGGTTGGGTGTGGATGATCCCGAGGCTCGCGCCGTTGCGCTGGTCGACAGGCGGCACGGAGCCCGAAGCTGTCGCGTCGTGAGCTGGCATACTGCGAGCGCCCGGGGCATGAAGGCAGGAGACCTTGAGTAAGGCGGCAGAGCCGACTGGATCGCTCAGCGTCGCGCTGGGTCACGCGCAGCGGCTGCTGGAGCGGGATGCCCGGCTCGCCGCGGCGCAGGCTGCAGAAATCCTGAAAGCTGCACCCGGGCACCCGCACGCGCAGCTCATCCTCGGCGCCGCGCTGCGGATCGCGGGCCAGACGCAGGCCGCGCTCGAGCTGCTCGAGCCCCTGGCGCGTGAGCAGACCGCGGTCGGCGCCGTGTTCCTCGAGCTCGGAGCCGCCCTAGCCGAATCGGATCGAGGTACGGAGGCGATCACGGCGCTGCGCCGCGCCGTTGCGCTCAATCCCGACCTCGCGGATGGCTGGCGTCTGCTCGCCGATCAGCTCGATGCCGCCGGCGATCTGGCTGGCGCAGATCAGACGCGTGCACGCTACATCAAGGCTGCGACGCACGATCCGCGGTTGCTGGAGGCCGCGGCTGCTCTCGTCGCGAACGATCTCCCGGTCGCCCAGGCGCGCCTCGCCGCTCACCTGCAGCGCTTTCCCACAGATATCGCCGCGTTGAGGATGCAGGCGGAGGTGGCGGCCCGGCTGCAGCACACCGTCGATGCACTGCGGCTCCTCGAACGCTGTCTCGAGCTCGCGCCGGGCTTCGACGCCGCGCGCAACAACTACGCCAGCCTGCTGAATCGAAACGGCCGGGCGCAGGCGGCTCTCAAGCAGGTCGAGCAGCTGCTCGCCAAGGCGCCGCGCGACCCCGGCTATCGAAGTCTGCTGGCCGCCATCCTGGCCAACCTCGGCAGCTTCGACGAGACCGCGCGAGTCTACGAAGAGCTCCTCGAGGAGCACCCTGGTCAGGCGAAGATCTGGATGAGCTATGGTCACGCGTTACGAACCGCGGGACGGCAGGATGACAGCGTTGCGGCTTATCGTCGCGCGATCTCAATGGTCCCGACTCTGGGCGAAGCCTACTGGAGCCTCGCCAACCTGAAGACCGTTCGCTTCACCGAGGAGGAGACGCGCGCCATGCGCGCCGCGCTCGGACGCAAGGATCTGGCAGACGACGATCGGGTGCATTTCGAATTCGCGCTCGGCAAGACGCTGGAGGATGCCAGATCCTACCGGGACTCCTTTGCGCACTATGCCGCGGGGAATGCATTGCGTCGCAGGTCGCACCCGTACAGTGCGGACGACAATGCGGATCTCATCCGCCGCTTGAAGGAGCAGTTCACCGCTGATTTCTTTGCCGCCCGCGCGGGCTGGGGCTGCCCGGCTCCGGACCCGATATTCATCGTCGGGCTTCCGCGGGCCGGATCCACGCTGATCGAGCAGATCCTCGCCAGTCACTCCCTGGTCGAAGGGACCATGGAGCTCCCGGACGTTCCGCGGATCGTGCATGAGCTCAATGCGGGCGCGCGCGAGTCGGGTCCGCGCTTTCCCGAAATGCTGGCCGGGCTCGACCGCGACGCACTGCACGCGCTCGGTGCCGGCTACCTCGAGTCGACCCGCGTGCAGCGCAAGACCGGAGCGCCCTTCTTCATAGACAAGAATCCCAACAATTGGCTGTACGTGGGTCTGATTCAGCTCATGCTGCCGAACGCGAGGATCCTCGACGCCCGGCGGCATCCGCTCGCCTGCGGCTTCTCCTGCTTCAAGCAGCACTTTGCACGCGGTCAGAGCTTCAGCTACGACCTCGAGGATCTCGGCCGCTACTACCGCGACTACGTCGAGCTGATGGCGCACTTCGAGCGCACTCTGCCGAACAGGATCCACCGCGTTCTCTACGAGTCCATGGTCGCCGATACGGAATCCGAGGTGCGGCGCCTGCTCGCCCACTGCAAGCTGCCTTTCGAGGCGGGGTGCCTCAGGTTCTATGAAAACCCGCGCGCGGTACGCACGGCGAGCTCCGAGCAGGTACGCCAGCCGATCTTCGACGAAGGGCTCGAACACTGGCGCAACTACGAGCCCTGGCTGGAACCTCTGAAGGAGGCCCTTGGGCCGGTCCTGAGCGAGTACCCTGCCGTGCCGGCCACGATTTGAAATTTCGCACGCGCTTGGCGTAGCCTTGCAAGGCCGACGGTTTGCGCAAAAACCACAAGGAGGGGATCGATCGATGACTCGTAGCAGACGCCGAAAACTGGTGCGGGAGCTGGCCCGCAAGCACCGAACGATCATCCGTACGGGAATTCCTGTTGCATCAGCGCTACTCGCAGCGATGCCTGCCGCCTACGCCCAGCAGGAGCCGGCGAGTGCGGCGGGCCTGCCGACCGGAGGCCTGGAACAGATCGTGGTGACCGCGCAGAAGCGCGTCGAGAACCTGCAGGACGTGCCCATCAGCGTGCAGGTGCTGGATACCGCAAAGCTCGAGCAGCTCAACATCGTCAACATCGACGACTACGTGAAGTTCGCGCCGGGCATCGCCTACGTGCGCGGCGAGGGCCAGGGCGGGAACGGCGAGCCGGGCGAGTCGCACATCTACATCCGCGGTATCGCGAGCGGCGGGACGAACCATTCGGGCTCTCAGCCGAGCGTCGGCGAGTACCTCGACGAGCAGCCGGTCACGACCATCGACGGCAACGTCGACATTCACATCTACGACATTCAGCGCATCGAGGTCCTCGAGGGCCCGCAGGGCACTCTCTACGGCGCGAGCTCGCAGTCGGGCACGGTGCGCATCATCACGAACAAACCCGACCCGACCAAGTTCAGCGCGGGCGTCGATGTGCAGGGCAATCAGATCCTCAAGCACGGCAGCGGTTACGAGGTCGAAGGCTTCGTCAATATCCCGATCACCTCGAACACGGCGGTGCGACTGGTAGGCTGGGATCAGCACGACGGCGGATACATCAGCAACGTCGCCGGCACCAACGCCAACGCTTGCATCTTCAACGGAATCCGCACTTTTGGTGCCTGGAGCGGCCAGCCGGAGACTAACTGGTACGCCAACACTGCGCTTCCGCCGCCCTATTATCCTTGCACGCCGGTGTCCAGCGCGCCCCTTGGCGCGGGCTCGATCAACAACGCCGCCTACCTGAAGAGCGATTACAACCCGGTCAATACCAAGGGCGGCCGCGGGGCGCTGCGCTGGAACCTCGGGAACTGGACGCTCACGCCGACCTTCATGGCACAGAATGTCACCACGGAGGGTTTCTTTGCCTATGACCCGGGTGTCGGGGACCTGCAGCTCGCGCACTTCTCCCCGGAGAACTCATCGGACTCGTGGTATCAAAGCGCGCTGACCGTCGAGGGGAAGATGAGCAACCTCGACCTCGTGTACTCGGGAGGCTTCTTCAAGCGCGACACACACTCGCTCGCCGATTACAGTGACTACTCGTCGTTCTACGACCGCGTGTACGGCTCAGGCATCTACTGGACCGGCAACAGCGGCAACCCGATCATGCCCCAGGAACTGGTCAACAGCCGGCACGACTTCGAGAAGTGGAGTCACGAGCTGCGGGTGAGCACCCCCGCACAGCTGCCCGTCAAGGGGACCTTCGGTGTCTTCATCCAGCGCCAGCTGCACAACATCTTCGAGCAGTACATCATGCCAGGCTACGGGTTCGTGAATCCGTATGGCTCCTCGCAGAATCCGGCGGGTTTGGCGGACGCGTATTCGATACCGACCCTGTTCCAGACCATCTGGCTCACCGACGAGACCCGTGTCGATCGGGACCAGGCGGCATTCGCCGAGGCCACATGGGATATGACCCGTCAGCTCTCGCTGACCGGGGGAATTCGCGCCTACAAGTACGACAACACGCTGGATGGTTTCTTTGGATATTCGAGCGGCTACTCCCCCAGCGGGTCAGGGATGTCGAAGTGCTTCGGCCCCGCGGTCGTCAAGTTCACACCCTGCACCGACCTGGCGAAGCGCATCGCTGATCACGGCACGGTGCCACGCGTCAACCTCACATACAAGTTCATGCCGGACGCGATGGTCTACGCGACTTACTCAAAGGGCTTCCGACCGGGCGGTGTGAACCGCACGGCCGCGGCCGGTATCCCGCCCTACAGCGCCGATTTCCTGAAGAACTACGAAATCGGCTGGAAGACGCAGCTGTTCGATCGCCGCCTGCGCTGGAATGGCGCCATCTTCCGCGAGGACTGGAACAACTTCCAGTACTCGTTCCTGGGCGTCAACAGCGTCACCATCATCGAGAACGGCGCCAGCGCCCGTGTCACGGGCCTGGAGAGCAGCATCGAGTGGGCGCCCACGCCGAAGTTCCTCGGGAGTCTCAACTTCCAGTGGATCAACCCGTACCTGACCCAGCCACTTTGTTCCCATGGGCCGCCTTGTCCGGGCACCAATCCCATCGACGGCCTACCCAGCTACGTCTGGGCCTCCGAGGGAACGCATCTGCCGATTACGCCGGACTTCAAGGGCAGCCTGGTCGCGCGGTTCAACTTGAACCCGATCGGGAAATGGGAGCCCTATATCCAGGGCAACTGGACGTACCAGTCCTCGGCCTCGGTTCAGTTGCGGGTCGATCAGTCGGGCGTTGTTGGAGACATGCCTGCGTACGCCCTGGTGGATCTCAGGATGGGTGCCACCAACGACAAGCTGAGCGCGGAGCTGTCCGTCACGAACCTGTTTGACCGGCTCGCACAGCTCTCGCGGTTTACCCAGACGGCGCCCACGCTCTCCGATACATCGCCCCGGCCAGTAGACACGCAGCCGTACATCATCCCGGCGCAGCCGCGCTCGATCGGACTCAAGGTGGCCATGCGGTTCTGAGGTGTCACCCTGCCGCGAGTGTGTGGCCGATCGCCCCTTTGAGCTTGTCGATGAGCTCCGAGAGTTCCGCCTCGGAGGCGTTGTATGGCGGCGCGACGATGATCGTGTCGCCTTTCACACCGCCGACGTTGCCCGCACAGGGATAGCAGATCAGGCCCTCCTCGAACGCGCGGCGGCCGATCGCCTGGCTCAAGCCCCGTTCTGTCGGGAAGGGCTCCTTGGTCGCACGATCCTGGACCAGCTCGATCCCGATCAGGTAGCCCCGGCCGCGCACCTCGCCCACTGCGTCGAATCGCGCCAGAGCCTGCCTGAGCTCACGCTGCAGCGTCTCACCCCGCGCCTTGACGCGGGCCACCAGGGACTCACGCTCGATAATGCGCTGCACGGCGAGCCCCGCCGCGCACGCCGCGGTGTGGCCCGAGTAGGTGTGGCCGGTGAGTATCGTCCCCTGCGCCGCGACGATCGTCTCCGCGACAGTCCTGCGGACGATCGTCGCCGCGAGCGGGATGTAGCCCCCGGCGAGCCCCTTGCCGATCGCCAGGATGTCCGGGACGACACGATCGTGCTCGAGCGCCCGCCAGGTCCCGCAGCGGCCGGCACCGCACATCACCTCATCGGCGATCACGAGCACCTGGTGGCGGTCGCAGACCGCGCGGATCGCTCTGGCATATCCGTCAGGCGCCGGCACCGCGCCGCCCGCCGCTCCGACCACCGGCTCGAAGATGAAGGCCGCGACACGGTCGGGACCGAGGGCGCGGATCCGCTCGTCGAGCTCCTCGGCGAGCGCGGCGACCAGGGCCGATCCTGCGATTCCGCGCAGCGGGCGGTAGGCATTGGCCGCCGACACGAACGAGACTTCGAGGAGGCTCCCCTCGAACGGCCGCCGTCGCTCGAGGAAGCCTGACACCGACAGCGCACCCAGCGTGTTGCCGTGATAGGAGCGCTCGCGGGCGATGAAGCGCTTCTTCGCCGGCAGCCCACGCGCGTCCCAGTACTGCAGCGCCACCTTCATCGCCGACTCGACCGCCTCCGAGCCGCTGCCCGAGTACACGATGTGTCCGAGCTCGTCTGCGCAGAGCCTGAGCAGCAGCTGTGTCAGCTTCTCGAGCGGCTCGCTGGTGAAAAGGTAGCGGTAGCCGCATGCGACCTGGTCGAGCTGCGCGGCGATCGCCGCGTTCACCTCGCGGTTGCCATGCCCGATGCTGAACGCGGCCGGGCCGCCCGAACCGTCGAGGTAGCGCCGTCCGTCGGCGTCGTAAAGGTAGCTGCCCTCGCCTCGCACGATACGAGGCAGCACGCCCATTCCCCACCCCGCGGCGCGACTTGCAGTCATCGCGTGCTCAACCCCACAGCTCCGGGGGCGGCACCTGCATGAGGCCGTTGCGGTATTCAATTCCGGGTGTACGGTCGCGAGCGTGCAGCAGCGGCCCGTCGAGGTCGACGAGGGTCGCGCGTTGCGCGACCACCATGCCCGGGGCCATGGCGAGTGAGGTTCCGGCCATACAGCCAACCATGATGTCGTAGCCCGCGGCGCCGGCGGCGCTCGCTACCGCCAGCGCCTCGGTGAGGCCACCGGTCTTGTCCAGCTTGATGTTGACGTACCGGTAGGCTCGCGACAGCGCTCGCAGAGATGCCGCATCGGCGCAGGACTCGTCCGCGGCCAGGGGAACCGGTCCACGGTAGTCACCGAGGTCCGCCTCCGCGCCCACCGGCAACGGCTGCTCGATGAGCACCACACCCAGCGCATGCAGCTCGGGAGCCAGCTGGTTCAGCTGCTCGATGGACCAGGCCTGATTGGGATCGACAAGAATCGAGGCATCCGGACAGGCTGCGCGCACGGCCCTCACTGCCTCGAGGTGCTGCCGCGCGTCCACCTTGACTTTCAGCACCGGCATGCCGCGGACCGCGCGCGCCGCGCGCCCCATGGCCTCGCTGGTATCGATGCCGAGGGTGAGGCAGGTCACGAGCGGCCGCGGGGGGTCGAAGCCGGCGCGCGACCACACCGAAACCCCGGTCGTCTTGGCCTCCAGATCCCACAAGGCACAATCGAGCGCGTTTCGCGCCCCGCCGGCCGGCAGCAGGCGCTGCAGCTGCGAGCGCGTGACGCCGGCTTCCACGGCCGGTGCGACTGCCGCCACCTGCTTCCTCATGGTGTCGATCGTCTCACCCGCATAGTCGACACCGGCGGCTTCGCCGCGACCGATGTGGCCGTGTTCATCCCGCAGCGTGACGATCAGCACATCGAGAGCTTCTTCCACCCCACGCGAGATCCGAAACGGCGTCCGGTAAGGCCACCTTTCTGCCTCGACCTGCAGCTTCATGGCGTGTTGTCCGGAGCGAATTGTGCCGCCATGACCTCCGCAATCGCTCCCGCTCCGTCGCGGATCGGATCGACCACCGGCAGACCGAAGTCATCTGCGAGTGATGCCATGAGCTTGCGCCTGGACTCCCCGTCCAGACTCGAGGTATTCAGGCTGATCCCCACGAACCTCGCGGTTGGATTGGTCACTTTGGCCGCGGTCAGATACTGGCTCATGGCCGATTCGAGGCTCGGGATCGGATGCTCCGGGAACCCCTCGAGGCAGCGACGCGACGGGTCGTGACACAGCACCAGCGCATCGGGCTGGGAGCCGTGGACCAGGCCGAGGGTGACGCCGGCATAGGCGGGGTGGAACAAGGCGCCCTGCCCTTCGATCACATCCCAGTGCGCCGGCTCGTTGGCGGGCGACAAGGACTCCGCGGCTCCGGCGACGAAATCGGCGACCACCGCGTCGATCGCCACGCCCGCTCCGGCGATCATGATGCCGGTCTGCCCCGTGGCCCGGAAGGTCGCCGCGATCCCCCGCGCCCGCAGCGCCGAGGTCAGCGCCAGCGCGGTATATTTCTTCCCGAGCGCGCAGTCGGTGCCGACGGTCAGCACCCGCCGGCCGGGACGCCGCACGCCGCTCGCCACCGCGAACGTCCTGTCGCTGTGCCTGACATCGAGCAGACGACATCCGCGCCGTTGTGCCGCCTCGGCCAGGCCCGGCACCGAGGCCAGTCGGCTGTGCATGCCGCTGACGATGTCCAGACCGGCCGCCACCGCGTCCAGCAGCGCGGGCTGCCACTCCACCGGAATGGCGCCACCCACGGGGGCCACACCGATTACGAACGATCGGGCACCCGCCGCAACGGCCTCGGCGGGCCGGTACCAGGGCAGGCGCAGATCCACCGCGCACCCCGGCAGGCCCATCTGTCCCATGACGTCGTCGCGACACCAATCGCGAAGACCTGCGGCGGTCTTGCAATCCGTCATCGATTGGCTGGCGCCGAGAAAGAGCAGATAGGGCCTATTCAGCTGCATCGACAAACCCGGGGCGCGTTCGCCAGCGGTCGTGACTGCAGCGGCGATGTCGGCGCGGGACCCTGCCGGCCGAGCTCACGGGCTTCAGCGATCGCCTGCCCGCCCGCCACGGCCGGCACCAAAATGTCGGTCGGCGATCAGGCACAGGATCTCGAACATCATGGTCGCTCCGACCAACGCGGTGTTGCCCGTCTGGTCGTAAGGCGGCGCGACCTCGACCACGTCACCACCGATCAGGTTCAGACCCCGCAGACCACGCAGCAGGCGCTGGGCTTCCAGGGTGGTGATGCCGCCGACCTCGGGGGTGCCGGTACCGGGTGCGTAGACCGGGTCGAGCCCGTCTACGTCAAATGAGATGTACGTCGGTCGATCCCCGACCACCGCGCGCGCCTCTTCGATGACGCGATCGACGCCCAGTGAGGCGAACTCCTCGATGAACACCACGCGCATGCCGTGCGATCGGGAGAACTCGATGCCATCCATGAAGTTCTGACCGCCGCGAATGCCGATCTGGATCGTGCGCTTGGGGTCGAGCACGCCGGCTTCAACGGCCAGACGAAACGGGGCGCCGTGAGTGAATTTCGACCCGAAGAACTCCCCCCAGGTGTCGGTGTGAGCGTCGATGTGCACCATGCCAATCGGCGCCCGGGCGGCAATGGCCTTGAATATGGGATAGGTGATGGAGTGATCGCCGCCGGCGCTGATCGGTATGACGTTCGCTGCCTTGACCTTCCGATAGAAGGCCTCGATATCCTCGTTCTGCCTTTCCAGGTCGTAGCGGTGAGAGAGGTGTACGTCACCCAGATCGGCAATCCGGCACAGCTCGTACGGATTGACGCCCAGGCCCAGGTTGAACGCTCGCATGAGGCTGGACGCATTGCGCAGCTCGCGCGGGCCATGGCGTGCGCCAGGCCTGTTTGTGACCCCCAGGTCCGTCGGCACGCCGATCAGTCCGATGTCGACATTTTCAAGTGTGGTCGCCAGGGGAGCACGCATGAATGTTGCAATCTCGGTAAAGCGCGGCTCCCTCATCGGGTCGTAAGCCTTCTCGCCCCCGATGTCGGGCCTGAGGTAACTCTCGGTGCTCACGCGTCGTGGCCTCGTTCCGATAGAGGATGCACATCGTACCCCGAACGCGACGTCGCCTAAAGGCGCTTCCAGTCCTTGAGAATCTCGCGTGCCGCGTTGTGTCCGGGAATGCCCGAGACGCCGCCCCCCGGGTGCGAGGACGAGCCGCACTGGTACAGGCCGATGATCGGCGTGCGGTAGTCCGCCCAATGGGGTGCGGGACGCTGCCAGAACAGCTGATCGGCCGAGAGCTCGCCGTGGAAGATATGGCCCTGGGGCAGCCCGACGATGGCCTCGAGGTCCGGCGCGACCAGCGTCTCGAGGCCGATGACCTGTGCGGAAAACCCGGGCGCCATCTCATCGAGCACCGCGAGCGCCGCTTTGGTCAGATTGGGCTTCTCATCGGCCCATGAGGCATTGTCGCGCAGCGTATAGGGCGCGTGGCCGCCGAAGACATTGATGACGTGCTTGCCCGCGGGGGCCAGGGAATCATCCACGATGGTGGGCACGACCGCGGTCAGAAACGGCCGCCTGGAGTACCAGCCGTACTTGGCGTCGTCGTAGGCGCGCTCCAGATAATCGATATCCGGACCGACGTGCACGTAGGTCGGATACCCGAACTGCTCGCGCGCCGCATCGAAGGCCCGGTAGCGCGGTGGCTCGTGGGCGGCGATGTTCATCTTGAAGGCCGTCGAAAACGTGCGGAACGTGTCGATCTCACGCAACAGCTCCGCGGGCAGGTGGCGCGGCGCCACCAGCCGCCGGAACAGCGTGGTCGCCGCGGCATTGCAGGCCACGACCCGGGCGCGAAATTCGCGCCCGTCGACGGTGCGCACGCCCTGCGCACGGCCGGCGCTCACCAGCACCTCCGCCACCGGCGCCTGGGTGGCGATCTGCATGCCAAAGCGGGCTCCCGAGCGCGCGATCGCCGCGGTGATGCCGCCCATACCGCCGCGCACGAACCCCCAACCGCCCGCCCCCTGGTGCTCGCCCATCAGGTGATGCATGAGCACGTATGCCGTGCCGGGGGACTTCGGGCCCGCAAAGGTGCCGATCGAGGCGTAGTACGCCAGCAGGCACTTGATCGTGTCGTGCTCGAACCAGGCAGACAGATAGTCGTAGGCACTCTGGGTCAACAGGTCGATCATCCGGTAGGCGCGATCGCCGATCGTGCGATGCCGCCACAGCAGGGCGGCGCTCTTCTTGAAGCCACGCCAGCCGCGCACCGGGTCGACCGGTGTCTCGAACAGCAGCTGCCGCACGATCACCGCCGACTCCTCGAGATAACGCGCGAACTGCGGATAGACTTCCGCGTCATGGCGCGAGAAGCGCGCGAATTCGGCCTGGGTCTTCTTGAGGTCGTCACTGAAGACGATGTGCTCGTCGGCGCCCAGGGGGCAGAACAGATCGTTGGCCGGCAATACCTGCAGCCCGAGCGAGTTCAGTTCCAGATCCCTGATGACCCGTGGATGCAACAGGCTCATCACGTAGGAAAACCGGGAGGCGCGAAATCCCGGGCTGAACTCCTCGGTCACGGCGGCGCCACCCACGATCTCGCGGCGTTCCAGAACGAGGGTCTTCAGACCAGACCTGGCGAGGTAGGCGCCGCAGACGAGCCCGTTGTGTCCCGAACCGATAACGATCACATCGTATGTCGTCGTCACCCACCCTCCGGCCGATCAGACTGCCGCGCTGCTATCGTGTCTCCTTGGCGCCGCGACGGCAAATGAGGCGCGCCAGGCTGCTTCAGGATGGCGAGCTTGAATTATCAGGGCGCATCGCTGATGCTGCGTCCGATGCGAAGTAAGCAGCGATGCTGAGCAGTGCGGTCTTCATCACCTGCGCCGTCACGGGCTCGGGTGATTCGGTCAAAAAAAACGCCAACGTTCCCGTCACGCCCGAGCAGATCGCCGCCTCGGCGCTCGAGGCGCATTCCGCCGGGGCGGCCATCGTGCATGTTCACGTTCGCGATCCGGCATCGGGCGCACCCAGCCGCGACCCGGCGCTGTTTCGGGAAGTCTGCGAACGCATCCGCGGCGGCAACGACGAGGTGATCATCAATCTGACCGGAGGCATGGGCGGTGATCTGCTGCTGGGACCGGACGAGGCGCCTCTCGATTACGGTCGCGGGACGGACTTCGTGGGCCCGCGCGAGCGCATTGCGCACATCGTCGAATTACTGCCTGAAATCGCCAGCCTCGACTGCGGCTCGCTGAATTTCGATGAAGCCCTGTACGGCACCACGCCCGGCTATTTGCGTTACATGGCGCGGGAGTACCGCCGCACCGGCGTGCGCCCCGAGATCGAAGTGTTCGAGCTCGGGCACATCGAGCTCGCCCGGCAACTCATCGCGGAAGGCCTCATCGACGCGCCCGCCTTGTTCCAGTTATGCCTCGGCATCAAGTACGGCGCACCGGCCACGACCGAGGCCATGCAGGCGATGCGCGACGCCCTGCCGCCGGGGGTTCATTGGTCGGCCTTCGGCGTCGGCCGCATGCAGATGCCCATGGTCGCGCAGGCCGTGCTGCTGGGGGGCAACGTGCGGGTGGGTCTGGAGGATAACCTCTACCTGGAGAAGGGCGTGCCTGCCACCAACGCCCAACTGGTGGAGCGTGCGGTGGCGATCGTGGAGCTGTTGGGCGCGCGGGTGCAATCGGCCGCGGACGCGCGCCAGCGCCTGGGTCTCGCCCCTAAGCGGCCCCCGCAGCCCGCCGGGTGAGCGCCCGCAGCGCTCTGAACCGACCCGTCGCGGACAGCTCTTCACGCGCGGCGTGGGCCGACCACAGCGCTTCGCGGCGGGCGACGAACGAAGTCCCCGACAGCTCCTCGAGGCTGCCGGCTTTTGCGAACAGGAATCCCTGTCCGGCAACGCACCCCAGCGCCAGGAGCGCCGCGACCTGGGGCTCGAGCTCGATTCCCTCCGCCACCGTGTCGAGTCCGAGCGTCTCGCCCAGCGTGATGACCGCGCGCGCCAGCTCAGGCCCATTGTCGGAGTTGGTCAGTCGGCTCACGAAAGAGCGATCGATCTTCAGAATGTCGATGGGGAAGCGGTGCAGGTAGGACAAGGACGAGTAACCGGTGCCGAAATCGTCGATGGCGAGTTTGACACCGAGCGCCTTCAGGCGCTGGAATCGCTCCAGGTTTGCGTCGGTGTTGTACATGGTCGTGCTTTCGGTGAGCTCGATGACGAGATTGCCGGCCTCAAATCCGGATTCACGCAGCGCCTGCGCGACATCGTCCACCAGCTCGCCGTGCTGCAAATGGCGGCCCGAGATATTCACGGCCAGCCGTAATCCGTCCCCGCCGGCTACGGATCGGCGCCACGCGCACATGTCCTGGCACGCCTGCTTCAACACCCAGCGCCCGAGCTTGCCGATCTGGCCGCACTCCTCCGCCACCTGGATGAAGCGGCCGGGCAGCAGCACGCCGGCCTCCGGATGCCGCCAGCGCACCAGCGCCTCGACACCGAGGAGGCTCCTGGTGCCGAGGTCGACGATCGGTTGATACTCGAGAAAGAATTCCTGGTGAGCGAGCGCCCGACCGATATCCGCCTCGAGGCGCAAACGTTCCTGCAGCATGTCCTGCATTTGCGGCTGAAAGGTGACGTGCCGGTTCTTGCCCGCCGCCTTGGCGTGATACATGGCAATGTCGGCGTTGCTCAGCAGCGCCTCGGCACCGGCATCGGGCGTGGAGAAGGCGACGCCGATGCTCGCTGCGACGCGTACCTCCACGCCGTCGCGGATAAAGGGCAGACCCAGAGTGTCGATGAGCGCATCCGCCAGACGCGCCACGTCGGTGGCGGTGGCAATCCCCTCCAGCAGAACGGCGAACTCATCGCCGCCGAGGCGCGCCACGGTATCCGAGGAGCGGGTCGTCTTGACGATCCGCTGGGCGACCGCCTGCAGCAGACAGTCCCCGGCGTCATGACCGAGTGAATCGTTGATGTTCTTGAAGTTGTCGAGGTCCAGGAACATGACCGCAACGGAGCTCTGCCCCGGCCCACACTGGGCCAGAGTGAGCGCGTGCTGCACGCGATCCCGGAATAGATTTCGATTGGCCAGCAGCGTCAGCGGATCGTGGAAGGCCAGCTGCCGCAGCTGTTCTTCGAGCGCCTTGCGTTCGCTGATGTCGCGGAAATTCAGCGCCAGCCCCTGTACCGCCGGATCGTGCGTCAGATTACTGCCGACGCCCTCGAGCACGCAGCGCCGCGCGCCGCGCTCGACACGCAGCTCCACCGGTCCGACCATTCCGGAGCGGGTAGCGGCGACCTCGGCCAGGAACAGTCGCACTTTTTCACCGTCCTCGCCGGCCCACAGCTCGGGAAGACTCCTGCCGGTAAGCTCCTCGGGCTTGAGCCCGAGGGTGCGCTCGCAGGCGGGTGACACGAAACGCAGTGCTCCGTCGGGGGCGACGATCATGATGACGTCGGAGGCATTCGCGATCAGCGAGGCGTATCGCTCCTCGACCATGCGCGCCGCCCGGCGCTCGCGCAGCAGTGCATCCCCGCGCAACATCACACCCTGCCGGACCATGAACAGCAGCGTGAGCGTGAACACGATCATGGTCATCACGGTCGACGGGCCGCCGATATCGCCGCGGGCGAAATACACCAGTACCAGAAAGGCGGCCAGCATCGCCGCATAGGGCAGAGCGCGCGCCAGAGCGTCCGAGGTATTCGACATGGCGCGCGCCGGCGCCGCAATGGTACGCATCTGCGCGCGCCCGGCGGCGACCACCGGCACGCTGCAGAACAGGTACAGGACGTCCTGAAAGCCACCCGGCAGGTAGTAGCCGCGCACCTTGGCGAGCGACCAGAGAATGTCGCCGAGAAACATGATGGCAAATCCGCTCAGCAACAGCAGCGGCACGCGCCAGCCGCCGGCGTTGCCGGCGCCGGTGAGGACCAGCACCCCCAGTATGAGCAACACGACACAGTCGAGCCCGAGGTACGCCAGACTCAGGGCCTGCTTGAGGAAGTCGATCTCGACGTGCAGCGTCGCGGGACGGATCACCAGGAACCAGAAGAACGCGCCGAAACCGACCACGAAAATCGTCGCGTCCAATGACAGCTGGATCCAGGGTACGCGTACCGCGGCGGCCCTGATCAGGAACAGAACGGCCGCCGCGAGTACCGGATAAAATGTGCAGAACATGATGTCGGCGGGACCCGGGAAGGGATCCTGGCCTCGCAGCCACGAGACCGTTCCGATGGCAATGCCGACGAAATACAGGGCCAGCGCGACCGCCAGCAAGATCCATCCGGTTCGCAGCACGCCACGGGCCGTGTAGCGTACCGTGGCAGCGGCGATAATGACGCTCGCGAGAGTAGCCGGCGCGTCGGATAGCAGCCCGACGTAGTGGGTGACCTGCGGTCCGCCGAATCCCGTCAGCATCCACACCGTGCCGGTGATGCTGTAGATCATGAGCCCGACGAAGAGCCGATCAACCCAGCGTGGTGGGTCGCCGAAGCGCATCGATTGCCCAGGTATTACTTGTGTATCCACGTCGGATAGCTGTAAGCGATTCCGTCGGCCGGCTGCAGGTTGCGGCCGCCGGATCAGTCAGCCGCCGCAGGGCGAATTTGACGGTAAATCGCCGCGCCGGCCAGCGGAAAATGCTCCGGCGTGACGCAGTTCTCGCGGCCGGCCGGGAACTGCGCAGGCGCTTCACATCCGGGTGCTGTCGGCCCCCGTGACGCCTGGGCACCTGCGCATGCAATCCAGGGCCCAATACCGGCGGATCGATGACGGCCACGGCGATTGACGCGCGCCGCGCGCGCGCGGAACATGCGCCCTGCGCGTTTGAAGGGGAGGCGCCATGGGTGAATACAAGGGTCGTTGCTTTTGCGGTGCCGTCGAGTTCACGGTCAGTGGCGAGCCTGTCGCCATGGGGTACTGCCATTGCGAGTCGTGTCGTCACTGGTCCGCGGGCCCCGTCAACGCGTTCAGTCTCTGGCAGCCTGCGGCGGTAACGGTGACCAAGGGTGCCAATAACATCGGGGCGTACAACAAGACCCCGGTGAGCCACCGCAAATGGTGCAAGACCTGTGGAGGCCATGTGTTTGCGGAGCATCCGCCGCTGAAACTCACCGATGTGTTCGCGGCCATGCTGCCGGGTTTGAAGTTCAAGCCCGCCGTGCACGTCAACTATCAGGAGTCGGTGTTACGCATCAAGGACGGCCTGCCCAAGATGAAGGATTTCCCCAAGGAGATGGGCGGCTCCGGCGCTGTGCTGCCGGAATAGCCCAGCGGGCGCAAAGCGCCAGGCAGACGCGCGGCGCTTGCATCGCCGAGCCAACGCAGCTGGCCAACGTATATCGTGATCGTCCATCTCATCGACGGCACGTATGAGCTGTTCCGCCACTTCTACGGTCTGCGCCGCTTCAACAAAGGCCACGATCGACCCTTCGGCGCCGTAAACGGCGTGCTGCATACCGTGCTGCAGATGATCGAGGAGGGGGCGACGCATCTCGGCGTGGCGACCGATCACGTCATCGAATCCTTCCGTAACGGCCTTTGGCCGGGCTACAAGACGGGTGAGGGGATCGAGCCGGCGCTGTTCGCGCAGTTTCATCCGCTCGAGGATGCGCTCGCCGCGCTGGGAGTGGCGGTATGGCCCATGGTCGAGCTGGAAGCCGACGATGCGCTCGCCTCCGCGGCCCGAATCGCCGCCGAAGACGACAAGGTGCAGAAGGTATGCATCTGGACACCGGACAAGGATCTGGCGCAATGCGTGCGTGGCGAGCGGGTGGTTCAGGTGGACCGCAAGACCAAGGTCATACGCGATGCACAGGGTGTGCGCGAGAAATTCGGCGTGGCGCCGCATTTGATCCCGGACTTCCTCGCCCTGGTCGGGGACGCCGCAGACGGGTATCCAGGCCTGGCGGGGATCGGTAAGGCGACCGCGGCACGCCTCGTCAGCCGTCACGGTGCCATCGAGGACTTCCCAGCGAGTGTGCTCGGCGAGCGGCGCGAGCTGGCGCTGCTGTTCAAGCAGCTGGCGACGCTCAGGACTGACGCCCGGCTGTTCGCGAACGTGGACGAGCTGCACTGGCGCGGAGCCACCGACGGCTTCGCCGCGTGCGCAGCACGCCTCGGAGACGATCGACTGCTCACCCGCAGCTTCAAGGCCGCAGCCGCCTAGGGTCGGGCGAGCCGCCCTGGCGGGCGGCGATGCTAGTATCCACCGCTTCAACGCGCTCCATCGCGGTGACGGGAGAGACGCATGGCCGACGTAAGCGACCTCAGCCTGAGCAGGCGGGATTTTGTGCAGGGTACGGTTTCCAGCGTGGCACTGGCGGGGGCGCCCGCCGCGCTGCTGGCGGCTGCGACCGGAGGGAATGCGGACAAGGCGGCGGTACTGGCGCAGATTCCGAGCATGCACGCCGCGAACGTAAAGCGGCTCCAGGACTGGATCGCGCTGCCCTCGATCGCTGCCGAGAACCTCAACTACCCACAGGGGGCGCAATACATGATGAAGCTCGCCCAGGATGCGGGGTTCAGCGGCGTAAAGCTCATTCCAACCTCCGGCAAGCCCGGCGTGTTCGGCACGCTCGATGCCGGCGCACGCACGACGATGGGAATCTACTTCATGTATGACGTGAAGCAGTTCGTACCAGCGGAGTGGAGTTCGCCGCCGCTCGCGGCGAAGCTGGTAGCGAAGCAAGGCCTGGGGACCGTTTGCATGGGACGCGGCGCCGTGAACCAGAAAGGACCGGAGAACTCGTTTCTGAGCGCGTTGCTGGCCTTCCGGGCGGCGGGAAAAAAACTACCCGTGAACCTGGTGCTGGTGTGCGAAGGCGAAGAGGAGATCGCATCGCCGCACTTTCGGGAAGTGGTCATGACGCCGGAGGTGCTGGCCGAGCTCAAGAAGTGCGCCGGGGTTTTCATGCCGGAGGCGGGCCAGGATCGCGACGGCGGTGTGCAGGTGTCGCTGGGCGCCAAGGGCGTCGTGGAGCTCGAGCTGATCTCGAGCGCAGAGAAGTGGGGCCGGGGGCCCACTCACGATGTGCACTCGAGCCTGGAGGCGCAGGTCGATTCCCCGAGCTGGCACCTGGTGCAGGCACTGAACACGCTGGTGGAGAAGGATGGCCACACCCCCGCCGTGGACGGTTTCTTCGAGAAGGCGAAGCCGCTCACCGCGGCGCAGCAGCAGATGGTCAGGGACCACGCGGCAAAGACCGCGGAGAGCATGGTGAAGAAGGTGCTGGGTGTGCAGCACTGGGTCCACGATGCGAGCTGGGTCGATTCTCTGATGTTGCTGGAGTCGAAACCGACGATAAACATCGAAGGACTGGTCGGCGGATATACCGGTCCGGGCGGCAAGACCGTGCTGCCGCACAAGGCCGTGGCGAAGATCGACATGCGCCTGGTACCCGATATGACCGCCGCGGACACGCTCGCCAAGTTGAAAGCGCACCTGGCCAGGCGTGGGTTCGCCGATATCGAAGTCAACATGAGTGGCGGCTATGACCCGACGCAGACCGCTCAGGACAGCCAGCTGATCC
>Ga0209027_1000089_pt1 | contig 24767 bp, 17 predicted proteins | sample GraSoi013_1_20cm_3_FD_185821 | JGI IMG/M metagenome (GOLD analysis project Ga0209027, IMG submission 185821) | Grasslands soil microbial communities from the Angelo Coastal Reserve, California, USA - Sample 09_27_2013_1_20cm (SPAdes) (version 2) | ecosystem: Environmental > Terrestrial > Soil >...
TAATTTTTAGCTTTTAATGGGATGATTTATAGCTTTTGAGCTATACTCTATATCCACCACGAGTAGTCTATTGCTCGGTGGAAAGGCTGGTGAATTGAATTATGAATGCGGACCTTACCTCCCAAGCGGATACTACTTCTATAGTGCTTTCGCTTTTTTCCATAGCAGTTTCTTTTATGGCAATTGCTTTCAGCTTATGGATTTGGCGCGAAAGTCGAAAAAGTTCAGAAGAGGCATCTAAAACATTGATAGAAGTTAGGGGTACCGCTGAATCAGTTAAAGACAACGTACGTATTGTACGCGACGAACTAATTAGAGCTGTAACCCACAGGGGAGAAGATCATGGCTGGAAAACTGAAATGTGTTGCTCTAATAATGAGGTAATGACAAAGGAGAGAGAGGTACGGCAAGGCGGTAAGATCTATGTTTCAGTTGTAACAATGCATTATGAGGTGAGCCAATTTGTGCAAGTAATTGCGCATAACCTTAAGCATGGGAAGCAGTATTATTATTTTCTACCGGAAGATATACCTGAGGGTTATAGTGGAGCATCTAATAAATTTATAAATGCTCTAATAGATTCAGGGGAAGTGATGATGGATGTTCTAGAGACCAATCTAAAAATAATGAAAGTAAGATCAGGAGAAATTCTTTGCAATGTTACCCTCTTCGATCCAGAATTTGGACCAGATGAAGGTTACATATTGCCTGCTTATGAGCATGCTGAACGTGCATTCTCAGTAAGATTGGATCACACTCTACATAATCGAGCATGGAACCGTGTACAGAAGTGGCTCGATGGTGATGGCTCAACAGTCATTTGGCCTAAGCCTAATGATCAATCTAAGGAATCTAAGGGGTAAATATGCAGTTGTTGGAGCAATCACAGGTATCCTGCTCGGAGCTTAATGAAGCATTAGGTCACCATTTTGGGCGCGACTCCAAAAAAGTAATTAGTCCGATCACTAATAAGGATCGTGAATTATACAATCGCTTTTTTGAAGAAGACAGCCGTGTGGCTTGTTACGGGAATAGCTGGACATATATTACGCAAGCTTGCAGGGGGATTGGATCAGGACTCGGACTTAAGTATTACGATGGCGACCTACTATTATCAATAGGATACCATAGAGGGCATTATGTAATTGTTAGACCTCTGGGTAGGATTAATGAGCGAATAATTAGGCTCTTAAAAGTTTTGCGTTCCGTGTCAAGGAAACCAGTATTCCTAAAAAAGCTATTCCCAAGCCAAGTAAACCAATTACGTCATTTTGGGAATTTCAAAGATGCGGTGAAATATTCTAACTCAGGAATAAATCCTGAGCCAGGGGACTATCCTTGGAGTATGGAGAGTTTTGCAGATGATGACACTTACCCGGAGATAATCTTAGACGTAAACATTACATTAAACTATGGATTGCCGCCAAAGGAATGGTTTACGCATTTCAAAACAAGCCGGATAAATTCAGGAGAGGCACAAAGCCTTGAGCAATTGTTGAATCGCTATCTGAGGTTACGGTCGAAAGTGAATGGATTTGTGCGCTCGGGTATTGGTCTTCACATAATAGATTTCAATATTCAGATGGCTGATGAAATTCGTCAATTTCTTTTTAAGCATTTCGGCGAAGAGGATAAGCGGAATGTAGAAGCATATGAGAATATGCTTACGCAGCTACCTCTTGGAAATAATGGGCACTCGTTTTTTAGTTTCGTAGCGTATCGAGATGGTGTTGCAGCGCCTCAAGGCTTCTTCGTCACTGAGCGGCTTGATAAAGAGTCAGCAGGACTTTATGCCGCTGTCGCTTCTCGTTCCTGCTCTGGATTGTCGGAGTATCTTCATATAGAGATGCTATCTCGCCTTCAGCATAAAGGCATACGCTTATTAAATATTGGCGGTTCAGAGATTAAGAGTTTGCATGAGTTCAAGTTGAAATTTGCGCCTGTTGAGGAAAGGTATATGAAATTAGTGGTTTATGGCGCATGTTAGTAACGCACGTTAGAGCACAGCTATTCAAACATACTACATGCTTATCTCTGGCGAGACGTTGATTTCGGGGAGTGGGGTTTCTAGCTCTCTTTCCTTGCCGGTTAGGTCGTTGATGATTTCTGTGACCTGATCAAAGTCGAAAGGCTTGCCTATGATGCCGTTGACTAGGGTCTGTTCGCCGGGCGGTGGAGTAGTGGCCTTGCCGTAGCCTGTGACGAGCACTATGTCGGTTGCAGGCCAGCGACGACGAATCTCGCGCGCCATCTCCCATCCATCCATCTCAGGCATAGAGAGGTCTGTGAAGACCAGATCGAAACCCTCTTCGTCCAATATCTCAAGCGCTGCGCGACCGCTCTCGGCAGACATGACCGTGTGCGACATGTGCTTGAGCATCTCTGCCAGGGTTTCGCGCACGGAAGGTTCGTCGTCAACGACCAGCACGCGAAGCGAAGGCGTCTTGACGATTACCATGCTTGTCTCGCTCGCATCCTTTTGCGCAGGTTCAGTGGCCGGAAGATCAATCGTAAAAGTAGTGCCACGACCTAACTCGGATTTGACGCTGATTAATCCACTGTGACGCTCTATGATGCCGTAGCTTACGGCCAGCCCAAGCCCAGTGCCTTGCGCGCCCTTCGTCGTATAGAACGGCTCGAAAATTCGCTCGCGCACTTCGTCTGTCATGCCTATGCCAGTGTCCTTGAAGCGCAGGCGCAGGCGATCATCTTCGCGCTTGATTCCGATTGAGAGATGACCGCCAGCAGGCATGGCGTCAACGGCGTTGACAATAAGGTTGACGAAGACCTCGCGCAACTCTGAAGCGTTGCCGAAAGTGTAAAGCGGCGCGGGCGTCTGTTCGACTTCGACATCGTATTCGAGTCCGCGCAGTCGCGCTTCGTTCTTCCAACGCGTGCGCGTTATCTCCGTAGCATCCAGCAGAAGCCCACGCACTTCAAGAAGCTCGAACTCGTTCTCCTGCGACTTTCTGGCAAAGGTCTGTATACGACGAACGGTTGCGGCTGCGTCTTCGGCTGCCGTTTGTATGATGTCCAGATTACGCGAGAGCGTTTCGTTCAACTCGTAACGACGGATTAGCTGCGCGCGTCCTAAGATTGCTGCGAGAGCATTGTTGAAATCGTGCGCGACGCCGGATGCGAGTTGCCCAAGTGCGCGCAATTTATCGGCCTGCGCTGCGCGCTGCTGCTGCTGTTTCTGCTCCGTGATGTCTCGCACTATGCCCAGCACTCCAGTCGTCACATTGTCAATTACAAGCGGCGCGTTGTAGAAGAGCGCGTCGCGCACCTCGCCATCGCGCCGTGTGTACCTGACTTCGTAAGAACGCGGCTCGCCACCAAGCGCGCTCTCGAAATTCTCCTGCGCCATCTCACGATCCGCCGAGTAGATCATATCTGTGAAGCTATGGCCGATTAAATCCTCCTGGCGATAGCCGCTCGTCGTCGTAGAAGCGGTGTTGCACCAGAGGAAATGTCCTTTCGTGTCTAGCGCGCAGATAGGTTCGCGCACGCTCTCCAATATGTGCGTGAGAAGCGACTGGCGTTCGCGCGCCACTGCCTCCACTTTGCGCAACTCCGATAGATCGCGCGCAGTGCAGACAACGCCTACGGCACGGCCTCCAGCGTCCATGACAGGCTCAACCGTGATTAGAAGGGGACGATTTGCACGCTCCGGCGTCACTTCGACCGTCATCGAGCGCCCTTCGCTTAGAGATTTGCCGACCAGGCATTCGCCGTCGCTATTGGCGCGCAAGATGTCGCAGCATCGGCGTCCCAAGAGCAGGTGCGGCCAAGAATCTTCCAGCGCAGCGCCAGCGCGGTTGACGCGCGCTAATCTTCCGGCATCATCGAAGATGAAGATGCCTTCGCTCATGGCGTTGAAGGTCGCTTCCCAATCCTTCTGCGCGCGCTTCGTTATCTCGAAAAGCTCAGCCTGCGAAATTCCAATCGCAAGTTGCGCGGCGACAGATTCGACCAGCGCCACTTCGTCCTCACTCCAGTGGCGCACACGATCCGTCTGGTGTATGCAGAGCGCGCCGCGAAATCGGTCGTTCACCACAAGCGGATAAAGAATCTCGGAGCGCACGGAATTGCGCTCGGCGTAAGCGCGCACATGAGAGTTGAACTCATGCCCGCCTACAGAGCAGTTGAGCGAATCGTCAATCACTATTGGGCGCTGCGCGCGCAGCAGCCTCTGTCCCACAGGGTCGCCGTAGCTTGTGACAGCGTCGCTAAGGCGCACCACGCCCTTTGCGACGTACTCGTGCGAGGTCTGCGATTCCGTGTTGGCCGAGTCGTAAATTCGCAGATACACGCGCGAGGCCGCAAGCGCATGTCCAAGCTCGCGCGTGGCCGTCTCCAAAACTTCAGGCATGCTTAAGGATGCGCGTATGGCAAGGCTCAGCCGATTGACAAGCTTTTCACGCACGCTCGTCGCTTCGGCTTTCTGGTAAAGCTCTGCCTGTCGAATAGCAAGCCCTGTGTGATCCGCTATGGCACGCGCGAGCGCAATGTCCGCATCGCTCCATCTGCGCACAGAGCGCGTGGTCGAAAGCACGAAGGCCGCAGGCATATCGTCGCCTACGCGTATTGCCACATACATGATAGAGCGCACGCCAGCCATGCGCAGGAAGTTCTGATAAAGCTCATTTATGCGCTCGTCGTTCGCTGCATCATTGAAGGCTAGCACGCCGTGCTCGGCTATGCCGTTGATGAATTCCGAGAGCTGCGCGAGCGGGAAATCCTTATTCGCGGGCTTCACACCTTCAGCGTGATACTCTGCAACGTTTCGCACGACACCAGCCCTCTGGAATTTCATGAAGATAGAGCAGCGGTCAACGCTCAGGTGCGAACCCAACTCGCGCACAGCCGTGCGGAAGACTTCGACGGGGTCTAGCGAGCGGCGCACGGCGCTTGAGATGCGGTTGATGAGCGCCTCGCGCACGACCTGCTGTGCGAGCGCCTCTTCGGCACGCTTGCGCTCTGTAATGTCGCGCCCTATGCCTTGAACTCCAACGGGCTGTCCGTTTCTGTATATGAGTCGCGTGCTCACTTCCAGCGCAACATGACGACCGTCCTTAGCTACAATCTCCAGTTCGTAAACGGTCGAAACATCTTCCGAAGTCTTACGTGCGATCATCTCGCGCGCCTGTTCAAGATGACCCGGCGCGACCACTTGCGCAATATTCATTCGCGTGGCCTCTTCGCGCGAGTATCCTGTGATGCGCTCGCCCGTGCGGTTCAAGGAAGTAAAGTTACCCTTGAGGTCGTGCGTGTAGATGATGTCGTTGGCATTCTCGAAAAGCTCTCGGTATCGCTCTTCAGATTCGCGCAAACGTTCCTCTGCACGCTTCTGTTCCGTTATGTCGCGCACTACGCCGCGCACGCCTACGGGAATCCCGCGCGCGTCGCGCTCAATGGTCGTGATGTCTTCCAGATAGTGCGGGACGCCGGATGCGTCAGATAGTAGATGAACCTGTCGAACGGGTTCATCAGTTGCGCGCGTGGCGACTTCTGCTATGTCCTGCTCGGCCAGTTCCTCGCCCAATAGCTTGCTCAGGTGAACGCCTATCAACTCGGACGCGGGACGACCGAAGAAGCGCGCCCCTGCTTCGTTCATGCTTGTGATGTGACCCTGCATATCGCGCGAGAAGATTATGTCCGGCGCTTGCTCTACTATCTCGCGGTAGTGACGTTCTACTCTGTGACGCTCTGTGAGGCGCGCCACTTTGACGGAAAGCTCCTGGCGGCGAAAAGGGATTTCCAGATAATCATCAGCGCCTGCTACAAGTCCGTGCAGGTTGTCTATCTCCGATGTGCGCACGGCGCTCACCAGAAGCACTGGCACATGGGCTGTTCGCGCGTCCTGTTTGAGCAGGCGGCAGAACTCCAGCCCGTCCATCTGCGGCATCACAACGTCGCTGATGATTATGTCCGGTTCGACCTCGACCGCGAGTTCAAGCGCGCGCTGTCCGTCGTCTGCTGAAACAACGTGGTAGCCTTCCTGCTCAAGCAGCACGACCAGAAGTTCCAGCACACGCTGGTCGTCGTTGACGGCTAGAACAATCGGTGCGGTTCTTGTAGGGGTCATGTCGGAAATCCTCTCGGCGCACACGAGCCGCTAGAGCGGGGGAAGCAGAGGATTAAAAAATTTCCCTGAGTAAAAAGCTTATCTGCAAAGCTTCTAGGCGAGAGGGCGTCTCTAAAGCGTCGGGAGACTCGTGAACGCCACTGGGAGAGTTGACGACTCTAGCAGCAGATAATGGAAACCTTAAGCTCGCCGTAGGATTGATTCCTTGCTGCGAGCCGTTGGCAAGTATATCAAAGTAAAAACAGGCTTGTCACGTTGCCAAAAGAGAAAAACGGTAAGAGGATGAGAAAGTGAAGCGGGCTGAGAAGTTATTCACAAAAATTGGGAATTTTAGTCTAAAGCCCACGCTAGTGGGCGACAGCATAAAGCCCAGCCCGTCAGGGCTGGGGTAGAGCGCCAGTATGAATAGCGAGCCATCGAAGATGGCGACAGCCCTGTGATTATCAATGCGACGCTCGCCCGCTCACGCGGGCTTGATGATCTTAATTCCTATCTATTCCCGGCGCTAGCGCACCGGGCTTTATGCTGTCGCCATCTTCGATGGCTTAAATCCGGCGTTCGCGTAAGATGAGTTATTAAATCACTGTCGCCTGGGCGACTGTGCAGGCGTAGGTGTCGTTGACGATTTAGCGAAATAGCCCTGCCTGTAAGTGAGTTTCAGTTTCTGGCGCTGCAAATCCTGATTGACTATCTCTATTTGCACGCGCCGCCAAGAGCCGTCGCGGTTCTTGTTCGTGGGCGAGTAAGCGACCAGATATTGCGAACGAAGCTCCTGCTCGATTTCGTTGAAAGCCGCGCGCAGGTCAGATTCGTTGTGAGGGAAGAAGGCGCGCCCGCCCGTTTGCTCGGACACTTTACGCAGAGCACCTTCGTTGATGCCGTAGCGATAGGGATCGCCTATGCCTATGGCATAGACCACCACGTCTGCACGGTTAGCGCGCTCTATTGCTTCCGCCATCTTCTTCTTGCTGCTCGAATCGCCGCCGTCCGTGAGAAGTATTATAGCGCGGCGTGTGTGCTCGGAAGTCTGCGAGAGTATTTCGTCGGCAGTGACCCAGATTGCATCCCATATGGCTGTGGAGCCTGCAAGCTGATTGTTGGTGCCGGAGATTGGCGGCGTGCCGGCAACCTGTCCGTTGCCGACGTAACCAGCGGGTGGCACAAACTCTACGCGATCAAGCGCGCGCCGCACGCGAGCAGAATTTCCGGTCAAGCCCTGTTCAAGCGTTGACTCGCCCGTGAAGGAGACAACAGCAGCCTCGTCGTGCCCTGAGCGCAGAACTGAATTGACAAACTCGCTCGCGGCCTCTTTCTCCGATGGCAATGTGCGCTCTTCGGAAACGCTAGTGTCAACGAGTATGGCGAGCGACAGAGGCAGATCAACCTGGCGAGCGAAAGTGAAAACTTCCTGCGGCACTCCGTCTTCAGTAACGCGAATGTCTTCCTGGCGCAAGTTGGTGATAAAACGGCGCTGATGGTCAACGGCTGTGAAGAGTATGTTGGTCAGGTCTGTCTCGACGCGAACAACTTCGTCGCTCGGCAGCGTCTCCTCTTCTTGTCCGGGCGATGCGGACGGCCTTGGCGAAGGCCTTGGCGACGCCTGCGGGACAACCGTAGAGCGTTGCGTAGTGCTCTGCGTGTTTGCTTGATTCTGTTGCGCGCGAGCGCGCGAAGTGAACTGGCCGCCAACAAAGAGCGATGATAAAACTAAGAGAGCTATTGCGAGCCTGATCGGATTTCTATAAAACATTTGTACCTCAAAGAGTAGTGATAAGTGATGAGTGATAAGTGATAAGAAGGTAAATGGTGAATAGTAAATGGTAAATGGATAAGAGCCGCTTCTTCCATTCACCATTGACCATTTACCATTCACAGCTTTTCTTATCACTTATCACTCATCACTTATCACTTATTATTGATTCTGTTGCGGCGCAAGAACAGCGTCCTGCGTAGCGTTGTAACCATGCTTGGTGCGAATCTTCAGATTATTGCGACCGTTTGTTAGCCTGACCTCTATGCGGCGATAGCTGCCGTCGTAAGTATCGTTCGTAGGGCGATAGGTCAGGACATACTGCGTATGCAGTTCGTTTGAAATCTTGGTGAATGCGCGCTCCAGCGAGAGTATGTCGCCAGAGAAGAACGCCTGTCCACCTGTCTCTTCGCAGAGTTTTTGGAGATTTCTATCCGCAGTGTCCAGCACCTGTCCCATCTCCACGCCGGGCGTCGTACCCGAAAGTCCAGCCTTGGTCGAGACGGCGAAGAGAGTTGTGTTCGTGCGTTGCGCTATGTCAATCGCATCGCGTATGGTCGCGCGGCTGTAGGTATCTTCGCCATCGGTGATGATGACAAGCACGCGGCGTCCAGGCGCAGAGCGCATCTTCTCGTCACAGAACTGCCAGACGGCATCGTAGAGCGAAGTATGCGTCCCGTGTTTCTTGATGCCGAATACTGCGCGGTCCAGCAAATCCAGTTTGTCCGTGAAATCCTGCCGCAGCGTTACCTCGTCATCGAACGTGCCGAAGAGAGCGCGGTCGCGCCTTATGCGTATAACAGTTTGCAGAAAGTTCATGGAGGCTTCCTGCTCAAAGCGAAGCTTGCCTACGACCGAAGCGGAAGTATCCATCAGAACGCCCACGTAAACCGGTAGATTCTCGTGTTCGTCGGAAAAAGTTTCTATGGTCTGAGGAACTCTGTCTTCAAGAACCTGAAAATCATTTTTGGTAAGCCCGCTGACAAACTGCCCGTGCCTGTCCGTGACTGCGACAGGCACCTGCACGCGGCGTGTGAAAACTACTTCGGGTGTTTCCTGTGGCGAAGGGGCAGGGCGAGGACTCGGACTCGGACTCGGCTGCGGCCTAACGGTTCTTTGCTGCTGCGCGCGAATGGATGTGTTGGAAAGGAGCGCGCACACTATGAGCAGTCCTGTAAAAAGAGGCAGATAAAGAGATTTCTTCATAAAAAGTTCGGGAAGCGGCGCGCTTCTCTCACGCAAAAGGAGAACTTGCGCTCTTCGGACTAGTTGCGCCAGCAGTTTTTGATGCCTTTCGAGCGAAAACTCGTTGCCCTCTAAAGACTTCTAACGCGAGACAGATAGTATAAGTCAGAAGACAGTGGAAAGAGAAAGAAGGACGCGGAGACGCGAGTTTGAGACGCGGAGACGCGGGGACACGGCGACGCGGAGATAAAACCAAATGGCTTTTCTCTTTTTCGCCGCGTCGCCGTGTCCCCGCGTCTCAAACTCGCGTCTCCGCGTCCTTCTTTCTCTTTCTACTCTTTCTCGCTCAGTGATAGAATGGCGGCCACGGTCGGTCATCTAGCATTTTGTGAACGGGATGCGCGCCCCTCGAAGGCCGGTCGCGCCGCTTTCAGAAAACTTCCGCAAGAGTAGCGCCGCTCTTTAACTACGAAGTCCGAAACATCACACGAAGAGCAAGGGGTTGATTCCTGTGGCCCAGAAGATGATCTCGCATTACCGAATTCTTGAGAAGCTCGGCAAGGGCGGAATGGGCGAGGTCTATCTGGCGGAAGACACGAAGCATCACGACCGTAAGGTCGCGCTGAAACTTCTACATCTTGATTTCGTCAACGACGAGAATCTGCTGCGCCGCTTCAAACAGGAGGCGCGCGGTCTTCTGGCGCTGAATCATCCCAACATTCTCACGATTTACGAAATAGGTCAGGACAATTCAGCCTACTTCATTGCTACCGAATTTATAGAAGGGACTACGCTTCGCCGCCACACGGCGCACCGCCAGTTGAAGATTGACGAAGCGCTGGACATAAGCATTCAGATTGCCTCTGCGCTCTCAGCCGCGCACGGCGCAGGAATAATTCACCGCGACATAAAGCCAGAGAACGTGATGCTCAGACCAGACGGTTACGTTAAGGTTCTGGACTTCGGCCTTGCGAAGCTCGCTGAAAGAGAAGCAGAGCAGGAGAAAGAGCAGCCGCACGACCATGAAGCTTTAACACTAGCTTTCAGCGATACGAGTCCGGGCGCGGTCATAGGCACGACCGGCTACATGTCGCCAGAGCAGGCGCGCGGTCTTCCTATAGATGCGCGCACAGACATCTTCAGTCTTGGTGTGATTCTCTATGAGATGGTGACGGGGCGGCCTCCCTTTCACGGCGCGACCAAATCGGACGTGCTTGCTGCTTTGTTGGAACGCGAGCCTGCGCCCGTTGCGCGTTATGCGCCGGATACGCCGCAGGAATTGCAGCGAATCATCTGGAAAGCGCTGGCGAAAGATAAAGAGACAAGATACCAGACCGTTAAAGACCTCTTGATTGACCTCAAACAGTTGAAGAAGGAGCTTGAGTTCGAGATTCATCTTTCGCGCTCTTCAATCGAGCCGGGTGTGCTGGAAGCAATTCACAGAAGCGGCGGCGCAACACTTCACAGTTCTGCTGGCTCAACCAGAGAGCCGTTCGCGCGCACGAGCGAGATTAGCGCCGCGCAAACTGCTGCGAGCGGTGAAGCGCTGCCCGCCAGGAGAAAGCGTTATTGGCCCATAGTTATTGCAGCCGCAGCCGTGCTTGCTGTGGCTGCCGCTTCCATCTACTTCTACTCGCGCCAGACCAGAGCCATCACGTCTGTCGCCGTTCTGCCTTTCGTCAACGCGAGCGATAATCCGAGCGCCGATTATCTTTCAGACGGCATAACGGAGAGCATCATCAACTCGCTCTCTCAACTTCCAAAGCTCAAAGTGATGTCGCGCAGCGCAGTCTTCCGCTACAAGGGGAAGCCTGTTGACCCGCTTGATGTCGGGCGAAAGCTAGGCGTCGGCGCTATAGTCACGGGCACGGTCGAGCAGATTGGCGATAGTCTAATAGTCAAGACAGAGTTGGTGGATGTCTCGGACGGCTCGCAACTCTGGGGCGAGCAGTACAATCGAAATTTTTCCGACATCATAGCCGTGCAGAACGACATAGCATGGAAGATTTCCGAAAAGCTTAGATTGAAACTGACAGGCGAAGACGCGCGCCGCGTGACCAAACGCTACACGGATAATCCTGAGGCTTATCAACTCTATTTGAAAGGTCGCTATTTCTGGAACAAGCGCGATGAAGAGAGTTTGAAGACAGGCATAAAAAATTTTCAGGACGCGATTCGCGTTGATCCTTCTTACGCGCTGGCCTATTCGGGTATGGCAGATTCTTACGCGCTTCTGGCAGACATCGGCGCGGTCTCGCCTAACGATGCCATGCCGAAAGCTAAAGCTGCTGCCGGGAAAGCAATCGAGTTGGATCATGAGCTTGCGGAAGCTTACACCTCGCGCGCCTTTATCAAGCTGGCTTACGACTGGGACTGGACAGGCGCGGAGAGCGATTTCAAACAGGCTCTCAACCTAAACCCGAACTATCCTACGGCACATCAATGGTACGCATCCTACCTGATGCAGATGGGTCGCTACGACGAGGCGCGCGAAGAGATAAAGCGTGCGCAGCAGCTAGACCCGCTCTCGCTCATCATAGGCGCGAACTCTGGACTCTATCTATATTTTTCTCACGACTACGACGGGGCTATAGAACAGTACAGGCGCACGCTTGAAATTGACCCGAACTTCTACATAGCGCACTTCTACTTGGGAAAGGCTTATGCACAGAAGAAGATGTACAACGAGGCCATTACAGAATTTCAGAGGTTGGTCAGCGCTCCCGGCGATAATCTTGAAGCTGAAGCCGCGCTAGCTAATGCCTATGCACAGTCGGGGCGACGCGCCGACGCGCAGAAGATTCTGGCTGGCTTGCTAAACGAATCGCAGCAACGCTACGTCTCGCCGCTCTACATAGCGACCGTTTACACAGGACTCGGTGACCGTGACAAAGCAATCGAATGGCTCAACAAAGCCTACGACAGTCGTCATCCGGGTCTGGTGTTGATTAGAATCGAACCAATGTTCGACACTTTGCGCTCGGACGCTCGTTTCCAAGAATTATTGCATCGCTTTGATCGCAACGCCTAGAGTATTGCGGAATGCGGATTTCGGATTTCGGATTGGAAAGCTCAGATTTAAGATTTCAAATTAGAGATTTCAGATTTGAAATCCCAGATTAAAGAATTCCATTCTTCTCTTAAATCCGCATTCCGCTCCTTAAAATTGATCCCATGATTGATCCCATACGCTCAGACCCGCGCTTCATAGAGCTTGTGCGCAAGGTCGAACTCCACACACAGTGATTTAATCATCTTTGTCCTACTTCTAATTTTTCGAGAAATTCCGAAAGCTCTTGTGGCAGCGGAGCGGTAAAACGCAACGCCTCGTCCGTCACAGGATGACGAAAGCCAAGCTGTTCGGCATGAAGGAACTGCCGTTTGAGTTTTGCTATTCGAGCGCGCACCTGCACATCAGGCACAGTCTTATCGCGCCCGCCGCCGTAAACTTCGTCGCCAACCACAGGATGTTTCAACCAAGCCAGATGAACACGAATCTGGTGCGTGCGGCCAGTCTTTATTTCAACATCGAGCAGAGTGAATCTCTCGTAACGCTTTCGCACACGATAGAGCGAAAGCGCCGCGCGACCTCCACGCACTACGGCCATGCGCGTGCGCATTCGTGGGTCGCGTGCTATGTGTTGATCTATCGAGCCGCTATCTTTTTCAACTCTCCCGTGAACCAGCGCGACGTAAGACTTGAAAACCTCGCGCGCACGAAACTGATCCGCGAGCTTCTCATGAGCTTCTTCGGTCTTAGCTACGACTATCAGCCCGGAAGTATCTTTGTCTAAACGATGAACGATGCCGGGGCGTATAGATTGCGGATTTCGGAATGCGGAATGCGGATTTGAGAAATCATTTTCATTACGCAATCTGAAATCTGTATTCCGAAATCTGAAAGCGAGCGCGTTCGCCAATGTTCCTGAATGAACTCCAGCCGCAGGATGAACAATCATGCCTGCGGGCTTGTTGATGACTACGATTGCGTCGTCTTCGTAAACAATGTCGAGCGGAATGTTTTCAGGCGTGAAAGAGGTTGGCGGAGGCGGCGCTAGTTCGACTTCTACTCGGTCGCCAGCGCGCAGCTTGTAAGAAGATTTCGCCGCGCGGTCGTTTACAAGCACATCGCCGTCTTCGATTAATCGCTGAATGCTGGAGCGGCTGCGCTCTGAAATCTTCGCGGCGAGGTAAGCATCAAGACGCGCGCCTGCTTCCAAATCGGGAATCCGAAACTGAAGCAACTCTGTTTCCTGCTCCGTCGCTCCCGTGCCGATTTCTGAAGCATCTTCGCTCATGCGCGCGCGTGCGACCGGGTTGAAGAAATCCCTTCCGGCTTCGCTTCACTCGCGCGACGCCAGCGTACGACGAGGATAACGATGGCGGCGATGCCGACGATGAGACTGATGATCTGCGAAGTGGAAAGAGCTGTCAGGCTGGTCAGTCCAAGAATATCTCCGCGCGGGTCGTCCCGGAAGAATTCTATTGTGAAGCGCGCGATTGAATAGAGAATTGCGTAAAAAAGTATGACCTGTCCGCTGAAACGTTTCTTGCGATGAAGCCAGAGCAGGAAGAAGAAGATCAAGAGCGTTGCGAAGGATTCGTAAAGCTGCGTGGGGTGAAGCCGGGCGTCAACAGGCACTCCCGTTATCTCGTGGCCTAGTTCCGTGAACTTCACGCCCCAGGGCATTGTCGTTGGCTTGCCCCAACAACATCCGGCGGCGAAGCATCCCTGTCGCCCTATTGCCTGTCCCAACGCAATGCCCGGCGCGAATGCGTCAGCGGTCTTCCACCAAGGGAGACCGTAATGGCATATCAGAAAATATCCAACCGTCACTGCGCCAATGAATCCGCCATAAAAGACTCCGCCCGAACGCAGGAAATCCAGCGAGATGAGTTGCAGCGGGTGCTCTCGGTACAGAGGCTCAGTCCACAGCATCAGAACTTTCGAGCCAACGAGCGCAGCAAGCAGCATCCATAACCCCAGATCGTAAACGCGCTCGCGCGGCAAGCCGTCTCTATGAGCGAGGCGCGCAGCTATAAGCAGCGCAGACAGAAACGCCAGCGCCAGCAGCACGCCGTAAGTGTTTACTGGAAAATTGCCTATGTGAAATAATTCGGGATACATAAAAAAGCAGTCTTATTGATTTTGGATTTTAGATTTTGGATTTTGGATTAAGTGATTGAGTGGCTATCAACATGAGATTCAATTACTCAAGCTTGATGCATCACTCCAATCCAAAATCCAAAATCTAAAATCCAAAATCAATCAGGCTCCAGACTCTCGACTCCAGACTTTCTTTTTCTTCCTTCAAAAAATAGATCATACGCGAGCAGCGCCGCGCCCGCGCAGATGCTTGCATCCGCAACGTTGAATGTGGGCCAGTGATATTGCCCTGCGTGCAGCATTATGAAATCAATCACGTAGCCCAAGCGCACACGATCCGTCATGTTGCCCGTAATGCCTGCCAGAAGGAGCGCGCACGCGCCCAACACTCGGTCGTCCGAACGCGGCGTTCTGAAAAAATAGTAGAGCACGGCGAGCGCAGCCATCCCTGCCAGCGCCACGAAGAACCAGCGACCGAACGCGCCCGTCTCCTGCAACTGTCCGAAGGCAATGCCGGGATTATGCGCGTAAACGAAATCCAGAACGCCGCTGATTACAGTTCTCTCGTCACCGTACCTGAGCGCGCGAACAGCCCAAGCCTTCGTCGCCTGATCCATCAGGAAAACAGCCGCAGCCGCAACCAGATATGCCGCGCGCCAGCCCAGATCATTTCTCTTCACGCCGCAGCCCCTTCCTCTATCTCTCGCAACGCTTCGACACAACGCTCGCACACAGCAGGATAGCGTTCAGATTCGCCAACATGAACAGAGTAATTCCAGCAACGCTCGCACTTCTCGCCTTCTGCCCGTTCTACTTGAATGTCTTCAAATATTAATGAATGGACTTCTGGCTCATCCATCCATTCTCTCAATTCAACCTGAGATACGATGAAAATATATCGCAAGTCGTCTTTGTACTTTTCGAGCGTCTTCCTTACAAGAGCACTAGGCCTAATCCTAACTTTTGCCTCAAGGGATGAGCCAATAACTTTAGCAGCTCTGGCCTCTTCAAGTTTAGCTAAGACTTCATCACGAAGCCTAAACAATAATGCCCAGCGCGTTCTCAATTCCATATCCTGCACGTTCGTTGATTCTGGAAAAGTCGCAAGGTGAACCGACGACGGAGCTTCATCACCGCCGCCCACCTGCGGCAAGTTCTCCCATATTTCATCAGCAGTGAAGACTAAGACGGGAGCAAGAAGTCGTGCGAGCGCGTCCGCGATTTTGTAGAGTACAGTCTGAGCAGACCGTCGCGCTATATTTCGCGGCGCGAAAGTGTAGAGCCTGTCCTTGATAATGTCGAAGTAGCGCGCTGATAGCGCTACAGTGCAGAAGTTATAGAGTCTATGGAAGACCGCGTGAAACTCATAAGCCTTGTAAGCTGCACGCACTAGAGCAACCACTTCATCAAGCTCTGCCAAAGCCCAACGATCTATCTCAAGCATCTCATCTTCCGCAACACTATCGCGCGCTGGCTCGAATCCGTGAAGATTGCCGAGCGCAAACCGCGCAGTGTTGCGAAGCTTGCGGTAGCCATCCGTGATGCGCTGCAATATCTCAGGCGCGACGCGCATGTCTTCGTGGTAATCGGTCGAGGCGCACCACAAACGTAGAATCTCAGCGCCGCTCTCTTTGATTACCTCTTCGGGGGCGACAGCGTTGCCGAGCGACTTATGCATGGCCTTGCCCTGCGCGTCAACAGTCCAGCCGTGCGTTACGACTGCCTTGTAAGGCGCGCGGTCATGCGCCGCAAGGCTCACCATCAGAGAAGAGTTGAACCAGCCGCGATATTGATCGCCGCCTTCCATGTAAACGTCCGCCTGCTGCCACTCGCCAAATTTTTCCGCGAAATACTCTTTCCATGTTGCTGCCCAGCTTGATCCGCTATCGAACCAGACATCAAGAATATCCGTCTCTTTGCTAAATTCCTCGCCCCCACACTTCGGGCACTTGAAATTTTCCGGCAAGAGATCGCGCGCATCTTTCGCATACCATGCGTCGGCAGATTCTTTCTCGAAAATGTCTGCGACGTGATTGACTATTCCCTTGTCGGCTACGGCTTCGTTACACGCATTGCAGTAGAAGGCAGGAATCGGCACGCCCCAAACGCGCTGGCGCGACACGCACCAATCTGGTCTTCCCTTTAGCATGTTACGCATACGGTCGAAGCCCCATGCGGGAATCCATTCAACACGCTCTATCTCATGCAGCGCAGCCTCGCGCAAAGAAACTCCGACTTCGCTGTCCGTAAAATTCTCCGTGTAGTTGCTGCGAACGCGACCGTCTTCATCCAACTCCGGTTGGCTTGCTTCCTTCGTCGCAGCGCTGTCCATAGCTATGAACCACTGCGGAGTGGCGCGGAAGATGACAGGATTCTTGCAGCGCCAGCAGTGCGGATAGCGATGCTCGTAGTTTTCCGAAAAGAGCAGCACGCCGCGCTCGCGCATGAACTCTACAATCTTCGGATTAGCTTCAAACACACCTTCGCCCGCGAAGTATTCAACGTCGGGCGTGAATCTTCCGGCGTTATCAACCGGACAATAAATCTCAAGCCCGTACTGTTTGCCAATCACAAAGTCGTCATGCCCATGACCCGGCGCTGTGTGAACTAAACCTGTCCCAGCCTTTCCCGTAGCTTTCTTGTCGCGCGCCTCCTTAACATCCAACTCAGTTTCCGCATCAGCCTCACCGCCCAGCGTCACGTGCTCGCCAAGCATCAGGAGAGAAGGACGGTCTAGCCATGCGTGGCGACATTCAAGACGGTCAAGCTTTGAGCCGGGGAAGCGCGCAAGTACAGAATGGACTACCCCGGCATCATTAGGCGGGTCAAAAGCCTGCGGGAACACTTTGCCAATGCCGCATTTTCTCATCACGTCGGTTGCTAGCTCAATGGCGACAATATAAACCTCGTCGCCATTATCAATCGCTGCATACTCAAAGTTCGGGTTGACTGCTATTCCCAGATTAGCGGGCAGCGTCCAAGGCGTAGTCGTCCAGATTAGGAAGAAGACTTTTCGGCCAGCAAGTGCTTCATCAATCTGCGCGGGGTCTCCACTGAAAGGAAATTTCACATAAACAGACGGACTTGTGTGTTCTCTATACTCGACCTCTGCTTCTGCTAACGCAGTCTGGTCGTGTATGCACCAGTAGACGGGACGCGCGCCCTTGTAAACGTAGCCGCGCTCTATGAACCGACCGAAGAGCCGCGCGGTCTCCGCCTCGTAAGAGTTGGACATAGTTAGATAAGGGTTCTCCCATAGGCCAAGAATACCCAATCTCTGAAAATCTCTGGTCTGTCTTTTGAGCGCATCGGCAGCGTGCTCACGACACGCTCGGCGTATGCTCACCGCAGGCATGTTGGCCTTCTTCGCGCCCAATTTTTTGTCAACGTAAAGCTCAATCGGCAACCCGTGACAATCGTAGCCCGGAACATACGGCGCATCGAAGCCAAGCATCGTACGCGACTTCACAACGAAATCTTTCAGGATTTTATTGAGCGCCGTGCCTATGTGAATGTCTGCGTTTGCATAAGGCGGCCCGTCGTGCAATATGAACAAAGGTGCGCCTTCACGCGCGCGTCGAATCATCCCGTAGAGATTCATCTCAGTCCACTTCTTCAATCGCGCGGGTTCCATCTGGCCCAGGTTGGCCTTCTGGCCGAAATTGGTCTTCGGCAGATTTATAGTCTTTTTAAGCTCAAGCGGCGTTTCCGTTGACATAACGTTTCACTTTCCGTTTCTACTCAAGAGATCAATATTAGCGGCAAAGGGGAAAAAGGGGAAACGGGCAAAAGGGGAAAGGGAAGACACTTAACAACCTTTTCCCCTTTTCCCCATTTCCCCTTTTTCCCCTTCTTAAAAATATTTTGCCCGAACCGTCTTTCCGTTTGGAGAAGATCGGTTCGGGCTTTTCAATCGCCTCGGATGTTCAGAAAACTTCAGCCTATGAACATCTCGTCTTCTCCGTAAGTCTGGTTAATGGGCTTCGGCGAGGGGGCGAAGAGGACTTCAAGCCCGCGTCGAACGCCCGCCATAATCGCCGCCAGTTCGCGCGCAGGCTCAAGCACCTTGTATTGAATGAAGGCTGTTGTGGCAGAAAACTGCCGCTCCGTGCGATCAATCGTGCGGCTGACGAGTTCCACTTTGTCGCGCGTAGTCGTGGCTGTATCGCTCACCAGAGCTTTTAACTCGCGCACCTCGTCTTTGACTAGAGCGAGCGATTCGGAGAAGTGCATAGTTGCCGTAGAGAGATGACCCGAAACGGTTGTGAACTGCTCGGCTATCTCTTTGCCCTGTGCTGCTATCTGCTTGCCCTGGTCGCTTAGAACTGTCACACGATCAACCAGCGGTTCAAGCCGCTCTTCAAGACGCGAGACGGTTTTGACGGCGCGGTTGACGAAGACGGCAATCGCCACCATAGCCACCGCGATCATCATAAAAGAGAACGCCGTGATTATCGTCGTCAACATGATCCAGAATGTAGGATCGCTTGTGCTCATTTTGGATTTTAGATTTTGGATTTTAGATTGGCGCAGCTACCATCCTGAACTTTGGATTCAAAAGTTCGACTTCACCAAAAGACTTAATCCAAAATCCAAAATCTAAAATCCAAAATCGGTTTACCCTTGCGGTTCTTCCTCGTAATAGGTCGGCGCTATGTCTGTGCGACCCGATAGCTCCGTCTTGCGTTTCTCGTCGCGGTATGCCTGCTTTCCTGCTTCAATGGCGGCGGAGATCGTGCCGGTTCTACGTGTGGCAGCCTCGCGCGCAGTTTGGGCCAACTCGCCAGCCTTGCCGCGCGTAGCATCGTAGTATTCGCCAGCGCGTGTGCCAATCTCGCTGGCAGTGTCGCGCGCGCTGTCAACGCTCTTGCGTGTGGCGTCCGCTATGTCCTGCCGCAACTCTTCACCCGACTTCGGGGCGAAAAGCAGCGCAAGGATGGCGCCTATGCCGCCGCCTATGAGCAGGAAAGAAAGCTTGGTGATGGCGTCACTACCGCCGCCACCTCGCCGCCGTCTAGACTCGTATTCATTCTGCATAAAAGTTTCCTTCTCATGGATGAGCGCACTGTGCGCTTTCCAAAAATTTTTCCGCCGGATATTTGCTGCCTCAGAATATATCAAAAGCGCTCGACGCGGCGCAATTGAAAAGCAAGGAAGAAAGAAGAAGGGGTAAAAGGGGAAGAGGGAAAGAGGGGAAAAGGCAAAGGCTAGCTGCTTTCTCCTTTTTACCTTTTACCCATTTACCCTTTTACCCCTCTTCTTTCATCCCCATATGTCTCGGAATACTCGTTGAAAGTTTCCGCCGATGACCTTTTCGATGACTGTTGCGGAGTGACCGCGTTTTGCGAGAGCGATGGCGATGCTTTCCAATCTTCGCGGGTTGTTCAGTTCGGGGATGTATGGCGGGCGGTCTTCTTCTGGAGCGCTGATGCCTAGCCGTTTTCGCTCTGCGACCTGTTGCAGCATCTGCCTGCGCCATTCGGGAGTGTCGTTGACGGGCGCTATATCAATGTCGCTTCCGACGCCTACGTGATCCTCGCCGCAGATGGAAAGCGCGTGCTCCATCTGTTTTATATAAATGTCCAGCGTGGGAGGCTGCCCCGGCTCGCCGCCTATGAAGGGCAAAAAATAGATTCCCATCACTCCGCCGCGTTCAGAGAGAGCGCGCATCTCTGCGTCATCTTTATTTCGCGGGTGATCGTGAACGGCCTTGCAGCCAGTGTGCGAGAAGATGACTGGTTTCGTAGAGAGCGCAATTGCTTCCATAGTGGTCTTCACTCCGCAATGGCTCAGGTCGCAGGCTACGCCCATCTGGTTCATCTGCTTGACTAACTCACGACCCAAGTTGCTCAAGCCTGCATTCGCTGGCTCAAGACATCCGTCGCCGAAGAGATTGCGCCGATTGTAAGTAAGCTGTATGACACGCACACCCAGGTTGCGAAACATAGGAAGGCGAGAAAGGTCGCTGCCGAACATCTCTGTGCTCTCGAAAGAGAGTATGACGCCCATCTTGTTCTCCAGTTTCGCGTGCTCTATGTCAGAATATTTTCGCACCAGCAGGAAATGGTCTGGGTGAGTGTCAACAATGCCCTGAATGATTGCTATCTCGTCAATAGTCTGCTCGAAATTTTCTGACGCGCCGCCGACAGTTGCTTTGACAATCGTTATCCCTGAGCCATCGGCTCTATCAAGCCCGCTCTGCGGAATGGGAAGCGTGCCGTCATACGGAGGCCATGTGTTGCAATCAACCACGACCGCGCGTTTGTAAATCTCTCTAGCCTGCTCTTCGCTCACGGTTGGCCCAAATTTCAGCAGAAACTCTGGAATGCGAAGGCGCGAGAGCGCGGCAAATCCTGCAAGAGAAAAAGCAAACTGGCGGCGGCTCAGCTTAGGGCTGGCTGAGTTTAAGTTTGACGTTGTGAGCATGGCTTTGACTTCTTCGAAAATAGCTGTCGCAGGCGCAAAGGCGGGGAAGAAGAGATGGCATCCGGTCTAAGGCTCTTAGGCTTTAGACCGGATGGTTTCGCGCAAAGGTTCACTGGCTGGCGGTGAACGCCTCTACGTTGAACGATTCGGGGGGGATGCGGCGATTGTAAGAGTATTGCGTCAGAAACAGTTCCCATTGCATCTGTATGCTGTCAGCCTGCTCTTCAATCATCACCTGAAGCTTGTAGCTATGCGGCAGGGTCAGATTGCCCTCTTTCTTGAAATCCGAAAAGTCTTCGATCATCTTGTAACGCGTAGGCCTTTGACTTGAGGACTGATCAATTGTTCTCCCCATGCGCGCGCTAATAAGACGACTGTACTCGGTGCGCACGTGCTGGAAAGTTTCGCTATCGAAGAAGAGCCTTATGTCAAAATCAGAGCCGCCGTGCGGAGTGTACGTGAGCACGTGAGCCTCTCTGCCGTTGACCTTCTGAGTCCCGGAGTATTCCAGCTTAGGTTTGCGCGTTGTTAAATCCAGAAGCGGCCACGCAGCGCTCAACGCCCCGCCCAGCAGACCTTCGTGAAGAGCTACGTCGTGCGTGCGTATGAAATCTCCCAAGACCGTGCGTACGCCGGGTCTTATGAATCCAGCCGTGACGCTGTGACCGTCATAGCCAAGCCTCTCGTGCGGATACTCCGGCGTGGGGAAATTCATTCCTATTAAAATCATGTTCCCCTGAGAAGCTATGACGGCCTTGCCCGCGGTCGTGCCCGTTCCGTGTCCTTGAAAGCTGAACTTGCAATCTCCAAGGATGATGCGACTGTTGGAGGACGCGCGGCTCTCCGTCGCGCCGATTGCTTCCAGATGCTTGCGCACCACCTCGTCCACATCCATCTTTGCTGCAGCCGACACTCCAGGCGACAAGTTGTAAAAGTTCACCGGGTTGAAGCTTAGAAACGAAGCAAATAAAAGGAGCATTAAAATAGCAAACAGGATTCTCTTCATCATTATTCTCCTTGGCGTGTGAGTTAAACGGAAGCCGCTGATCGCGTCGTCGCAATCTTCGGGGCTGAATTTCGTACACGTCTTCGGCGCGAGCGCTAATCATGGCATGACGCAAGAGCAGTGCGCAAGATGAAGGGCACGCTTGTTAAGATTTATTCATTTTCAGAGAAAGAAAGAATAGTCCACGAAGCCACACGAAACATCACGAATCTGCGCTCTCTTATTCGTGACGTTTCGTGTGGCTTCGTGGACATCTTTTCACCGCAGAATAAACCGTAGGCTTATAAATGAATAGAGCCTACACGCTTGCTCGCCGCGTGTGGTTTATAGAGACTCATATGTTAATTTTCGACTTTGGATTTTCGATTTGCGATTTAGTTAATGATGAAAGGTATGCTGTTTCTAACCGCTTGCCTTCAATCGAAAATCCAAAATCGAAAATCCAAAATCTAAAACTCTCTAACTTTCAGATTAGCCGCCGAGTATCTTGGAGATTATTACTATCAGCGCGATTATAATCGGCACGCCGACGATTAGACCTATAATAATGTAGACGGTTTTGCGCGCGTTGATGACGCCTATTTGTCTTTGCGCTTCCGCCGGTTCCAGATGTAGCAAACTCGCGGCAGGGCATGCTCTTGCTAAGGCTTCTAAAAATTTTCGGAAAGCTTCGTCACGGCTATTAACAAAAACTCTTTTCTTATTCAATTTTCCATTGTCGTCGTAAGAAAAGATGAATTCGGAATCGTAGGAGTAGTCGGATTCATTTTGACCGACAAGATTCTGAGCGGCAATGGTCGGAACCAGACAAAAGTTTTTCAAATCCGAAAGCGAAATATCAATAGTTCTAGGTTTATCAAGCAGCCCTTTCCCCTGTGTTCTGGCAATAAAGCGTTGATCAGTCAAGGAGAGATAAACGGTCGCGTTCGCATGCTCTAAAGAGTAAGTGATCGGCGTCATTGCATCTCCTTCTGATTTGATTATTAACTCACACCGCTGATATGAAAAACGGGTTGCTTGAACTCGAACTTGAACTCGAACGCGCACCCTTTTGTTTCGCTCGTCAGATTGGCGCGACAGACCATTTTATGGAGGGGTCGTCGGCTACCCATAAAACGCCGTCATAAGCTCTAGCGAAATAATCGGCGTGACCGTAGAGCATCTGGTCAATATTCCAGAGCGTAACATGCCCCGTAGCGTCAGACCATCCGTCAACTGAGAGACAAAGGATTCCCCTGTAACCTTTGAATTGCTCGGAAGAAATAAGGCTGTTTTTAGCGCGGTGTGCCGAGATCATCGGCTTGCCGTAAGTGCGCTCCATATACTTGCGGAATTCCGAGACGCGCAGGCCGTACCACTTACCGTCTGCGCCCTGCTTGGTGCGAAACGCAGCCGTATCTCGCGGAATGGGGTCGCCCGCGTAATTCAACGCGCGACTGACTCTGATGATACAAGTGTTCTTGTAATGCGGCTGATTAACGTCCCCGCCAACCTCTCGTTTGATCCACTCGGGGTCTGGGTTCGTCGGATAGAAAGCTTTCATAGAATCGAACTTAGGTAATTGTCTAGCCATCCGAGTCCTCCTTTACCGATTGAATACAAACATGAAAGGCGTGACGATTGCGGATTAGAAGAATTGGCTCATTGATTCATTGATCCATTGAATCAATCTATCAATTCCTTATTCCGCCCATCCGCAGTGTGACGGATAAGTTAGCAACAAACATCGTCAGCCATACAAGATGGCAGAGCGGGTAGTCTTCGATCAACTAAAAGTAGCGGGAGGACATAGATGCAAACTCAAATGTTACCTGGTACCTTGGCGTCCCATCTTCCAAATGTCCGTCGTACCTGAATGACGTAGCCAAGATATTAGTGAACTCATATGACGCTCTTTCTCTATACAATCCTTTCGACCCAACGACCTCTTTTTGTTTTAATGTCGCCTTACCCAAATGCTGGCCACTTGCCATGGCCTCGTGTAACTTGGGAATCAAGAAGTTGCCAGGCTTGGCGCTAATAAATATCAAGACTTCATTGAAGTAAGACGGATGAACGACTACGTCATTTAATGCAATTGATGTACCCTTATTATGTCGGAGATGGAAGTCCTCTAACTCAACCTCGGGGAAATTATCAACTTTTAGAAAGTCTCTGATTGTCATGGTTCTTCTCCCTCTTCATCTTTGGATTCTCACGAGGTTGATCTTCGTGCGAGTGATATACACTGAAGACGATTGTTCTGTAACTTTCTGCTTAAAGGGAATACTGATTCTGGGATAATGGCGGAAAGCTTTGTTTCAGAGAGCTTTTATCTTAAAACTGATGCGTAGTCAACGAATATTTGCCGACGAGAAGCGGCGCGAAAAGAGCTATGCAGGTATTTATGAGATGAGTCCTATCGTACGCTGGTCGTGTGAGATTCGGCGCGAGAGGAATGCTGAAGTTACTTCATTCTTTCTTAGGCATCGTCAGGTAGTTCTTAGTAATTCGATACAGTATAACGAAGGCCAGACACCCGGTCTCAATTGAGTATAAGTAACGGAAAGTTCACCACCGCAGACCGTAGAGTACGCGTAGATTACAGAGAGGATTTCAAATCTCAAATCTCAGATGCTTTATTCTTCTTCGGTGTTACCTCTGCGTTCTCTCCGGTCTGCGGTGGTGAATAATATTTTCCATACTCCCGATTGAAATTCGCTCTAGTGTGCAGAGGCCATCGTGATGGTGTATGAAGTTAACTTAGACTTTCCTGACCGCATCGCCAACACGAATCACGCCGGGTTGAACGACCCTCGCATTGATGCCACGCAGATGAAGCTCTCTTCCCACAGATGAATTAACAAATTTCATAGCATCCAGCCCAAACCGCGCAACGAATTTTTTACAACCTGTGTGCGGCTGAGCGCTGACTTCAATCACGGCAGAGCCAATTGCCAGTCGTGTTCCAGCAGGCAAGTTTTCCGCGCTCAAATCCATATCAAGGTAAAGCTGATCCCCTGCCAGTTGCCATCGCTCATCATCCTGCGCCACAAGCGCAGCCACGCGCGCATTCATTATATTAAGCTGCATCTCCGGGTGCGACGACCCATCCGGCGTGCGAGAACTCCCGCGCATCCTCCAACTATCGCCCGCTAGACCCTCCAGGAGATTAAGCTCACCCTCTTCCAAAACTTCCCGCTCATCCGTCTGCGGCCTTCGCACA
>Ga0209027_1000090_pt1 | contig 24706 bp, 22 predicted proteins | sample GraSoi013_1_20cm_3_FD_185821 | JGI IMG/M metagenome (GOLD analysis project Ga0209027, IMG submission 185821) | Grasslands soil microbial communities from the Angelo Coastal Reserve, California, USA - Sample 09_27_2013_1_20cm (SPAdes) (version 2) | ecosystem: Environmental > Terrestrial > Soil >...
ACGTGCCATATGGCCGAGCGGATGAAACCATCCTGGCAGCTCTGTATCCAAAGAGCCATCCGTACTCGTGGCCGGTAATCGGTTCGATGGCGGATCTCATCGCTGCATCGTTGACCGATGTCCAGAATTTCTTCAGAACTTACTACGCACCGAACAACGCGACGATCGCGATTGCTGGTGACTTCGATCCAGCAACGGTGAAAAAACTCGTTCAACAATATTTTGGCGACGTGCTACGCGGTCCGGCAGTGAATCGCCGGACTACAGTGCCGGCAGTCACGATTCCACGCAACGGGCGTGAGATAATCACGCCCGTTGTGCTTTATTAGCCGCAAGAAGTGGTTGCAGGCTTTCGCTGACCCACCGCCAGTAGTCCTCTCCTGCGGTCTGCGCCAGGTCGTTGTGCGCGCCGTGCTCTACAACGAGTAATGGCCCCTTGCATTTGGCAGCCTTGAAAACTTGCATCCCCATTCTGAACGGCACGACGCGATCATGCTTGCCATGTGCGACTGAAACGGGCACGTCGAGATCTGAGACGATAGCTGTGGTGTCGAAGTGGATGCGCGACAGCAATCGCCAGATAAACGTGATTGGAGGCCAGACGATGATTCGCGCCATTGCCTGCGCTGAAGTGAACGGTGCCTGGAGGAGTAAAGCCCGCGGTGGATGAATCTCGGCGAGCTCGGCTGCAATGCCACTACCGAGCGAGTGTCCGAAGTAGGCGGCGCGACGGCGATCGATGGCGTATGTAACGCGCATGTGATCATACGCCGCGCGGGCATCGAGTTTCGAAGTCGCGTAGGTTGGCCGACCGTCAAGCGACATATAGCCGCGATACTCAGCGAGAAAAACGGCACAGCCAGTACGTCTTTCAATTTGCCGTGCCCAGTCGATCTGCCAGAGAGCCAGATCCGCGTTACCGTGAAAGCAGATCAGAACACCAGGCGCATGATGTGGATCACCGACCAGGTAACCTGACAGGCGCTGACCGTCGATGGCGTCGTAACTGATACGTCCACTTTCGGGCGCCTCCTGGTCAAGTCGTGGCGGCTGAAAGAGTATCCGCTCTTGCGACCGCCATAGCAGCAGGATCGACCCGAGAAGAAGTGCGAGTGCAAACAGTGCCGCCGCCATCAGGACGTGAGGGGGTTCCAGTGACTTTGCATGGCGGGCAATTTACGACAATGCGAATTCCCGTAGAAACATACGCGCTTGATAACGGACTGTTTGTGACACTGTCGGAGGACCACACGGCACCGATCGTGGCCGTGAACCTCTGGTATCACGTTGGCTCGGCGAACGAGAGGGTAGGCCGCACGGGTTTCGCTCACCTATTCGAGCACATGTTGTTTCAGGGATCCGCGCACGTTGGTGCAAACGAGCATTTTGAGCTGATTCAGCGCGCCGGCGGGACACTCAATGGATCGACGTGGCTCGAACGAACGAATTACTTCGAGACAGTCCCATCACATCAACTGGCGTTGGCGCTCTGGCTGGAAGCGGATCGAATGGGCGATCTGCTGCCGGCAATGACGCAGGAGAAGCTGGATACGCAGCGCGATGTCGTTAAGAACGAGCGGCGTTGGGCGGTTGATAATCAGCCTTACGGAACGATGCTGGAGAAGCTGCAGGAGCTGGTCTTTCCGGCAACGCACCCATTTCATCATTCACTGATCGGCTCGATGGAGGATTTGTCCGAGGCTTCGCTCGATGATGTCGCCCAGTTTTTCGCGACATACTACACGCCCGACAACGCGGTGCTCTCGATTGCCGGCGACTTTGAGCCTGTGGAAGCGCGGCGATTCGTAAGCGAGTACTTCGAGCCCATTCCGCGCGGAAAAGGCAAGCCACCGCTGCCACCAATGAATCTTCCGTCGGTGTTCGGCGATCCGCTGAGAGAAGTCGTTTACGACGATGTCAGTCTCTCCCGTCTTTTTCTCGCTTTTCGCTCCCCGGTTTTTGGTACCAGTGAGTACTACGCCGCGAGCGTTGCTTCGGCGGTACTGGGATTGAGGAAAGGCAGTCGCTTGCATCGGTCGCTGGTGCGTGATCGACAAATTGCATCTGAGGCGGCCTGCTATACCTTCGACCTGGCAAAAGGAAGTGATTTGCTCGTCGTCGACGTTACCGCACGGCCCGAGATCACGCCTACGCAATTGGAAGACGAAACGGAGGGAGAGATCGATCTGATCTACCGCGAAGGCGTTACAGCCGGTGATGTGAATCGCGCGGTAGCGCTCATCGAAACGGATCTCATTTCCTCGCTGCAGCAGGCCGGTGAGCGAGCCGATCGACTTTCGATGTTTGCAACGTACTTCAGAAATCCGGATCTGATCAACGATCAAGTTGCATCGTACCGCGCCGTCACGGCTGACCGTGTCAACGCGCTTATATCGGAGCGCTTTGGACCGGACAACCGGGCGAGTTTGATATATGTACCACGTAATGGCGTTGAGCAGGAGCCGATGCTGGCCGCAGCAGTGAGTGCCGATTGATAGTCACAGCGCTACGTCCAAAACCGGCTGCGCCCCGACTCTATCGTTTCCCCCGCTTTAGCGAAGAGGTTTTAGCGAGCGGCTTGCGCCTGGTGATAGCACCGGTAGACAAGCTGCCCATCGTCACCATCTTGGCAATCGTGGACGCCGGATCCACGATCGATCCACCTGGCAAAGAAGGCCTCGCGGCGTTGACCGCAGATGCTCTGCTGGAAGGAACAACGGAATTCGAGGGCGCGCAGCTAACAGAGCGCTTCGAGCAACTCGGGACTGCGGTCGAATCGGGCGCTGATTGGGATAGCGCATTCATCAAGCTGACTGTGCTCGCAGAGAGACTTGGAGATGCAGCGATCCTGCTCGGTGAAGCGATCAGCCGACCTATATTCCCCGAGCGCGAGATAGAACGACTAAAGGCCGAGCGGTTAGCTGAGATCCTCCAGCTCGAAACAGAGCCACGTGGGCTAGCGGATGAGAAATTCGCGGAGTTTCTCTATGCTGGCGACTCACGCTATGCAAAACCTGATGGCGGAACCGCAGAAAGTGTGACGGGTCTTTCGCGAGCTGATGTAGACACATTTTTCCGCAAGCAGTATACTGCCGGTTCCACGACAGTCGTAGTCGCAGGAGCAACGACACCGGCAGCAGCTCGCTCTTTTGTAGCGGAGGCATTTGGTCACTGGCCCACTGGCATCGGACCGACTCGGGCACTACTAGCAGCTCCGCGAACGACCGTGCGGAAAGTGAACATCGTCAACAAACCTGACGCGCCGCAGTCGGAGCTGCGTGTCGGCCATGTGGGCCTGCCGCGAAAGCATCCGGACTTTTTCTCGACGCTGGTAATGAATGCCGTGCTTGGCGGGTTGTTCGGGTCGCGGATCAACCTGAATCTTCGCGAAGTGCATGGATACACGTACGGCGCGTCGTCGTATTATGACTGGCGTCGGGGGGCGGGGCCATTTGTGGTGTCGACGGCAGTGCAGAGTGATGTCACAGCGCCTGCTCTGCGAGAGATCATCGCTGAGATCGATCGTATCAGACTCGAGACAGTTACCGAGGAGGAACTATCGCTCGCTCGTGACTATCTCGACGGGGTTTTCCCAATCCGCTACGAGACGACTGCGGCAATCGCATCAGCTCTGGCGAACCTGGTGATCTACGGATTAGGCGCTGATTACTACGACACATACAGAACGTGCGTCAGAGAAATTACCGTAGATGACGTGTTGAACGCTGCGAAGCGGCATCTACACCCGGACCGCCTGCAGACGGTGATCGTCGGTGATGCTGCGGGCATAAAGGATTCGGTCGCGCAGTTGAAGCTTGGTGAGCTCGAGCTTCACTCGATTTAGAGAATGGACGACGCTGTAAAGCCCGGACGTCTCAAATCAACGCGGGTCTATACCGGGCGAATCGTCGCACTCGACGTCGATGCAGTGCGATATCCAGACGGATCGACGGGGGAGCTGGAAATGATCCGTCACCCTGGAGCGAGTGCAATCGTTCCCTTCCTCAGTGATCCGACGGGTGAAGATCCGCAGGTATTGTTGATCAAACAGTATCGATATGCTGCCGGTGGCTACCTCTATGAAGTCCCCGCGGGTCGCCTCGACGCTGGGGAGGATCCGAAAGGATGTGCGGCGCGAGAGCTCAGCGAGGAGACCGGCTGCACCGCCGAAGCGATCGAATACCTCACCACCATTCTGACCACTCCCGGTTTTACGGACGAGAAAATCCACCTCTTTATGGCAACCGGTTTGACGGCCGGCGAGACTAATCACGAGGCCGACGAGTTCCTGGAGCTGCAGCCGATGCTGCTCTCGAGAGCGCTGGAAATGATCCAAGCAGGGGAAATCCAGGACGGCAAAACGGTGATTGCCCTCCTATTCGTCGCAGGGTTCCGGCTGAGCCGTTAACCCTTTGGGCCAAATTGGCGTCTAATCAATCAAAGACGCTTATATGTCATGTAAATAGGACAGGCTCAGCGAAATCTGGACAAGCTCAGGTTTGGCCTAAACGTCTTAAGTAGATGATCTACAACTACTTAGTGTGATCGGCCATCAGGCATAGGGCGTGCATTAGTAGTATGCGAGGAAAGTTCCATTTTTGGAGATATGTGCACACTTCGGTGTTGTGCGTAGTCTCTTATATAAGGAGAGCAGAATGGCTGACATCGTCCGTAAGCAAGCAGTATCGGTTGAAGTCTTAACCGTCCGGGAACGTCTGCAGGCGATGGACGACTCAGCCGTCGTCACGGCCTTCCTTGGTGGTGAGGAACGGGCCTTTTCGGAGCTGGTTACTCGCTATCAGACACGTCTGCTCAACTTCGTCTACCGCACGATCGGTGACCGTGAGAAAGCAGAAGATCTGGTACAGGAAGTCTTCATTCGCGTGTACCGGCACCTGCATCGTTTCGACCGGTCGAAGAAGTTTTCAACCTGGGTCTATACGATTGCCTCGAACCTGGCGAAAAACGAGTTGAGAAATCGCTCACGTAATCCGCTGGTTCTCTTCCAAACGGTGCAAAAGAACTCGCAAGACGAAGATCGTCCACTGCAGTTCGAGGACACGACCTCACGTCCAGATGACATGTACCGGAAACGTCACCTTAGAGAGATCGTCGAGGAGAGCGTTGCCAAGCTTCCCGAGCATCACAGAAATGTTTTCATCCTCAGGGAGCTCGAAGGCAAGTCATACGAAGAGATTGCTGAAATCACCGAGTGCAATCTGGGTACGGTGAAGTCGCGTCTAAATCGGGCAAGGAACTCGTTCGCGGAAATAATCGCCCCATACGTAGATTAGGGCTGGCGGTTCGGGAACAGGCCCCACACTGGTGGGTACCTGTTACCGAACCCTCAACCTATCTACATGGATTGTCGCGAGTTTTGTGAGCAGCATTTAGCCTTCGTAGACGATACGCTAGCCGGTATCGAGCTGGTTCGCATGCAGCGACATATTACCGAGTGCGAGAGCTGTGCGAAGCATGACGCGAAAATCCGACGCGCGCTGCTGCTCTTTAGAAACCTTCCTTGCATTGAGCCGTCGGCAGATTTCTCCACACGGCTCGAGGCCCGTCTCAAAACCTGCCAGGAAGATCAACTGGCAATGACCCAGCGGAATCTTTGGCGTGGGGCCATTGCCGCTACGGTCGCGAGCGCAATAATGCTTGGCTACATCGGAACCACGTTGTTCCATCCGCCGGAAGCACCGCGAGACATCGTTCTTCCGCCCGTGGTGGCGAGTGTGCCTGAGGCAGAGCTTACTTCAATCACCACCTCGACACCCGCGATCGTGACCTCGGTGTCAGCCGGGCTGACCATTTGGCCCGCAGCGCTGTTTGCTGAACAAGTGCCGGTGCGGTTCGCACACTCGAAACTCGAGCTTACGAACTACACTCGTTAGTAGCTGCACATCGGCAGCCCCACAGCGCAATCATATATTTGGGGCATGCCGCCGTCTTCTCTAAAAGTCCTTCGCGATGCGATCAAAGGCGGGTCGTTCGATCCCGCTTATTACATCGTTGGCGAAGATGAATTTCAGAAGGAAGACGCAATTACACAGCTGATAGACGCCGCGCTCGATCCCGCTGTGGCCGACTTCAATCTCGATATCAGGCGGGCAAGCGATTTAAGCGGCGAAAGTCTGGGAGTTCTGCTCGGAACGCCTCCCATGATGGCAGAGCGCAGAGTGGTCGTGCTACGGGATGTTGCAGGGCTGAAAAAGGATGCACAAAGAGTCCTTGAGCAGTATCTGAAGGCGCCCGCAGCAGATCTTTTACTCATCATGCACGCCCCTTCAGGGAACAAGGAAGATTCGGGGCTGAGCTCCCTAAGCACTACGCTTCCCTTCGATTCACTCACCGGTGACCGCATTCCCAAGTGGATTGCTCACCAGGTCACGACAACTCACAAAGTGGGAATTTCCACTGCGGCAACGGAGCTGCTCCAGGCCGCCGTCGGGAACGATCTCTACCAGTTGGCAGGTGAGCTCGACAAACTCGCGAGCTATGTCGAGGGCAAATCGACCGAGATCACCGAAGACGATGTTGCAGCAGTAGTTGGCGTGCGTCGCGGAGAGACCCAGTCCGACCTGCTGGATGCGGTTGCGGAGCGAAATGTCGCTCGCGCGCTGGAGCTAGCCCCCCACATCCTGGCGCAGCCGAAAACAACAGTGGTCTCAATCGTCATGGCTATGTCGACACAGATGCTCGCAATCTCCTGGGGGCGAGCAAAACTCGATGAAGGACTGCCGCGTGCTCGCCTCACTCAGGAGTATTTCGATCTTTTGCGGGAAACCGGTGCCTTTACCGGACGCCCATGGGGGTCGGCCGCCGCCGTATGGGCACGCGCAGCCGAGCGTTGGAGCCGGGAATCGCTCGATCGAGCCCTCGACTCTCTGCTCGAGACCGACATCGCCCTCAAGGAGAGTCGGGTCTCATCAGAAGAACAACTGCTGGCAACACTGGTCCTGAGTCTTTGCGCGACCGACGCGCGAAGCGTAGCAGCGTGAATGGGAGAGTGGTGAGATGTTTCGATGGAAAGCTTTCGTTGTGGTGTTGGCAATATTTTTCGGCTCGAGGGTGTCGGCGCAAACGGCAGCCCATCCGACTGACCCTGTCTTTGTCAGGGCACAGGCACTGGTGAGCGATGGAAATGGCGTAGCGGGTCGAGCGCTGATTGATTCGATGATTGCCGCGACGCCGACATTTGCCCCGTTGTATCCACAAGCCTTGTTCTGGCGGGCGAGTCTGGCGGCGAGCGCTGCTGATGCAGAGAGTGATTACAAGCATATCGTCGTCGACTACCCGTTGACCCCACAGGCACCCGATGCCCTGCTGAGACTTGCTCAGCTGGAGCTAGCTCGTGGCGATCGTGACGCAGCGCTTGGTCACCTGCAACGGATCCCGCGTGACTATCCGCACAGCAAGTCGTTGCCACGCGCCAATTACTGGATTGCGCGCGTCTTTTTCGAGAAGAACGATGTGGCCAACGGCTGTGCGGCAAATGCCAGCGCGCTGGCGCAGCTCGATTCCACGGAAATCGAGCTGCGAAATCAGATCCAGTACCAGGGACAGCGCTGTCCGCTGCCCCGCGCATCGGTGGTAATGCCTCAAACAGCGCAAACCACCCCAACTATTGATTCGGCTGTTGGAACTGCGCAGAAATCAGTCGATGCAAAGCGTCCGACACCACCTGCCGAAGCAAACGATACTAAGCCCAGCATCGTGACTAAGCCCAGCATCGTGGACCCTGCAAAGCCGCCAGTGGTGAAGGCGCAGGTGACGCCAGAGGTGCCAACTGTGGCCGACCGGACAGCGAAAGTGAAAATGCCAGCAGATGTGAAGGCAGTTGAATACTCCGTTCAGGTCGCCGCGTACAAGACCAGGTCGGACGCTGATAAGCTTGCAACAAGTCTTCAAACACGCGGCTATGATGCGCGCGTCGACGTGTCGTCTGACTGGTTCCGGGTGCGCATAGGCCGCTATGCAACCGAAAGAGTCGCGGAAGGACAACTGCTCGAGATGAAAGCAAAGCAGATAACAGGCTTCGTAGTGCGGGCGCCGGAGCGGTGAGCCGCGGCGCATCAACTCCGTTGATGCAGCAGTATCGGGAGATCAAAGCTCGCCATCAGGATGCGATCTTGTTCTTCCGTATGGGAGACTTCTACGAGATGTTCTACGAGGACGCTGAAGTTGCCTCGAGGACGCTCGGTCTCACACTGACTTCGCGAAATAACGGCGGCGCAAGTGAGGTCCCGTTAGCCGGCGTTCCGGTAAAAGCCGCTGGCGAGTATCTGAGACGGCTCGTTGAACACGGTTTTCGCGTTTCAATCTGCGAGCAGACTGAAGATCCGCGGTTTGCGAAAGGTATTGTCAAACGCGAAGTAATCGAGACAGTCACTCCAGGGGCGGCCTACTCCGACGACCTTCTCGACCAGATGCGTAATAACTACCTGTGCGCGCTGAACCGCACCGGTGAAACGATTGGAGTTGGCTGCACGGACCTATCGACCGGTGAGCTGAGACTTACCACCATTCCGGCCGATGATCTCGATGCAGTGATCGCTCGCTTCACGCCGCGGGAAATCATCGTCGCGCGTGGCAAGGACTTCGGGCGCGCGCTGAAAGGCCCGATCGGTGAAGAGGGACCAATGGTTACCGAGCGCGAAGGGTGGGAATTCGAGCCCGCCGTTGCTCGCGATCAACTGCTCGAGCATTTCCACGTTAACTCGCTCGAAGCGTTCGGCATCGAAGACCGGGATGCGGTAGCAGTTGGGGCGCTGGGTGCTCTCCTCCGCTATTTGAAAGAGCTACAACCGGCAGGCACGCCGCACCTGGGCCGGCCGCAGGTCGAGCGACCTGGTGGTGTGATGCCACTCGACGAAATGACGCGCCGCAATCTCGAGCTCGTCGATTCGATGCAGGGTGAGACATCAGGGACATTGTTAACAGTTCTGGATCGCACGCTGACGCCAATGGGCGCGCGGCTGTTGCGTCAGTGGTTGTTAGCGCCGCTGATCAGTCGTGCGCAAATCGAGCAGCGTCTTGACGGCGTGTCGTTACTCGGCGATCTACTCACTCGCGAAGCAGTGCGTGAAGCCCTGGATGGAGTCCGAGATGTCGAGCGTCTTGGCGGCAAAGCGGCCACCGGGCGGGCGTCGCCGCGAGACCTTCGCGCCCTCGGCGACTCTCTGCTGCGAGTCCCTGACTTCAAAGCCGCGCTCGAACGCACCCGACCCAGGAATCCGGATACGAAGTGGACGTTTGAGCAACACCTTAGCGGCTGGGACAACTGTGGCGATCTCTGCGGTGAGATTCAGCAAGTCCTGGTCGAGCGGCCACCGGTTGCCATCGGCGACGAGCCGACGATCCGAACTGGAGTGGATGCAGATCTCGATAGCTGGCGCGGCCTGCGTGATGGCGGGAAGGACGGCATCGCCAAGATCCAGGCGGAGGAGCGAGCCCGAACCGGAATCAGCTCGCTCAAGGTCGGTTACAACAAGGTCTTTGGGTACTTCATCGAAGTTACCAACAGCAACAAGGCTCTCGTTCCAGCTGACTATCAGCGCAGGCAAACGCTCTCCGGAGCGGAGCGTTATGTCACGCCGTCATTGAAGGAGTACGAGGAGCGAGTTCTCACCGCGGCGGAACGGATCGAGCAGCGCGAGCGTGAGCTCTTCGAACAACTCAGAGCGCGAATCGGTCAACACATCAGGCGGCTACAAGCGCTGGCGCAGTTGATCGCCGAGCTCGATGTACTGGCATCCTTTGCCGAAGTAGCTGCGCGCGAAACGTACGTGAGACCCGAGCTTACAGATGAATTCGGGTTGGATGTTCGTGCCGGCAGACATCCGGTCGTCGAGAGGATGATGCCGCGCGAAAAGTTCATCCCGAACGACATCTCGCTCAGCGAAGATGCGCGAATGATTATCCTGACCGGCCCGAACATGGCGGGCAAGTCGACGGTGCTGCGTCAGGCAGGCTTGATCGTGCTGATGGCGCAGATTGGCAGCTTCGTTCCAGCAACGTACGCGCGAATCGGTGTTGTCGACAAGCTGTTCACGCGTGTTGGCGCGAGCGACAATCTTGTGCGCGGACAGTCGACTTTCATGGTCGAAATGTCGGAGACGAGTGCGATCCTGCACACTGCGACGCGAAAGAGCCTCGTCCTCTTGGATGAGATAGGTCGCGGCACATCTACGTACGACGGGATCTCGATTGCCTGGGCAGTGAGTGAGCATCTGCACAACAAGGTCGGCTGCAAAACGGTTTTCGCGACGCATTATCATGAGCTCACACAATTGGCCGACAATTTAGAAGCAGTTCGTAACTACAACGTGCAGGTTCGCGAGATTGGTGATCAGGTGCTTTTCCTGCACCGCCTGCAGCCAGGTGGTGCGGACCGGTCCTACGGAATAGAAGTCGGACGCTTGGCGGGCCTGCCTGAAGCGGTGCTGGATCGCGCCAGGGAACTGTTACGCCTGCTGGAAGCGGAACAGATCGTGCCCCGAGCTAAGCGCGCGTCAGCGCGTAGCGCTGAGACTGCTGATCAACTGGCACTGTTTGGTGCAGGCAGACATCCGGTCGTCGAGAAGCTGAAGAAAGTCGAGCCAAACACCATTACACCACTGCAGGCGCTGGAAATACTGGCACGGTTGGTCGATGAGGCAAAACGCGAAGGGGAAGGGGAAACTACCTGAATGTGGACGAGAGCGATTGTAGCTGTGTTCCTGATTACGCTCGCGGCGTGCAAAAAAGGTGAGGGCTCCGGTCTGCCGTTTCAGACCGTGGGCCGGCAACCTGATGAAGCCCCAGTGATGCTGAACAAAGAGCTGCCATTCCGGTATCCGCCGGCGCTATACGCGCAAAAGGTTCAAGGGAATGTCACTCTGCGGATTTTCATCGACAGAGAAGGCACGATCGTACCCGACTCAACGCGAATCGCCGAGACTTCTGGCTTCACCGCACTCGATTCGGCGGCGATGAAAGGATCCCGCGACCTGAAATTCGAGCCGGCGAAAACGCAGGGACAACCTGTACCCGTTTCCATCCTGTTGCCCGTTTACTTCAGGCATCCAGATGCCCCCCCGCTCGCGGGTGATTCGGTCATTAGCCGTGATACGACGGCGAGCAGCACTGCCATCGCAGCAGAACCGCCAAAGGTGGATACGGCAAAACCAGCGACGGCTTCGAAGACGACCACGTCCAAGTCCAGCAGTAAGCCGCGAACGACCACGAAGCGGCGGACGACAAAGCGCTAATGAAACACGAACGCAACAAAGAGCCATACGACAACGTTCTCGAAACAATTGGCTGGACGCCGCTGATTCGCCTGAATTCGGTTGCTCGCGGTATACGCACGCCGGTATACGCCAAAGCGGAATTCTTCAATCCAGGTGGCTCCGTCAAGGACCGCATTGGTCTGCCGATCATCGAACGCGCAGAGCGGGAAGGAAAGCTCAAACCTGGCGGGACGATTGTCGAAGGAACGAGCGGAAATACCGGTGTCGGTCTGGCGATCGCAGCTGCGCTAAGGGGCTACAAGTGCGTGTTCACGATGCCGGACAAAATGTCGCAGGAGAAAGTGCGACTGCTGAAGGCATTCGGCGCCGAGGTGATCGTTACGCCGACGGCCGTTCCCCCCGATCATCCTGACAACTACGTGATGATGGCGAAACGTATCGCTAACGAGACACCAAATGCGATTCTCGCCGATCAGTTTTACAACGATGCCAATCCCGAGGCTCACTACGAGACGACAGGGCCGGAGCTGTGGCAGCAGACGAACGGCAGGATCACCCATTTCGTCGGGTCGGCTGGTACTGGTGGCACGTTGACGGGTGTGGGACGCTACCTCAAAGAGCAAAACAAGAAGATCAAAGTAATTGCCGGCGACCCGGTGGGGTCGATCCTCGCCGAGTACTGGCGCAGCAAAGGAAAAAACAAGATCGAGGGTGTGCCGTACAAGGTTGAAGGCATCGGCCAGGACAAGCTGCCGGGCACGCTCGATATGAGTGTGGTCGACGAGTACTACAGCGTAAGTGACAAGGAGTCGTTTGCGATGGCGCGGCGACTGACGCGCGAAGAGGGGTTGTTCGTCGGCGGATCGTCGGGCCTGATCACATCTGTCGCGGTCAAGGTTGCGCGCGAGCTCGATGATCCGAATGCAATGGTCGTGACGATTCTATGTGATACCGGTGAACGTTACCTCTCGAAGCTCTATAGCGATGAGTGGATGCGCGAGAATCAGATGCTGGATGTGCCGAAGGTAGCGCTCTACGCCGTGCTCGGCAGAAAAAACGGCGGCGCTCCAGCGGTGGTGAGTGTGGCGCCTGGCGCCACCGTTCGTCAGGCGATTGGCCTGATGGCCTTGCACGACGTGTCGCAGCTACCGGTGATGGATGGCGCCAACTGCGTAGGCTCGGTGAGCGACTGGTCTCTATCACAGAAGAGTCTGGAGAATCCAAAGCTGCTCGACACGCCCGTCAGCGAGATTATGGAGTCACCATTCCCAATGGTCGCGTCCGATCAGGCAGTAGACAGCGTAGTGAAGCTGCTGTCCAAGGCAAATCCAGCCGTGCTGGTGCAGGAACACGGCGTTGTGCAGGGGATCGTCACCCGATCGGACATGTTGCACTTCATGATGTCGCGCTAACGAAAATCACTCGCATGAAAATCACGGTACTGATGGGCGGCACTTCGTCGGAGCGAAACGTGTCGCTGGCCTCGGGAATAAGAATTGTCGAGGCATTGCGGACGCGTGGTCATACCGTAACGCCGCTCGATCCAGCGAAGGGCGTAATCAACGCGAGTGAAGAACGTGTGCTGGCCACTGGGAAAGTGGGAACGGAGCCGCCCTCGCTCGAATCTCTGTCGAAATTCGCGGAGGGAGCATTCCTTCCCAACCTGACCTCGATGAAGGAGATCAGAGATGCCGACGTCGCTTTTCTGGCGCTGCACGGCGGACAGGGTGAGGACGGTACCATCCAGGCGCTACTCGACATGGCGCACGTGAGATACACGGGCAGCGGACATCTTTCGAGTGCGCTGGCGATGGATAAGGACCTTTCGAAGAAGCTTTTTAGTGCGGGCGAGGTCAAAACTGCGGACTGGTTGATGGCGCCGGTGAGCGTGGAACAGGTCGAAGGGATTCTCGGCCTGCCCGTCGTGGTCAAGCCATCGAAACAGGGATCCACCGTCGGGCTATCGCTGGTAAAGAAGCGTGAAGATCTGGCGCCGGCGATCGAAGAAGCTGGGAAGTATGACGACGAGGTTATGATCGAGCGGTTCATTCCAGGCCGTGAGCTTACGGTCGGCATACTTGGCGACGTTGCACTGCCCGTGGGTGAGATCCTGCCGAAGCACGAGATCTACGATTACGAGTGCAAGTACACCGCGGGGATGGCAACCGAAGAGTTCCCGGCCAAGCTATCCCGGGAGGCCACGGAAAAAGTCCAGCAACAGGCACTGGCCGCCTTCAAAGCGCTCAAGCTACGCGGCTACGCACGCATAGATTTCAGGCTGACGAGCGAGGGCGAGTTCTATTGTCTCGAGGCAAACACGTTGCCCGGAATGACGGAGCTCAGTCTGATACCACAAGGGGCCGCGGCGATGGGAATCAGTTTTCCGGAGCTTTGTGAGCGTATCGTCAGACTCGCGCTCGGATAGCTTCAGGAAGGAACCCAACACGGTCGCCTGGGTTCAAACACAGTAGTCCTTTTGCGCAGGTTGGCATGAGCGAGCAGTACGAAACTCCGGATCCTCCGCGCGTAACTCGCGCCGTTCAGTGGCTGCTGGCCATGAACATCGGCGTCTATTTCCTGCAGCTCACGCTGTTCGGATCCGACGCGGTCTATTCGGCGCTCGCTCTCGATCCCGCTCGCTTCCCCGGCGATTGGTGGACCGTCGTCACCTATATGTTCGTGCACGCGTGGCTCGCCCATCTGGCGTTCAACATGTTCACGCTGTGGATGTTCGGACCGCGACTCGAGCAGGAATGGGGAACCCGAACGTTCGTTCGCTTTTATGTGTGGTCGGGACTCGGTGGCGCCGTTGCGCATCTCATTTTCGCGCAACATACGTCAGTAATTGGCGCGTCGGGTGCGATCAGCGGCGTACTCGTCGCCTACGCGCTGCGCTGGCCGGACGAAGAGGTCTACCTCTTTGGTGTGATTCCGATGCGGTCTCGGTGGCTGGTTGTTGCGCTGCTGGCGATGAACATCATCTTTGCCCTGTCGCCAAGCTCGCGGATCGACTGGACGGCGCACGTTGGCGGAATGGCTTTCGGTTGGATTTTCCTCAAGCTGTATGCGGTTGGTGGAATCAATCGTGTGCGTGGCTGGGTTTCGGCAGTACCAGACGAGTCCGAGGACATGCCGCGCGCCGTTCCTCGCAACAGGTCGCCGATGCGCGATCGCGCGGGCGGAGTTGACGAAGTAATCGCGCGCAGCAATGCGGTCGTGCTCCACGAGCGGAAGCCAATCCAGCACGTACCGAAGCAGGAATCGCCCGAGGAGTACGCCGCAAAAGTGAACCGCGTACTCGATAAGATCTCACAGAACGGGATAGGCAGCCTGACTCGCGACGAACGGCGACTGTTGGAGGAAATGTCGCGCAAGCTTCGGAAAGAGGAGTGAGGCGTTCGGGCCATGCCGAAGCCTGAGCTGCTGGAAACTTTTGAGAATCCGTATGCAGACCGTGACTACGAGATCCACATGGATTGCTCGGAGTTCACGTCGTTGTGTCCGCTCGGTGGAATCGAGAGCGATGCGGAGGAATTAGCGGCACTGAAAGGTGGCGCTCCGGATTTCGGTACGATTCGCATCACCTACGTTCCGGGCACGAAATGTCTCGAGCTCAAGAGTCTCAAGCTTTACCTCTGGAGCTTTCGCAACGATGGAATCTTTTACGAGCGCGCGGTAAACCGGATTCTCGATGATCTGGTAGCCAGTGCAGCGCCGAAGTGGATGCGTGTAATCGGCGACTTCAATGTTCGCGGTGGAATCAAATCAGTGATCACCGCCGTTCACGGCCAGCCATCGACTCGCTAGCAGCAATCGCTGCGCGCCCGCTGACCGCGAGGGAAGCCGGTTGCTTACCACCTTCCATGCGTTTTAATTGTTGATCCGGACGTCAGTCCGGTGGTTCGGCTAGGTAGCTCAGTTGGTAGAGCAGCGGACTGAAAATCCGCGTGTCGGCGGTTCGATTCCGTCCCTAGCCATCTTCGATCGAGATAACAAAACGGCAGCCATTTGGCCTGCCGTTTTTTTTTGCCGGACTCTGTATACCTGAGAACGACTGCTTTTTACTTACGCGCCCCCTAGCGCGGAAGCGACGCCGCTGACGAGGGTAGCTTCGCGCTCGATCACGGCAGCTGCTCGCGCAATCTCTCGATCTGCGTCCTGCCACTGTCCCTGTTCGATCGCCTCTCGCACACCAGGAATGGTTTTCACGCCATACCCGGTGTAGAACCCGGGCGCGTAGAGCATATGCACGTACCAGGGCCTGTTCTTGAGACCTTCGGTCGAAGTCAACGCGCGTTCAGCCTGGATCAATCGTTCGTCAGCAGCTTTCGCGGTCGATGACCGGCCGGCGCTCACCGCGGTCGCGTATGCTCTCTCATAGCGCGAAGCAGCACCCTTGAGAGAATCGAGCGCATTGAGCAGTGGTGCGAAGTTGAGTTGTGGCGCAGGCTGCAAGCGCTGTGGTGCGGTGACAGGATCTCGCGGGTCACTGGTGAACTTGTAAACGCCTTCGTCGAGCGCGCGGTTACGATCGGCTATCTGTTCCGCGCGACGATCACGTAACGACTGAAGATCCTTTATGTACGTCTCGATGGTCTCAGCAAGGTTACTGAAACCAAAAGGCAAGAGATCAGCGTTCGCCAGTCGAAGGACGCTAATGCCGCCTACTTGCGCCAGTGCTTTTTCGTAGACGAATGCGGAATCGCTGAAATGAGTAAACCAGTAGAAGTCGTCGTAGATGGAGTGGTAGATGCCACCGTCGTCCTCGCCACCGTAACCGATGTTGACAGAAGCGACGCCGAGGTGATCCAGAAATGGCGAATAATCGGAGCCGGATCCGAGAGCGCCGATGCGCAGATCTTCACGGTTGCGGGCGTCCTTTCTTGCTTCGGGCGAGCCACTGAGAATTCGCCTCGCCTGAATTCGCTTCCATGAGCTCACGCCACTTTCCGGGTCTTCGACGTCCATTGCCACACCGTTCATGAACTTTTCGAGCGAGTGTGATCCATCGATGCCGAGATAGCCGCGTTCGTTCGTGTCGCTATTCAGGTAGGCAACGGCGTGTGCTTTGAGCTCGTCGGCGTGTGTCTCCACCCACTCGGTCGAGCCGAGTAGTCCAGGCTCTTCACCATCCCACGCGGCGTAGATGATGGTGCGCTTCGGTCGCCAGCCCTGTTTGTAGAGCGCGCCAAGCGCACGCGCTTCCTCCAGCTCGGCGACGAGCCCGGAGATCGGGTCCTGCGCGCCGTTCACCCAGGCATCGTGGTGATTACCGCGAATGACCCACTGATCCGCTTCGGTGGTGCCGGGCAGCCTGGCGATTACATCGTAAAGAGTCTTGAGACTCCAGTCAGACTTGACGCGGAGATGGACGCGCGCCGGACCAGCACCCAGGCGGTAAGTGATGGCGAGACTGCCGCGCCAGGAAGGTGGAGCGAGCGGACCACTGAGGGCAGCGAGAAGTGGCTGCGCGTCACCATATGAAATAGGGAGAACAGGGATCTTGGTGATAGTCGCGGCCTGCGCGACGCTCAACCGCTTCGCAGACTTCGTGGCCCCGACACCAGGGGTAAGCGGGTCGCCCGGATAAACAGGCATGTCGGCGACCGATCCACGCTGAACTCCCTGCGCCGGTCGCATCGGCCCGTTTGGGAAAACGTCGCCGCCGGCGTAACCATCGTCGCGTGGATCGGAATAAATCAGGCAGCCAATCGCGCCGTGCTCAGCGGCGACCTTGGGTTTGATGCCGCGCCATGATCCGCCGTACTTGGCGATGACGATTGCCCCCTTGACCGATACACCGCGTTGTTCGAGCTCTTCATAATCGGCTGGCACTCCGTAGTTCACAAAAACGAGCGGACCAGTGACGTCACCGTCGACGGAATAAGCATTGTACGATGGCAGCTGCTCCGCCTGCTGATTCGATGTCGGGTCAGCTGGCAGTGCAGTTTCCTGTAGCGATGCCTTGAACTGCGTTGGAGCGACGAGTTCGACGAGACGTTCGACGGGAGTCGGGAAAAGAACGTCGAAATTCTCAATGTGCGCATCCCATCCGTACGACTTGAACTCGCTCAGAATCCATTCGGCGTTCTGTTTATCGTACGGTGAGCCGACATGGTGTGGCCGCGCACTGAGTCGCTGCATTGCTGCTCTCATGCGAGCGGGATCCGGCATTGCCTTCAACCGCGCCTCGAGGTCGCGTTCAGCCTGAACCGATTGAGCGAAGAAGCCGCGCAGCGGTGGATCGGCAGTAAACGGAGTGAGAGCGAGACTAGTGACCGAGAGCACCAAAGAGAGGAGCAACGTGCGCATCAGTTTTTCTCCGGCTATTCGGACCTGAAAAGGGCGGCAAAAAAGGAGACGCTGAAATTAATTCAGCGCCTCCTGGTCAGTTACCGCTTCGGGCTTTGGCGTGACGGTGCCGGACTGAGGTTTTCGCACCTGCCTCCGTCCGTGTAACCGCCGGCGCTTCGAGTGGAATCCAGCGCTCAGCCCAGTTGCCGATCTCGATGAGCGCGTCCTGCAGCTCTCGGCCTTTTTTGGTCAGCTCGTACTCCACGCGAACCGGAGTATCCGGGACAACCGATCGGATCACGAGGTCTTCCGCCTCGAGCGAGCGCAATCGTTCGGACAGCATGCGGTCTGTGATGTCAGGGATGGCGGCCTTGATCGAGGCGTAGCGGGTTCGGCCTTGGAGGAGGGTGCGCAGAATAGCACCCGTCCAGCGGCTACCGATGAGCTCGATAGCGCGGTGAAAGCGCGAGCAAACCTGCGAGACGCCTGCCTGTACGTGATCTGCCATATTGGAAAGTTTACAATTGCGTGCCCTTGACACAAGTAGCTTACTAAAATATACTACCATACTAATAATAAGCAATGGCTGGGCGCCCCCAGCCTAACCTGCGACGCAGAGGGTATGAGCATGACGGCAGTGCAGATTGCTCCGGTTGGAGCAAAGACAGTGTGGAAGCTCGATCCAGCTCATACGCTGGTTGAGTTTTCCGCAAAGCACCTGATGATCTCGACCGTGAAAGGAAGGATCGTCGGTGTGGACGGCATTATCAGGATTGATGCGACCGACGTCGCCAACTCGTCGGTCGAGGTCACGTTGGATGCGAGGACGCTCGACACGCGGATCGAACCGCGTGATCAGCACCTTCGTTCAGCTGATTTCCTCGATGTGGAAAAGTTTCCCGCGATCACGTTCCGGAGCACGAGCATCGAAGGCGACGAGCTGAACTTCAAACTGACCGGCGACCTGACAATTCGCGACATAACTCGACCGATCACGCTCGAGGTAACCTTCGAAGGGCAGACCAAGGATCCGTGGGGCGGGGAGCGCGTCGGGTTCAGCGCGACGGGGAAGTTCGACCGTCGGGATTACGGTTTGACCTGGAACGTTCTTTTGGAGAGTGGCGGTTTGACGGTAGGTAACGACATCAAGATCAACCTCGAAGTAGAAGCAATAAAGCAGGCTGACTAGGTTTGCTTGTTGTCTAATAGAAAGAAAAAAGGCGCACGTTGGTGCGCCTTTTTTTATTTTCCAGATGACCGCACTCCTCGGCCTCGCTTCACTTGCTCCGTCCAAGAACCCGATACTCTCTTCTCACAGTGCTGATAGCGCTGCCCCCAGCATTCGCGGGCGCAGTGCGACCTAGCGGCTCTGTTAGACAACTATCGAATTCAAGCCGGATCGATGTGGTGATCATTGCCCATGCGGATGATTGGCAGGTGTTCATGGGCGACGCGATTGTTGACCGCGTTAGAGCAGGTCGACGACCGGTGTTCATCTATCTGACGGCTGGCGACCACGGCCGCGACTCTGATTATTGGCAGCTCCGCGAAAACGCGGCGCTACAGTCGACTCGCATTGCTTTAGCAATGCCAGCATCTGCACGCGCGAGCTGTGACACGATTCATCTCGGGGCCCGTCGAATCAGCCGGTGTGTGCTTGGCTCGAGCGTGTCTTATTTCCTCCGTCTTCCGGATGGAAACCGCGACGGCGCTGGCTTCGCGCGGAATCACTTCGAAAGCTTGCGCAAGCTGCGCGCGAAGGGAATTTCGGTTCATGCCATCGATGGAAGTCAAACGTACGTGAGCTGGCAGGACCTTACGACAACAGTTGCCAGGCTGGTGCGTATGAACGTTGACTCTACGCGTTCGGCCGACGTGGTTCTCCACACGACCGACCCGAGTGTACGTACCAATCCGCATGATCATTATGACCATCGCATGGTTGGGAAGCTCACCGAGAATCTGCTGCGAACGAATCAATGGACCGGGCGATATTACGTTGGCTATGCGCTCGCTACTCGCTCACCGAATCGTACCACGAAACAACGGCAGGAAAAACTGGAAGTCTTCGAGGCTTACGATCGGGAGATGATACGGATCAATCGATCGTGGAGCGCCTACCGCGAGCGGCCCGTGTTCTATTCCGAATGCATGCTGCGGACGTATGTGCGCACCGCTCGTGCGGGCCAAGCTGCGTCGAACAAGTAATGCGCGAGTGTTAGTTCGCCTCGCGGCTGGATACGTTGGCGCGGTGAATGTTCGCTCTCACCGTGTAATCATCCCGAATAGCGACAACGTTGGTCTACGTTTGGCGACCCACCGTTGTGCGAGGAGATAAGTAGATGCGACGAGGCTTGTTGTTATTAGCCGTAAGTACGTTGGCCGACGGTAGAGCTTCTGCGCAATGCCGAGTGGCAAGCAGTAGCAACGAAGGCAAGCTGCTGGCTTTCTATACGGCGCCGATCGTGTTCTCGATGCCGACTGCGCCAGAGGTGCTTCCTCCGGCGAGCATCAGGGTCGGCGGTGAGGGCGAGTACATCCCAAAGCCTGATCCGGCAATCGAGCGGACAGGTGCGTGCTTTACGCAGAAGAGTGAGCATACCTCTCTGTCACCGGTATTCGGCAGACCGCGGATTACTGTTGGTGGCCCATTTGGCTTTGCATTGGAGGCGGCATACCTGCCGCCGGTGACGATCGCGCGTGCGACTCCGAATTTATTCAGTTTCGCGATTTCACATTCGCACCACTTTGATTTTGGACCGGCGACATCAGGCACGACGTTGTCGCTGCGATTTCACGGAACGTTCGGCAACGTGAAGGGCCCGATCACTTGTCCACGGTCATCTCTACAACAGAGTGATCCGGCTGCACCGTGCTATGGCACGAGTCCATCGAAGGATACCTTTCACCCCGACATGCTCGGCGGAGAAGCGGCTGTGGGTTTCGCTCCGGGCAGTGGAGGGTTTTCGTGGTACGCTGGCGCAGGGGCAAACCGCATCGACCCTCACTTTCAGGTCGGTTTCACCGACGCCAATGGAAATGTCGACCAGACTCAGGTGGAGCTGCGCGAGCCACTGTGGAGACCGGCGGTATTTGGCGGCTTGACCGCGGTCGTTCGGAGTATCTTCGACGTTGGTGGTCAGATTTACTCTGTTCCATCTGACGCGACGCTATTTCGTCTAATGGGCGGGATACGAATTCGTTAGCCGAGACTTCTGCTGTCTTCGAGCGGGCATGGAAACTGTATTTCAGTTTCCACAGAGGAGGCACCGATGAAGACCAACTGGCAGCATCAGAAGGACGCGATCACCACCGATCAGAAGAATCGTGTCGATGACGAGCATCTACACGAGGTCGACAAACGTCGCGTGAAAGAAAGCGAGAAAGAGGCGTCAGCGATCCCGAAGGAACAGAAGGAGAGCGGCGATTAGCTCCCAAGAAGGCGGCCGAAGGTGTCGGGGTCGGTGGGCAGGGTAAACGACTTAGTACCGTAACGTGATGCGAGCCTCTTCACGTCGGCTTGCATCCGGGAAGGGCTGAAGAGAACCGGGTCGCCGCCACCTTCGAGGATTTGCGAAATCGTTTCTTCAGTGCAATCCGGGTGATCGCAGTCGATCAGCACTGGAACGTGTCCTTCGCGTTTCAGGGCGTCCGTGATCGATTCCTTTTCTCCCAGGAATCGGGGTTTCATACCACGGAGCTCGACCATCAAACCCAGCAGCGCAGCGATTACCTCTTCGCGCGCGAGAATCAGCACACTCGACAACAGGCCACCAGCGGGGATTGGGGGACTCGTCCGAGTCGGCAACTTACGGACCTTACGCGCGCCTAGCGCAGGGTCGGTACCGTCGATATTCTTTGGGAACAAATGTCCACCGGCACCTAGGAACCACTAGTGCTCGGTGGCATCACTTTTTTCCCGTACGCCGTTGACCTCACTTTCAGAAAGCACGTTGAAGGAGTTGGAAGCGGCACTTACCGAACAATTGCGAAAGCCGGATCGGCCCACGCCCGAGCTGAATGCGCTCCTCAAGAGAGTCGCGCGTGAGGCGCGGGAGAAGAACATTCGCCCGGAGGAGCTGCTCGTGAGTTTCAAGCAGCTGTGGAACTCGCTCGCTGAATCGACCCGAGCACGGCCAGCAGATCAATTCGAGCGGATCCGCGAGAATCTGGTGACGATCTGCATCAAGGCGTATTACGCCGAGTAAGATCAAGCGGGATATTTTGCGGATGTGCGCGGCACATCTTTGGCGTTGAGTACGTGACGTGGCAACAGCAATCCCGCCCAAAGCTCCACCAACATTTCTGAGTCGTCTTTTTCGCCGGTCACGAAACGGTGCCGGTGAAGAATTGGTCGGCCCGATTCGTGGTGAGGTCCTTGGTCTAGAGCGGCTGGGTGAGCGCGCGCGAGCAGTGGCGCGCGGGCATCATCTACTACCAGCGCGCAAGCAGCGGGGCGTTGGACCGCTGCTTCTTCGTCTGGAGGACACGAAGGCGGTACTCGATCGTGTCTATCACGAGCTAAATAGCGGCGCTGAGCGTGGACTCGACATCAGCCCCGCCGGCGACTGGCTGCTGGACAACTTCTACATCGTCCAGGAGCACATCAGAGAAATCCGGACGAGTCTGCCGAAGGGCTACTACGAAGAGCTGCCCAAGCTCGCAACGGGATCACTCGCCGGTTATCCCCGCGCGTATGAAGTCGCAATCGAGCTGATCGCGCACACCGAAGGTCACCTCGATATCGACAACATCACACTGTTCGTGCGCGAGTATCAGACCGTCACGCCGCTGCGCATGGGCGAGCTGTGGGCGATCCCGACAATGTTGCGCCTCGGTCTCGTCGAGAATATTCGCCGTATGGCGCTCCGTGTGGCGGCGCGACTAAAGGAGGTTGAGTCCGCCGATGCGGCAGCGGCCAAGCTGCGCGAAGCGAGTGAACAATCGCAGCAGGCGTTGGCGTCGGCACTGGCTGCATTCGTCGACGAACATCCGCCGTTCACTCCGACGTGGGTGGCGCGCTTCCTACAACAGGTCCGCTCCTACCAGACGAATTTCACGCCGCTGATCTGGCTGGAGCAGTGGATTGCCGAAGACGGGCCGAGTGCAGAAGAGGCAGCGACACGGTCGAACCGTCGTGTTGCACTGACCCAAGTCACGGTCGCGAACAGCATCACCAGTCTGCGCACGATCTCGCGACTCGACTGGAAGGATTTTGTCGAGTCGCAGAGCGCGACCGACAAATTGCTGCGTCAGGATCCGAGCGGTCATTACGCATCGATGACCTTCGGGACACGCGACCATTACCGGCACGTGGTCGAACATGTTGCCAAGCGCGTCAAGAAGCCCGAGGAGGAGATAGCGGCAGAAGCAGTCTCGCTGGCGCAGCTCGCCGACACAAGCGACGCGCATCACTCACACGTCGGCTACTTCCTCGTCGACAAAGGTCGGCGCGTTCTCGAGCAGCGGGTGGGCTACACGCCGCCGCCGGGTGAGTGGATCTACCGCTGGACGCAACGACACCCGAATACTCTCTATTTCGGTGGAATCACTTTCTTCACGGTGCTGGCGCTGGCCGTGTTCATGGAGGTGTCGGAGCACGCTCCGGTGCCGGTCCGCGTGGTCCTCGCAATTCTCACACTGATTCCCGCGAGTGAGATCGGAATCAGCGTCATCAATCAGCTGATCACACTGCTGATGCCGCCGCGTGTGTTACCAAAGCTCGAGCTGCGCGAGGACGGAATTCCGGAACAGTACATGACTGCCGTTGTCATTCCGACTCTTCTTGGCAGCGTACGCGCGGTAGAGGAAGCGCTCGAGCATCTCGAGGTTCAGTATTTGGCGAATCGTGATCCCAACCTGCAGTTCGCCATTCTTAGCGATTTCACGGATTCACCGACAGAACACCGCGATGGTGACGACGAAATTGCGGCGGCAGCGGCAGCCGGCATCAAATCGCTCAATGCCAAATACAGAACGGGCGATGAAGACGTGTTCTTTCTTTTTCATCGCCCACGACTTTGGAATCCGAAGCAGAACGTGTGGATGGGTTGGGAGCGTAAGCGGGGCAAGCTTGCGCAATTCAACAAATATCTGCGCGGCGACGCGCGCGATGCGTTCTCGACCATCGTCGGTGATACGAGCAGACTGCAATTCGTTCGCTACGTGATCACGCTGGATTCGGATACCGTACTGCCGCGTGATGCAGCGCAGCTACTCGTCGGCACAATCGCGCATCCGCTTAATCGCGCGTATTACGATGAGTCATTGGGTCGCGTAACAGAAGGCTATGGTATCATCCAGCCCCGTGTCGGTGTGTCGCTGACGAGCGCGCATCGATCGTACTTCGCTTCAATTCATTCCGGCCACCCGGGTGTCGATCCGTACACGACAGCGGTATCGGATGTCTACCAGGATCTCTATGGCGAAGGAAGCTTTACCGGAAAAGGGATTTACGACATCGATGCATTCGAGAAGGCGACGCACGGGCGGTTCCCCGAGAACACGTTACTCAGTCACGATCTGATCGAAGGCAACTGGACGCGCGCCGGCCTCGCTACCGACATCGAGGTCTACGATGACTATCCCGCGCGATATCTCACCTACACTCGACGAAAACACCGCTGGATTCGTGGTGACTGGCAGTTGCTCGGATGGCTGAAGGGAACGGTTCCAGGGCCAGATGGCCCGATGAAGAATCGGCTGTCAGCGATCTCGCGCTGGAAGATCTTCGACAATCTGCGACGCAGCGTCGTCGAGATATCCCAGCTCACGCTGTTGGTAATCGGCTGGTTCCTGCTGACAAGCTCGATCATGGCTTGGGCGCTGACAGTACTCCTGGCTATTGCATTCCCATGGCTATTCTCGCTGGCGATTTCCCTGCTGCGGCCGCCGCGAGACCAGTCGTGGCTGGCCTACTATATAGCTGTCGGTCGCGATGCGATCACCAACGCGCAGCAGTTCATCCTGGCAGTGGTGTTTCTGCCACACCAGGCTGTGGTGTCCGCTGATGCCATTCTGCGCACGCTGCATCGGCTGTTCATCAGTCATTCCAACCTCCTGGAGTGGCAGACCGCCTCACAGGTAGAGCGCGCGCTTGGAATCGGATCGCAACTCGAAACGTGGCGCAAAATGTGGCCGGTGACGGCGCTCTGCATCGTGTTGGGCCTGTCGATTGG
>Ga0209027_1000091_pt1 | contig 24667 bp, 37 predicted proteins | sample GraSoi013_1_20cm_3_FD_185821 | JGI IMG/M metagenome (GOLD analysis project Ga0209027, IMG submission 185821) | Grasslands soil microbial communities from the Angelo Coastal Reserve, California, USA - Sample 09_27_2013_1_20cm (SPAdes) (version 2) | ecosystem: Environmental > Terrestrial > Soil >...
AACGCTTCAACGTCATCGCCGCGTAGCACTGTCCTCGGTACCCACTCCTTAGTTGTTGCCAGCTGCCAAAGAGCACCGCCACAATTCAGGCACCAGAGCTTCTTCTCCTTCTTCTTGGCTTGCCATATCTCCTCTTCAGTCACATAGGTGCCAACGTCCAGAACGTCATCTTCAAATGCAGCGACATTTTTACCGTTGCGTTTCTTGCGCTCTATTTCCTCTTTGTGCTTTTTATAGCTAGGATGTTCCTTGGCAAGCTTTTCGACTCTCACGCCATCCTTGATAGCAAGGCCACACGACGGGCAACATGGTGTAAGTCGCGGCATCTTTGTAACTTCATCACACTGGACCGTCATCTTGCCATTACTATTCATCGTTCGCATTGGAGCCAGTCGATACACTGGCGTCCAGTTCATACCGAGCTTGGCGGTGTTATTGGGGATGATGACCACGTGACACGGTTTCAATGGCAATGGCAACCCTTGCTGCTTTGCTTCGTCGTAGTCCGACTGCCATGCCTTCACCTCTTGATCAATGCGCTTGATGACACGATCAATGCACCCTACTGCGGAAAGCGTTGTTCCCTTCCAAGAGGGATCGAATTGTCTCAGTTCCATCGCCTTTACAGGATTGTCAATGCGCTGGATAACAACGGCTTTCACATTGGGCAGCGTGATCTCCGCCTCTCTCTTCCATTTGTAGGCTATTATCTCTGGCACCATGACCAACGCTGGAGACAACTGGAGAGCTTTGGCATCCTTTGGAAGCATCTGGGTGCAACCATTGAGTTCCATGTCACCCAAGAACATCGTCGCCAAGCTGAGGTACGTCTTGCCCGTCGCCATCTCAGCGATCTCCCCAACGCGGTTCATCGGGGCATGGTCTTTGCCGCCCACCATTGCATTGACAATGGAGAGAATGAAGTCACGTTGCCTGCCAAGTGGCTGACGTTTCATTTGCGAGAATGCTGCGCCCGCCCACGGCACCTGCACAGGGCTGTGATAAAGCGCAGGGTTGCTCTCTGACAACTTTTCAGTCAAAGCACCACCAAAGTTATCAAGAAATGTGCTGAGACCCATCGTCTCATGAGGTACCTTGAGGTTATTAACAGCAGTGCCAGCCTCGATCCTTACGAGTTGTCCAAGGTTCTTGCCCTCGGTCATCTCAATGGCCCACAGAGATGACTCAAAGGTGTCCTTCGTCTCTGTAATGATGTTGTCCTCATCTTCTGAGACCTTCGTTATTCGTCGCTTTTTTGAGAAGCCTTTCACAACAATTTCACGCCCATCCTTGCCGACCAATAATGCACCGTTGACCATACCCGCGACTGCCATGATTGCTCGATGTCCCATTTTGAGAGGTGCCAGTGGGCGACCATAGGCTATGCCTCGGTCAATCTCAAATGGCCAGTGTTGATTCTGGTATTGTTGTTTTGCGTAGACACCACTGGAAGGCATCGTGTTGCCTTGAGGAACTGCGAGAAGTGCGGCGGCTTCCTCTGGGTCGAACTTCGACGGGCTCCAGTATTTGAGCGATGCCTTTGCCAGGGGAACAGAGTACTTGCCGAACTCCCTGGATGCACCTTCGATTGCGGTTAGTGGGCGGATATCTTCTTGTGGATTGTCCGTGGTACCTAAAGCGATCAACTCTTTTTCAGTGATCGGGTCCGACCGCTGCCCAAAGTTTTTTTGAGCCATTATAACAACTTGTTTGAACATATCGAACATCGGCACAAGTTTCTCGCCTTTTTCGAGCATCTCTGAAGTGGCAAAGTCATCATCAGGGAAACGATACACCCTGACATCAGAATACCATTGACTGAGATGAGAAGCACCGCGCGCGACGACCCACTGCGGAACAATCCATATCAGCACACCGTTCGGACAAAGCTTCTGCGTTGTTCTCTTGAGGAACGTTATTTCAAGGCGATCCCCAGACTCTTTATCGTAGTCATACGGCGAATTAACGAAGGCCAACTGAAAGCCGCCATCAAGACTGTCGCCATTCGACATAAGACTTTGAAAAAATGACGCCTGCAATACATCGTCAACGCACTTCCTTGCCTGCTTGACGCGTGCAATGTTAGGCTCGATGCCATACGTCAAGACTTGCGGGAACACTGTGCTATAATGCCACAAACGTTTGATGTGGGCTCTGTACTCCTCGGCAAGCATTGCTATAGCACGGCCTTTGCCGACGCACGGATCTAAGAAGCGCATCTCTGCAATGTCCCCTGATGGATATCTGCTACTGAGGCGTTGAACAATCATTGGAATCACTGGTTCAGGGGTTGGGTAGTATAGTCCTTTTTCTTGTGAAGCGAGGCGGGACATTTGTTTGCTCCTTATGTGTTGATGATACCTTCAACGTTATACTGTGCTTCCAATGCTTTCAATATTCGCGTTGCTTCTCGTTTGCCAGTGGGATAATAGCAAACCGATGCGGTCTCATTGTTCATGTCGGTGTAAAGCACCATTGCGACATATTGCTTTGATTGCTTGTAGCAGTTAACTTCGACTCTGATATTTGACATTGCTGTGGACATTTTGTTTACTCCTTTTGATTTATGCATCTAATGGATGAATGTTGCGGCTTGCCATGTATGCAATGGCCTTGTCAAGCTTTTTGAACTCCGCCATCTTGCCAGGAACAATTGTCATACTCTTCATGCCATTCATTGCACAGTATAACTTTTCTTCTGCGATAAAAATGATCTTGAAGCCGTTTGCAAATTGTGGGATTTCTTGTTGCTGTACTGTTACTTTTGTCATTGCTTTATGTCCTTTGTTATTCACTAACGTTTTCTTAACTATCTATAGTATAACATATCTTTTCAAAATATGCAGGCTTTTTACCGACATATTTTGAAAAGATTTAGAAACTGACTTACTGCTCTAATTTTTCTACAATGACTGATATTTCCTGGATCTGTTTCATTGCCTCTCTCTTCTCCAAGAAAACTTTGCTTCTCTCAGGTCCAGTCAGAGACGCCTCAAGCTCTCTCTGATAGTTGACAACTTTCTGTAATGCGCCCATGGCTTGTGTGAGGGTCTCGTATGCTAACTCTTTTTGTGCATCGATCTTATCTTGAAGTTTCATTTTGTTTGCTCCTTTGTTATTCACTAACGTTTTCTTAACTATCTATAGTATAACATATCTTTTCAAAATATGCAACACTTTTCAAGGCAATTTAGGGCAAATTTTGAGGGAAATAAAAAACTGGAGCAAGTCTTGAACCTGCTCCAGCTGCCGCTTTGGTCTACGCAGTATGTATGCTACCGTACTCTGCTTCGGTGATTAGCCACTCTCGACACAATTCGGGATCTAGGCAGTACTCATCTCCAAACGTCTCTTCGATTTTGATATCTGCCTCATACTCGCTGATAGTTTTGTTTCCATAGAGTGCGGCGGCTGTCTCCCAATACTCCGGTACTTGCCCATAAATCTCTGCTTGCGCCTTTGCAGTTGCTACGAGGACTTCGGTGTCCGACATGGCTGCGATGGGGTTTGTGGTGGTTTCTGATGTAGACATTGTTTACTCCTTATTAGTTGGCGGTGCCTTTTACGTTATACTGTGCTTCTAGTGCTTTTAACAATTTCATTGCCTCTTTTTTGCCGGCAGGGTAGTAGGAAATTGATGCGCTTTCCCCGTTGGCATCGGTGTATAACACCATTGCAACGTAGTACTTTATATACGGGTAGTAGTTCATTTCAATCCTGATATTTGACATTGTTGCTTGCTCTTTTTTATCGCAATCATCGCACTTTCCGTTGCTGTTCGTTTCAATCGCGGGAAAGTAAAGATTACAACATTTGCATTGCACTTTTGCGGTGCCAAGGTCTCGATGAGGTCTGGCGGTAACGTTGGGAAATGAACTTCTAGCCATTTGGTTTCTCCTTTGTTATTCACTAACTCTTTACTAACTCTTTACTAACTATACAGAGTATAACATAACTTACAAAAATATGCAATGGTTTTGCAACGAATATCAAAATTTGCCTTGGAACTGCTGCAAACCTATTGCTAGTGACTATGCCGCTATTGTTTGCTTGGAGCCTTCTTTGATGTGCTCCGATAGATCTTGGATCATCTTTGGGATATTGGGAAAGCACCAGAATGCCGAGGAGAGCATTGGCGCGGTGCCCTCTGATGTATATTGCCAGATATCGACCTCGCTGATCTCATTGTTCTCCAGTGCGCGGTCCCAGAGGAACTGCGCCCATTCATCGATGAGTGGGAACGGACACCGCTTGTCGAGATAGGAAAGGTGCAATTGTTGTGCGTCCTGTCCTGGCGGCACCATCAAGAAAAATACGGGGTGGCGCTCCAAAGCACCGAGAAGCTTATCGGACATTTCGCCGTCTTTCGATGCTACTTCCTTGAGCTTCTTGTTAGCAGTGTCAGAACCATTGCTCCTCTTCGTTTTCACTGCGAGACTTGGGTCCCACAATGACAATGCTTTGCTTTCAACGAGAGCATGGATTGCTCTGTTAGTACCGAACTCTGCGAAGTTGCAGGACCAGCCAGGAGAAAACCCTGATAGCCCCTGCACTTTGTGGGCCAATGCGACATTACCAATATCATCGATAGCGATATCGCGTATCGTCGCGTTGTTTGCGAGTCCCGCGAAGATCGCATTGATTGACGTTGCTGACCCCTTGGGTCCAAACATACTGAGGTAGTACAACGCGTGTTTATAGGAGCCGTCTTCCATGCGCATTCTGTCCTTTGATGTAATACATAAATTGACGTATGCCTGGAACTGTGCCGACCCTTTATCAAAAAGAGTGATTTGACGGACGGACATTGGAACCTCCTGGAGAAAAACGAGGGTATCCGAAGACACCCTCAATGGACAATGTTAGAAGGGCATATCCTCAGCAGAAGCATCGCCATTGCCATTGCCATTTCTCCAAGGTTCATGAGGCTCAATATCACTGATAAGGCGTTGCGTTGAAGCCTTTGCCCATTCAACGGCATGCTCTGTAAGACCACTGAAATGCTCAGCGTACTCCAAAGGTATTTCATGGTTCTTGAGGTATGCTGATGTTATTTCATCAGGAATACCGGAAAGCACCGTATAAATCATTGAGACACTGTTGCCCTGTCCTCGTTTTACTAGATCTTTTGAAGGACCTAGCGTCAACGAATATGACCACAATGGCAGTGCCATATCTCTACCAGCGCGTTGCAATGCTTGGCGTACATGCGCCAACACTTTGTACTGCTTCCGAATAGCTTTAAGAAGGTCCGGTGATTGCGTTGACTTGAACGTAATAACGAAGGGCTTTGTGTACTCTGGTAGAAGCTGCTTGATGACTACCTGCATGCTTGTTATGGTAACTTTGTTCCATACATGGGCGATGCCGTACTCACCGCCAGAATTAGAATTTGACGGTATCCCCTTGGCAATCAAGAACACAGTAGGTTTTCTGACTTCCCAATGTTCTACCACGTCTCCACTGCCATGTGTGATGAAAAGACGAGGTACACCCCGTGCAGTCATAACAGCATCGAGATCTTTGTCTTGACCTACCTGTGTAAAAAAACCAGCATACGTAAACTTATCTACAATGGCCTCACCATCCTCGTCGTACACTTGATACCCTTCGACATCAAGCTTAGGGCGATGTGCCTTAAGTCCCGTCGCATACTGCAATAAAAGATGCTCAGGTATTGGAGCCATTGCCTCTTCCCCGAGATCCACTGTCTCACCACCAAACGGGATGTAGGTATCGATGTCGTTGTTCGTTGCTTTGATAATGTTAGCCATGATTTTGCCTTTCTTGGGAGGACAAGAGGCCCTCCCGTCATCTTACGTTACTATTCCTTTGCCGACAACGATTTCACCAACCCACTCTTCAGGGGTATTGATAGCAATACCTTCATCGCTACACACTACCCGCTTAAAGTAGTACGTCTTGTCGTCAAGCATCCGTGTTACTTTAAGTTGTTGGTTCCAATGCCTACTTGGCTCACTTGGCAAGCTAGGCTTGACCGTGTAGGGCACCCAACGAATCTCTTCGACTTTATAGAGGACACAACTCATTTCAAGGATATCCCCTGCGGCAGCATTGTGAATACTATTGCAAGTCGGACGAACTTTCTTTTGTCCTTTGGGTGTAGTGACCACTTTTTCGCTACCACCGCAGCCGTAGCATACGGTGCCGTCTTTAAGATTAAAGCTGTGTGAGCCAGAACCGTGGCACCTCGTGCAAACTTTGGTGTTAATCGCTATCCCCACTTTGTTTTTCTCCTTTGATTATTGTTCACTAACATTTCTTTATCTACAATTAAGTATACCATAACTTTCAAAATTATGCAATACTTTTCGAAGTCAATTCCAAGATTGCCTCGAATTTGATGTGGCTCTCGCACCAACCAGCAGCGTACTGCACAGCCTCACCATCGGAGAGACCTCGCCGCTCGCGGAGGGTGTCGCTGTAAACTTCGATAGTCGAGGAGTAGCCAAGGCGATATGCTGCAATCAGTGCGGATCTTTGTGGTCCCTGTGTCTTTTTTGCTTGGTGGTGTTTCACTTTACACTCCTTTCGATTATAATGTGTTTAATGAAAGATGTGTTAGTAGTTGTTTTTCCTTTGTTTTTCCTTTGTGTTCACTAACTAGAGATACTATAACACATCTTTCAAAATTATGCAACACTTTTTCAATGAATTTCAACGCATCCCTAAGCAATTTTTTGATTTCCATCAGCCAGCGGAGCCTCTTCGCGATACGAGCCTTAAATGATGGTGTTGACAGCGATGATAGAGTCGGGTAAGCTATGTATAGCATATCTATTAAAAATATGGAAGAGGAGAGAATAGCGCCTATGCAGAAAAGCAAAGAATACACCGTACCCATCCCTAGAGACCACTTTGCCAAAATGATTGATAGATCCTGGGCATGGATACGCGTACTTATCGATAGAGGAAGACTGCCAGCTTTAGAACTAGTCCAAGATGACAAGACATTGGAAAGCATCATGATTCCATATACATCCAAAACCGCAAAGCAGCAAAGTCTGTTCATTGCGCCCAATGTGGCGGCGATATACAAGGACGCACTAAAAAAGAGAGCAGCACGCCCCAAAAACGTGAAGGGACCTAGAGGTGCTTTTCCCAGAATACTAAAGCCACTCCAGGCGCATGACAGCATCATTGTCCCTGTCCCTCTCCACCATCTTTCCAGAAAAGCGGGACTCACTGTGGGGGCTCTATCAGCTGCCATCTATCGAAAGGATTTGGCGGCTGTGGAGTTCATCTTTGATGAGGAGTTACTAGAAAGCAAGCTAGTACCCTATATACCGCAAATAGGAATTAATCGAAGAGACCCATTGTACGTCATGCCAGATGAAGCGCAACGTTTTTTCATAGAAGAACAGCGAAAGCGCGATGAGATCCAACGAGAAATCAAAGTCGAACCGGATTTCATCACTGTTGAACTAGAACAACAGATCTTAGAAGCAGCACAATTTATCAAGCAGCAGGACCCACGAGGCATCGTCGAGAGAACAAAGGTTCTCGAAGTGGTCAGTGGCGGCAAGCGTAACAATATGTACTTGGCGAAGAAGATACGCTACATCCTTGACCAGCACATCGATGAGTTTCCGCCACACCACAGTGGACCCCACGCATTTCTTGCAAAACAAGGCAAAACAAAGAAGAGCAAGGAATGAAGAAAAATATTAGCGACACACTAGAGTGGCGTCGAATTGAGGAGTTTGTGCCAGGTGACTATATCAAAGGCATGGGGAAAAAGATGTTAGTGACCCGCATTGAGGTCGGTGGAAGAATTGTGAGACTCTGGTACGAGCTCGATGGAAAAGAACGATTCATCACCGATACCGTTGGACAAGAATATATTGGAGTTAAAAAGGAGGAACAGTATTAATACTGTTCCTCCTTTGCTTACCACAGTTCCAGCATCTTGTAGGCTTCCCGCGAGATCTTTTCACGTTTTCGCCAATTTATGTCCTCACACAGCATCTGACTCGTTCGTGGGTAGAGTACCTCCAGACTCCCTACCACTTGCTCTCGCATCCACGCCTGAAGGAAGCATCTCCGACGCTCATCGGTGAGCCCTTGCCGAGAATGTACTTGCACTCCGCTGCCTTCAGCACCGTAAATGGTCTCAGGAAACCGTCCACCGCGCTCTCCGACAACGATGATCCTTGGTAACACCAGTGCATTCACCGCGTCAGCAATGGGCTTAGCCAATGCCTCCAATCGTTGAAAAGCACGGTTCTCAGCGGCAATCTTTGCTTCCTTTGCTAACCTTCGCAACTCCTCTTTCTCTGGCTCCCACCCAAAGAGCTTCTTGCAACACGTTGATCCAACACAGAACTGCTTTGCGTCCTGATCTCTGCTTACTACATAGACCTTTGCGTGCTCGCGGCCACATCGATTGCAGATACTTCCCTCTCCTTTATCAAGCGGGATACGCTCACCAGAGATCTCATCAATCTCGCGCATGTCGTAAACTTCAATGAGTGTGTAGGTATAAACTTCTTCTGTCGTTGTCATTTTCGTTCTCCTTGTTTTTGATGTGCACTAACGTATCATTTGATATTCTTAGTATAACACAACTTATAAGAATATGCAATGCTTTTCGCTGTCAATTCCCTGCCCTCCACGATATTCGTTGAATTGTGGCACATCCATCAATTTTGGCAACTCCAGAAACTCATCGCCAATCTATTGCATAATTTTGAAAGTTATGGTATACTTTGTATAGTTAATGAACCGTTAGTGAACAATAAAAACAAGGAGAAACCAAAGTGAATGCAACTCAATTAGCCGCAAGAGAAAAGTACATCCAGGATATCCAGCGCTACATCAAGGTAGACGAAGATAAAGTCGGTAATCTGATCTGCATCGTACCTTCTAAGAGCAATCCTGAAGGACTTGACGATGGGGCATGGCATACCGTGCATTGTGAGGACAAAACCTCAGTACCCTACACTTACCATTGTAGTTGTGAATCATTTGAATACAGGAGAGTAGAATGCCCCCACATGAAAGCTGTTAATGCAATGTATGCAAGGATTTACAAAAGCAACATAGTAAAGAGGGATGCCAAGATCTTCGTTGAAGCCGAAGAAGTCAAAGCTAAGGCAGCGAAGCACAACACTCCCGAGGCTCTTGACAAATCTTGTAATAAAGAACTTCGAGAGACGAAGGTGCTCAAGGCAAACAACAAGGGCAGCACCGACCTCGCTGGTAAAGGTGCATTGAATGGCGCGACACAGTCTGCGGAATTTTGGGGAAGTCTTCCATCAAGACAAAAAGTTTTGTAAATCTGCCAACTCGCAGTGGTTGCAAAGCGAAAGATGGTGCAATCCATCTTTCGCTTTTTGTATGCATCAAAACATCAAAGTCTGATTAGGAGCGTGCTGCCCCTCGATCTCAGTATTATGGCCCTGGCAGAGGGGGAGCGTAAAATAGAAGCTGCTTCCCTCGCCTTCCACACCGCTGCTCTCGACCCAAATGGTTCCACCCACGTTCTCGATCATGCGACGGCAATTGTAGAGCCCAAGTCCGGTGCCATGTGCAGTCTTACAAGTGCGCGAAAACTTCTGAAACAGATTGCTGCGTTGTTCTGGCGGGATGCCTGGACCACGGTCGCGCACACAGACATAGGCAAACCACGTATTCCATATGCCAACTTCAATAGACACCGGCACCTCCGAAGGCGCGTATTTGAAGGCATTGTAGAGAAGGTTGCGCAAAACTTGTTGCACTTGCGCCGCATCCGCCACTACCACAACATTTTCCTGAATTTGTACGCCAACAAGTGGACGCGCAAAAGTGTACACATACCGCAAGAATGTCTGGACAACATGGTCCAAGCGAAATACCTCGCATCTGGGTGTGGGCACATCGTCCTCTGCATACATCGCTGTGCAGACATTGGACACAATGCGCTCCATGTCATCGCAGCTGTACTTTGTCTGTTCAAGGAAAAGCATACACTCAGGTCGTGACATTTGACCAAGATGCTGCATCAAGATATCCACTGAACCAACTACCGCCGCTAGATGATTGCTTAATTCGTGATTGAGATTTCGAATAAAAGCGTCTTTGATCTGATGGTGTTCTTGAGATCTATCCACTGTTACTCGCAATGCCCCAACACTACCCACCAGGGCAGCATTGATAATAATGCCGGCAATAATCCCCTTCACAGCATCAATGGACCACCCAGTACATACCACGTTCACCACAATATACACTATAAGAAAGACTGACAAGATACCATAGGCACCCTCCCAGCGAAATAGCCAACATGTCAGGACGCCAACGAGGATCAAGGTCGCTGCAAAGGTATCCCAACCCCTAAAATAGATAATTAATGCCTCCTGCGCACTAAATAAAGAAACGACAATACCAAGACGAAGATAAAATGGAAGATACCTAGCCTGTAGAACGCATTTTCTAATAGCACGCATTATAACCCCCTGTTCTTATCTAACATCCTACAACCTGTATAATTGGCCTGTAATCTACATATAGCTGAGAAGTATACCACATCCGTACCCCGAATCCATAGGGGAACTACCCTACTAGTACGGAAGAGCGGACAGCATCTACCTCTAACGGCCCGTGAGTGCCCCTCGCTTTAGCCATGGGGATGAAACAGGTCTTTCTTTTGGAGAGGGCATGGAGCCGCTATGGCTGGCGACACAATCGCTTTTTCCCTCTTGACATCCCTAATCAAATGAATTAGAATACCCTCATGAGAACGTTTGAGTATCGAATCTATCCCAATAAAGAGCAACGCGCCATGCTTATGCAATGCTTGATAGGGTCTCGCACTCTCTATAATGAGATGCTTGAGATGATCAAGAAACAATATGAGCAGGATGGAACGTTCCCATCGAAGTACGATTTGACAAAGACATTCAAAGGTCGTGGTGGTGATTTTGTTCCCGCCACAACCGTTCAATGCCTTGCAGACCGACTTTCCAAGTCCCTCAAACGGTTTCTTACCTGCAAAGAACTCGGCATCAAATACGGCTTCCCCCGTTTTAAGAAACCCAACCAGTGGCACTCTATTCAGTTGAGGCAGTATGGCAAGGATACCCATCTGCATGAGGATAAGAAACATCTTATGGTCCCCGCTAAACTGGGCAAAGCCCTCAAGATCAAGCTTCATAGGCCATTAGAAGGAACGCCTAAGACGGTTCATCTTGTTTTGCGTGCTGATAGTCACTGGTATGCCCTTATCGTTTGCGAGAATGAATCGAAGAGTGAGCACGCACCGAGTACTTGTGAGCATAGCGATATCGGTATTGATGTCGGGCTCAAGAACTTCCTGACTGATTCGGGGGGGAACACAATAGAGAACCCCAGGTTTTACCGGACATCTCAAAAGACCCTCAGACGCAAACAGCGTGTGTTGTGCCGCCGCAAGAAGGGAAGTCATCGCAAGCGAAAAGCGGCCCGTAACGTCGCCAAGACCCATCTCAAGATCAATCGCCAACGGCGTGATCACCATTTCAAGACAGCTAAACCCTATGCAGATGGGTATCGCCACATTGTCGTTGAAGACCTTCAGATCGCCAATATGGTAAAAAACCATCATTTGTCGAAGTCCATCATGGATGCTAGTTGGGGCGCGTTCCTCGATATCCTGAGTGCAAAGGCTGAAAGTGCTGGGCACGAAGTCATACGAGTGAACCCCCGATACACCAGTCAAAAATGCTTCCAGTGCGGTGAAATCGTTCAGAAGTCTCTTTCTGTTCGTACCCATATCTGTCCTTTCTGCGGGTATGTAGCGGACAGGGATGTTAATGCCGCTAAGAATATTCTCAAGGCTGGGGCACAGCCTTCAGGAGTGAACGTACACCAATAGGTGCCGCGTTTCCTGAGAAGCCGCCGCATTTATGCGTGGGGAGTTGTCACAAAAAGCTCTTGGTCAGCGTATTCGACACTTACGAGAACAACGACACTGGACTCAGCATAAGCTCGCGGAGAAGGTGGGAATAGCAGAAGTAGGACACATCGGGAAATGGGAACGAGGAGAAGTCTTCCCATCGCCGCATAACCTTATATCCCTGACCAGGGCATTTAACATCCGTTTGAGGGATCTCTTTACTTTTCCTGAGCAGCCGGATCTCTAGTGGAACTCACGGACGTCTCTTACAGCGAGCGCGTCGGTATCTGGGTTCTTTCGATGCGGCATGCTCTGCAAATTCGCGTCGGTCTTCACGTCCTTTGGCAACCGTCGAGGAACATTACTAAAAGCACTAAAATCCGCAATAACTTTGTTTACTTTTCGGGGGGATTGATGGCCCGAGAGCGCCCACAATGCCTCTTCAATCTCTTCACTAAACACTGGCATTTCAAGATCATTGTCTCTAAACCATTTTTTTATTGACTCATTGGTATAAAGATCGGCGATAACAGCCATCCAGATAAGCATCTGAATATAGCTAGGGCGTTGCAGGCCATTGATTACACGCGAGATGACCTGCTGCAACATGGAACTTTGCTCCTCTTTGGGGATAGTTCCATCTTCCTTCATTCGCTCATACGCCTGCTTACCATATTTTTCAAACATGAAAGCATCGTATTTTGCTTGGGCACGCTTTTCAAACAACACTTGATTAACACCAATACCATCAAGCACTTGTCGCATTAGCGTTCCAAACCTGGGGATCGGCTTTCCTTGGATCAATTCTTGTAAATATGGCAGTTCTTCGTTATTTGCTGGATTATAGGTCACTTTTTACCTCAACAGTTAAAATTGGCTGCATCCCTCTTGACAGGGATATTCTAGAAGTATTAAAATGCCAAAATCTACAAGGACTAGTCCTTGTATACATTGGGTGATCGACGCCACCGCTATTATAACACACGCGTTGGTCATACTTCTATTCTCTTGTGGTGGTTAGCTATGATGTCATCACATCCTTCTCATGCAGACAGGGACTTGCTCGAACGCCTTCGAACTGGCATCTCAGGTAGCGCGTACTTCGACCCAATAGCAGACCCCCCGACACAGGAGATACGCGCTATGGGTATAGGAATCCACCATGTGAGGGCATCTCGATATCCAATCGCATCCAGAAGTCCCTGGCCGCTAGAGCATATGTTTGCAGCAGTATGCAACCACCTTCGCCAGCGTGCGCCCATCCCAAAGTACATCGTCTTGCCAAGAGAAGCATATGCAAAACATCTCCAGGACGTGCTCACGCCCAGACCTTTTGATGGTCTTTTCCCTTTTCAAATTTCGAGCATGGAGAGACCTTTTTTTGTTCTCGTGCGCCAAGATGGGGATTTTAACATGAAGCTCCCCATCGATACGATCCTATGTATCAATTGATTGATTGTCGGTTTAGTGCAAAGGACTACCAAAAGTGACCAATAGCACACAGCAAGAGACCTTAAGCAGCAACAATGACACAAAAATATCAACCTCAGCGCTGGAAAAACTCAAGAAATTGGCAGCGCAAACCGAGGTTGCAACTAACGAACGCGCCAGGATAATGAAGGCACTCGAAGAACTTGCCAACAGCGACATTGACGACGATGAAACATGCTTCATGCAAACGGTACCTCACGGCATGACAAGCGGTTCTACAAAATTCCCAACAAGCTACAAAAACCCAACACTCTCTCCTTGGGTACTCATCATTGCGGCAATCATTGAAAATCGTCGACACAGGGATGCACCAGTGGTACCAAAATTAATCTACGTATCCGACGAACTCCTGGCACAGCTTGGTAAGGACATGAAATATTGTATCGAACAAGAATTCAATGGAAAAAGCATTCCGTTTACGCAACTCAATGGCGAAGTCGTTCAAATCCCTATTGTTTCAGCAAAAAGAACATTGGATATTATCCTACCAAAAGATGTTGTGTGGTGCGCAAACTAGAAAAGAAGGTCACACTATGTTCAAACAGCGCGGCTCACACGAAGAAATGCTCAAAAAGATCGATAAAACCTTGCCGCGTTCCGATGCATGGTTTGATATCGGCAGTGAACTCGATTTGACGTTGCGCGCTGAGACTGCATTCCACATCGAAGACACTGCCGCCACAACGATGGCGTTGGATGCGGGGATCGTGCCGCACACAGTGCAACTCCCTGTGGTCAAAAAGAGAAAGAAGAAAAAAAGATGAAACCGTGTAAACACAAGACTGTTGAGATATCAGAGCACATCATCAATGTAAAAACCTACCACTTTATAGAAAACACGCTTGTGGAAAGATCCGCTAGCGGTAACCCTACTGTACGAACATTTGAAGCGATATGCCATAGATGTGGTATGCGCAAAATATATCGGTATGGACCTGGGCAGTTTGGCCCACATTCACATCCAAGATGGCTCTATGAACGCATGGAGGACGTCGTCTGTCAAGATTGGGGGCAGCAACCAGCACCAGTTATGGCAAGAAAGGAGCAAAATGCGCAGATGTGAGGTAGTAATGTTTATCGCTATCTTTATTGTTGTTTTTTTAGAATGTCTCGTAGGTTTGCAAGGGGTCCATTGAAAGGAAATGCAATGTCCAGTATTTATCACGATGGCAGCAATGAACAACAACCGACCAGCGAAATCACACAAGGCCGCGCGGAGCGGATTTATCAAGCAATCCTGGCAAGCCTGGCAGCAGACAACCTCACGGAAGGGGAACGGGCGTATCTGGAGCTTTTAAAGGCAAAGTGGCAGGAAACATCGCTAGAAAGGTGGCGTCCTCTGTCTTGAAAACCACCATAATAACGCTCGTGGCGCTATTTATTGTTCTTATCGCTGCCAGCATCTGTTTCATCACGTTATTTTCCTACGAGCTTACACAACTGTTGTTAATCTTTATCACAATCATACTTCAAGGAGCAGGACCGTGACAGACAACGAAAATCAGTGCCAACAATGCGGAGGCACAGTACGCCTCGAATACCGTATAGGCTTCGAGCAGGGTCGACCGATGGATCTGCGCGTCGATCCGCCAACATTTCTCAAAATCTGCCCAGGCCATCCCATTGAATCTAGTGTGTCTGATTGGAAGCATCTCAGCAATCAGCAGAAGTACTCTCTCAACAAATTGCAAGAGCGTATGAAGGCCCACTTTGCGGCAGAAGTCAAAGCATTCTTTGAAAAGTATCCTGAGTTGACATTGGAATACAACTTTACCATTGACGCATTCTTGCGAGGACACGAGGTGGGACAGTGACTGAACAAGAAGAGGACCTCGGCCCTATCCGCACATTCAGAGAAGCAATGGAATATCTGCGCGTCTCGCGATCAACACTGTATCGCCTTATACGGACAGGATACCTGCCAGGACACAAGGTTGGCAACACATGGCGATTTTACACGACCCACATTCAGCAGTGCATACGAAGAGAGGAGGCACCCAGTGCTTAAATCCGCAAAAGCCATCAACACTTGGGACACACTGATCAAAGCCACTGACGATAGCATCGCAGAATTAGTAATGAACATGCATCAAGACCCAAAGCATGCAACGCATTATCAGCAAAATATCACTATTTTAATGCTCAGGAAGCAAGAGGCGATCATTCGCAAAAAGATGGGAGAGGTAGACGCAACCAGGAAAGTCTATCAAGAGCTCATTGAAGAGCTGGAGGAAAATGCCAGGCAACTTGCCAGTGACGCTGCATTCTACGCGGTGTCCCCGACGAAAGCCTACTCTACGCGAATCCTTTCGCGTGCGAAGAGTATGCACGAAGCGTTAACCGAAATTGAAGATACAGTGAGGGAGAGCAATGCAACAGAAGAAAGAGATTACGTGGATTGAAGTTGCCCAAGTGATCGATGGGATCATTGAGGATCTCAAAAAACTCATCGACAAATACCCAAGGTACGGCGAACTCTATCGACAAAAAATGGCGCTCATGATGTACTATCGGCAACACGCCCTGGCCGAGCAAAGAAAGCTGGAGACGCAATGAACAATCCTTATTGGGAAGAGATCCGAAGCTTATTTGTCTCCCACGATGAAGAAGATTATCACTGGTTCATTAAACACTCCGAGGCCCGCGATAAATGTTGCAGGAAATATGCATGGGCCATTGCTGACCCTGCATCCGTTGCTTTCGTCGCACGCTATCTAGGGCCTCGTGCCGTTGAGATTGGCGCTGGCACAGGATATTGGGCATGGCAACTTTGGCAACAAGGCATTGACATCATTGCCTTCGACCACAACCCGCCGGACAAAGTTCCTAATGATTTCTTTGCGCCACGCACCGAACGCCCATCAAAAACCCTTGTCAAAACATGGTATCCCGTTACACAAGGAAGCAGTGAAGTACTATCTGAGCACCCCAACCGAACACTATTTCTTTGCTGGCCAAACTACGCAACTGATTTTGCCGCTCAATGTCTCCAGGCTTATCAAGGCAACCGCTTTGTATTCATCGGCGAGAACGAGGGTGGTTGCACAGGAAACGCTGATTTCTTTGATCTTTTAGAGAAAGAGTGGCAACAAGTCGATGCACACCAGATCCTGCAATGGAGCGGTATCCACGATACGATCGTTGTCTACGAAAGGAGCAGCTAGCAATGGCTAACCAGAATTTTACAGAGAGAGACAAAGAATACTTGCATTGTCTTGCTCAAGGTCTCACAGATGTCCAGATCGCGGAGAAAATGAAAATAGCACGAGGAACAGTGCAGGGAAGCCATAGAATGCGGTTGGCACAACTAACAGGACTTCTAACGAAAGAAGCAATGGTGGAATACGCAATGCAACACGGATACGGGGAGGAGAAAAGCGATGACTGAGCTTATAGGGAGAATAACATTAACTATACTCATGGTCGTGTACTTCATGCTTGTTATCGTTATTGTGTGTCAAATAGCAATATTTACAATACAAGAAGTCATAGCAGCCACAAAACCAACAAAAGAGGAGTATCATGATGATTGAGGCAATAATAAATCCAGCATTAGTGGCCGCCCGCACTGTTATTGTTTGCAACACGATCAAATTTGCAAGAAAAGAAACAGAAGGTGCCACAGGCGTTGTAGAACAGGAGACAAGCAATGACGAGCAATAGTCTAACAGAACGCTACATGCTTGCAATGAACCGCATTGCCAAGTGGCGCGTCGTTTTTTGCGGGTGGCAGCTGGGGACACGACGAAAAGGCGACCCAGAGTGTGATGCTCTGAGCGACCACCGCGAGGCGACGATTTTGCAGCGCGTCGAGCTTACAGCAACTGCAAAGCTACTCATCGAAAAAGGTGTTTTCACGCTGGAAGAATTTCAACAAGCGATGATCGATGAGGCTGAGTTATTGGAACAAGACTACCAGGAAAAGTTTCCAGGTATGCACGCGACTGACATTGGCATTCAGTATGACCAACGCGCAATAAAAACGATGAAAAACTGGAGACAATGATGATCCACGCCACCCACGACATCCTATTGCCAACAATGATTGTCATTGGGAATTCAGTGCTCATAGCGTCAGGGCCTCGGCTCATCGCCCTGCTTCTCAAGGAAATCAGGGAAGCAATGAAAGCAGTGGAGCCAGAAGAATGATGTATTTCTACGCTATCATTGCAACATTGCTTATCGTTGTTTTCGTGGCACTTGCGACGTCGCGATACAGAAGCAAGAAGAACAGGACTCCAGAGCTGAACAATGTGCTGTTTCGGAAGCGAAGAAAACCCTAGAAGGGCAATGAGAAGCGATGGTAGGCACAGCACACAAAGCGAGCTCTATGAACTATGCCCTGCCATCAATGCTAATCAGAAAGGTGGTCTGGGCATAACCACGAAATTATGGTTTGCAGTATACACGATGGCGGCAAGGAATGGCGAGGAATAGACAGGGATTGCACCGAAAAGTACTAGGAAAACGAAGAAAGGACGGTGATCATGATAACGACAATAAACCATCACAACACCATTGCACACACTGCATACCTCGGAGTGGCCATGTCAAAACGACGAAATGGCAAGGATGGGACAACGCGACGCTGCGGTGCAATGAACAAAACAATGACAAACAGTGACAAAACGGCGATGAAAATGATGGGCGCATTAACTACTTTACGTGTTTTTAGAGTAAAGCCCATAAAACTATTTACTTTCTCAGGAAAGTACTATATACTAAAGCTTAGTAAACCTAATAAAGGTGTAGTCAATATAACAGGAGGGAATAATGATCGCGATGATGCCAGAAACAGAGCTACTTACGCTAGAGGAAGCGGGCAGGAGGCTCGGCGGTGTCTCCAAGTATACGGTCAGAAAATGGATCGACGATGGAGAACTGGAAGGCATTCTTATTGGAAGCCGATGGAGAGTTACGGCAACTGCTGTTGCATCGTACCTGGCAAACAGAACCAAGCCTGCCAATATCAAGGGAAAGAGTACCGACAAAAAATAAAGCCAGCATTCCGTAGCTGGCAGAGAACAATTGATAGATTCGTAGCAGCACGGGCACGGCCTGCGTCCTGGAAAAATGGAGGCCATACCCCTAGGGACTCGCTGCCCATTCAGCCGCATACTCATAGTATAACTACACAGGCCAAGCAAGTCAATGGAAATTATACAGGATATGAGCGTGCACAAGAAAGAAAGATACATATGCTACAAAATCCCATAATGCCTCAAAGTAGCGCGAGAGGACACAGCCTGTGGCTATAGGAAAAGATATGTCGTCTCCTTTTGAGAACGCTCCCGCTATTGAGCAAGCTATGCAGTGGTTAATAGAGGATCTTCTTACTAATAGAGACCCATCTCCTGGCGATCTTGCCACCATTCCTGGAGGGATACTTACAGAGATCATTCAAGCGCTCCAAGAAGCACAGCCCAAAGGAGAAGTAAAGACTAGACACGCATTCAATACCCTTTGCACAACACATAACTGGCTCAAGGATCTCAGGGCCAAGCCGCTCCCACCACGACAAGGGGAACAGGGGAAAGAGAGAAAACAATATCAGTATCCATTGCAAACCTTGGACTACTTTAAAAAGAAGCCAAAGAGAGAATGGGGTGTCGACCAAGTCATCTTTGATCGTGGCTCATCCATCTTTGTGGGAGACAGTGGAAGTGGTAAGTCAACATTTGTTCTGGACATGTTCTTGAGCCGTGCATGTGACGTCTTCTTTGTAAACAAGACAACGAAACCAGCATTCTTAGTTTGGATAGCAGGGGAAAGTGCAGACGAACTTTATCCCAGAATCAAGGCATTCCTTGCCTGCCATAGCATACCAGAGGAGGAACTGAAAAACTTTCTTGGGCTCGATGGGCCAATGCCCTTCAATGATATTGCAGAAGTGGTTACTTTTACAGATGAAGTGAAAGAACAGTTGGCGACAATAGGAGTCACACCAGAAACGCACTCGATTGCCTTTGTATTCGATACCTATGCCAAATGCACTCCAGGTGCCGATGAAAACAGCACCCAGGAAACAAAAATTATCACTGCGTCAATTGATGCAATTGTGCGAGACTTTTCCTCCCATGTGGCAATCATTCATCACGTTAATGCCCAAGGAAAGCTCCGAGGCAATGGAACATTCAAAGCCTCCGTTGACACTGTCTGGCATGTGGCAAAAGATGGATCAAAAATACATTTACACTGTCTCAAAATGAGAGGCACAAAAGAACCCGATGACTTTGATGTGGAGTCTCGCTCTATCATTCTTGACGAACATAACCTTGGTGCCCCCGACAGTACCGCACCCGTTATTTTCCCAAGCAATGCCAGTGCTGAAAGCTTTATTCCCAAAGTACAGATGCAAATGTTACAGGCATTAGACTCAAAATCACAACTTACTAGCGGAGATTGGCAAAAGCTCTGCGAGGAACAACATGACATTTCTCGCCCAACATTTCATCGACATTTAAAGCTTCTAGCAAAAGAGGACCTTATCAATGCCCCTGCTGATGCAGAAAAAGAACAGGGCAAAAAAGTATACTACTCTCTATCCCCGAAAGGAGCCTTATTACTTGTATAATCTAGTATCACTAGTATCAAAGTGGTCTCATGATACTAGTGATACTGGTCCAACAAAACTAGTATCACTAGTATCACTACTACTAAGTAGTGATACTAGTGATACTAGTTGGACTCCAAGCTCAAATGAGACACAAAAGCGAGGGAAATTAAATTTTGACAATGATACTAGTGATACTAGTTTGCTAAAGGAACAAAGAAATGGAATCTAATCTTCTTGCAGAGATGCAAACCGATGGGTTTAGAGGGAAGCGCACAGCGACCACGAGAGGTGGGGAATGGCATGGCCCTTGTATTCTGCCAGGGTGCGGAGGTTTGGGAAAAGATCGTCTAAGGGTACAACCCTATGCAGGTAAGCATGGATACTTCGAGTGCAGGGTTTGTGGCGCGAAGGGCTCTCTCGTAGATTACCTCATGATCAAACGAGGATATACCAAGCAATACGCACTCTCTGAAGTAGGGTGGAAGCCTCAAGATGGTAGCACCCCAAGGGTACTCATTCCTAAAGAGGCGCTATCCCCAAAGACATACCCGACCCATGCTGTACCAAGCCCACAATGGCAAACTACAGCAAAGGCGTTTTTGCAGTACTGCGCGGATATTCTTTGGGGCGGGAAAGGCCAAGAAGCCCTTGACTACCTTCGATCTCGCGGGCTCAAAGATAACACGATCAAGGCAGCAGGGCTTGGCTACAATCCTGCTGAGATGCTACGACCTGGAGCCAAGTGGGGACGTGAAAAATCTGTGACGCTCTGTCAGGGCATTGTTATTCCTTGGTTTCTCGGCGAAGATCTTTGGCGTATCACCGTCCGCGATGAAAAGGTTGTAGAGGGAGATAATCGCTACAAGCAAGTACCTGGAGGAAGCAATGGATTGTACTTCGGCTATACGCTTGGCTATGAGCGCCCTGTCGTTTTGGTAGAAGGTGAATTCGATGCGCTCTCTATTGCACAGGAAGCAGGGCATGCTGTGTCTGTTGTTGCGACGGGCGGGACGGCAGGAAGTCGGATTACGAAATGGTTAGCTGCGCTTGCCACAAAAGACCTCGTTCTTGTTGCTTTTGACGCGGAGGAGAGGGGCGACAGTGCGGCACAGTGGTGGTTAGACCGTTTGGAGAATGCGCACAGATTAAGGCCCTTTTGGAAGGACGCTAATCAGATGCTTCAAGATAATGTGGCATTACTGGATGATTGGATAACTCCGCGCGTTGAGTCAATTTTGCACGGCTCTAGCGTAATTCCTGCCCCTAGCGCCGATGCGTGCAAAGGGTGTGGCTGTCCTTTCCCCTCCTTTGAAGGTTGGGATATCGAAAAAATACCAACATATGACGTTATGGCTATTGAACCCGTAGAAGGCGATATGTACTGTGAAAAATGCAGACCAGATCTTTTTGAGCAGTTGCGAGAATTAGCAAGAGCTTCATAAATACGGGCTAGGAGACTTGCATAATTTTCAAAGTTATGCTACACTATAAACAGTGAAAGGAAAATAAAAAATGGTCAAAGCAATTGAAACTGAGTACGATGGCTATAGGTTTCGCAGTCGATTAGAGGCGCGATGGGCAGTCTTTTTCAATACTCTAGGTATTCCTTATGAGTATGAAAAGGAAGGATTTGATACCAATGGTACATGGTATCTTCCTGACTTCTTCTTGCCGGAACAGGATTGCTGGTATGAAGTGAAAGGAAGTTACGCGAGTACGGGACTAATGTGGGATGAATGGGCCAGATTGTTTGATTTTTGCCAGCAAATACAAAAGTGGGTATATGTCGCACATGGCGAGATACAAGTACCTGTTACTGAATCTGTTCCTGGGTTCAACTTTCCATCTACCATAGATGGGTTTGATCCATCCCTGTTGTTAGACGACCCCCATAAGGCTTACCCTGGTAGAAAGTTCCCTGAACCCTTCATGATGTGGGTACAACCCAGCGGGGGAAGATCTATAAGAATCATATCAAGTATGGAGAGAAGCGAGGATCATGTTATCACTCCTAAAATAATCGATGCCTACAAAGCAGCCCGTCAAGCTCGCTTTGAACATCGTTCGTAGCGCATTCTCGCAGAGTCCCTTGGCTGCATAGCACCTTGCAACATGTCATATAGCCAAGGGACTACTACAACCGGAATTGAGGACATCGACACAATGAAAGGACAACACATGACAAACACCGCACTTCGCTACTGCCTTTGCACACAATGCGCCCAGCATGCACTCTTTGACCTCGGTCTACCTGCGCTCTCTCCACAGCAATTCGTTGCACGCGCAACACGCTATGAGCTCACCGATAATCAACGCAAGATCGTGGCGAAGCAGCAACGCCTGGCCGACGAGATGGCATTGGCAGCATGGAACGCATGGGCTGGGCGATGAAATTGGTGATTTAAAGGGTTGCATAATTTTCAAAGATATGCTATACTATAGGCAAGGAGGACAACAAAAATGCAAAGGAATACGATACTTCACGGAGATGCTTTGATGACATTGAAGCAATTGCCTGATAACACGGTACAATGCGTTTGTACATCTCCCCCATATTATAATCTTCGTGATTATCAAGTTGAAGGGCAGCTTGGGCTTGAGCGCACTCCTGCGGAGTATGTTGCGAAGATTGTCGACGTGTTCCGCGAAGTACGCCGTGTCCTCCGGAGCGACGGAACGGCTTGGATGAATCTGGGCGACTCTTTTGCGGGTGGGCGCCGTGGTCGCGATGATAGCGGAGATAACGGCAAGTTTGCAGGTGAGCGACTGGAAGTCAAGGATAATACTGTTCCTGATGGTTTCAAAGATAAGGATCTCATGATGATCCCTCATCGGGTTGCCATTGCGATGCAGGATAGCGGCTGGTGGGTTCGTTCGGATAGCGTGTGGGAAAAGCCAAATGTGATGCCTGAAAGCTGCACTGACCGTCCGACCCGCTCACATGAATATGTATTCCTCTTGACAAAAAACAAACGATACTACTACGATGCCGATGCTATCCGTGAGCCATTAGTCACAAAGAGCAGGTTCAGAGATAAGAGCCAAGAGCCCTATAACAATGCTTTTCTTACTCCAATTGGTGGCGGGTTGCGTGAGTGGAATAATCCGGCGGGAAGAAGTAAGAGATCAGTATGGTCGATACCAACAGAGTCCTACAAAGGTTCTCACTTCGCAACAATGCCAAAGAAGCTAGCTGAGATCTGTGTTCTTGCGGGATCTTCACCGCAAGCCTGCGAAAAATGCCAAGCACCCTGGCAGCGCATTGTCGAGCGCACTCCGATGGTTATTCGCCAAGGACCTCGCGCTGGGCAATATGGTAGCAACACCACCGATGGTCTCACAGGGACAATGATCACACCAGCGGAGTCAAGGACCATCGGATGGGAACCAACGTGTAACTGTGATTGCAAAGGGACCGGCAAGTGCATAGTTCTTGATCCTTTTGCTGGCGCGGGAACTACATTACTTGTGGCATCGCAATTAGGCCGCGATTGGTTAGGAATTGAACTCAGTGGAGATTACATAAATCTGGCAATGGATCGCATGGCAGTTATTCAGCCCACATTGTGGCAAGGAGGTGTTGCATGATCCAGGCACCGCCAAGAATACAAAGCATTGCGCAGATCCCGCCGAGCCCACCGAGAACAGCGATTGCAGCGGAACCTTTCAAGTTCTGCTGTAAGTGTAAGGTGCGCGAGGCGACCATAGAGAGTCCTGGGGGAAGTTTTTATTGTGAACAATGTAGCCAATGCAGGAACTGTGGGAATAGTATTGAGAACTTTGTTTATCATCTTCGTATGCAGCGCTATGTATGCAGTTGTTTAGTGATTTCAGAGTATACAATAATACAGAAGAAAGAAGCAGATATGCTAGAAGCAGAACTCCTCTTGGAGTCTTATGAGGATACAGAAGGCACTGAAAAGTTCCTCGAGCCCGATGAAACCTATCTCAGTTCTCCTGAATATATTATCAGACTTGCGAATACCATCACTGATGGACTCTATGTCATGGACCTGGAAACCACTGGCCTCTCTCCGCGCAAAAACAAAATCATCACGATTGCCCTTGGTACCAGCGATATGACATGGGTCATTGATGTCCGCAAGTTTCACAATGCCACGGAAGACGAGAAGGGACAATGGAGATCCGCGCTCCAAACGTTGTTTCATCGTGGGGACATTGTTTGGGCAGGGCACAACCTCAAGTTCGATTGGTCATTCCTGGCAGCACAGTTCGATGTTAGGTTGCCACGGGTCTATGACACCATGATTGTCGAGAAGCTTATCCATAATGGCGAGGGACGTGTCTCAGCATCATTGCTCAACACGGCAGCACGCTACGGCATCAAGGTGACCAAAGAGGAGCGTAACTGGTTCGTTGGTCTTGACGAGCGCGAGGACGAGTGGAATGCACCGTTGCCTTCTGCCCAGATAATCTACATTGAGCAGGACATCAGAGTACCACATCAGATCATCGAGGCGCAGCAACCAGAGATCGAACGCCAGCGCCTCGCACAGGTCATCGAACTAGAGAATGCAGCCTTGCCTGCCATCGCAGCCCTGGAGGTTCAGGGGGTCGCTGTGGACACTGCGCGGTGGTACCGCATCATCGCGGCAAAGCGGGCCAGGAAAGCGAACCTGGAGGCAGAGTTGAAAGTAGTGCTCGGTGAGGCCTTGCTTGACCAACAAGAAACTACACAACAAGCCTCCATGTTGTTTTACATCAGACCAACGAGACCCCAT
>Ga0209027_1000092_pt1 | contig 24608 bp, 16 predicted proteins | sample GraSoi013_1_20cm_3_FD_185821 | JGI IMG/M metagenome (GOLD analysis project Ga0209027, IMG submission 185821) | Grasslands soil microbial communities from the Angelo Coastal Reserve, California, USA - Sample 09_27_2013_1_20cm (SPAdes) (version 2) | ecosystem: Environmental > Terrestrial > Soil >...
CCGTCGATGGCAGCCTTCACGATCCGCGACGCTTTGGGCCGACTCTATCCGAATCCCGCAAAGCGTCTGGCACCCGACCTCTTTTTCCAGCCTCAGGTCTATCGTGAGAACGGCGACACGATTCTCGTGCCCGCGGGTTCTTATACGGTGACCTCATCAATGGGACCCGAATATCACGCGCAAACGAAACAAGTCGAGGTAACCGCAAGGGGCGCAAACGAAGTTTCTTTCGCCATGCAGCGCTGGATCAACCCCGCGAAATACCGCTGGTATTCCGGAGACCATCACGTGCATGCCGCCGGCTGCTCGCACTACCAGAATCCCACGGAAGGTGTGCAACCGGATGACATGATGCGCCAAATCCTGGGCGAGAAATTGAATGTCGGCTCCGTACTGACCTGGGGACCCTGCTACTACTACCAGAGGCAGTTTTTCAGCGGCAAGGATCATCCCCTCTCGAAGCCGGATGGGCTGATGCATTACGACCTGGAGGTTTCCGGGTTCCCATCGAGCCACGCCGGACATTTGGTATTACTGGGGTTAACGAATCAGGATTATCCGCATTGCCTGCGGATCGAGCAGTGGCCCACCTGGGATCTCCCCGTTTTGCGATGGGCGAAATCGCAGGGAGCTTCGGCGGGCTTTGCGCACTCTGGCTGGGGACTTGCGGTGAAGTCGCGCGAACTTCCAAATTACGAAATTCCGGGCTTTGACTCCATTGGGGCTAATGAATACATCGTGGACGTGACGCATCCCGACGCGGTCGATTTCATTTCTACCATGGACACACCTTACCTCTGGGAACTCAACATTTGGTATCACACGCTGAATGTCGGGTTCCGCACGCGTATCTCCGGAGAGACAGACTTCCCTTGCATCACAGACGCCCGCGTCGGGCAGGGGCGTGTCTATGCCAAGATTGACCGGTCGCTCAGTTACAGCGGCTGGGTAGAGGCGCTGCGCGCCGGCCGAAGCTACGTGTCCGATGGCAGGAGCCATCTGATGGACTTCAGGGTGAACGATATTGAGGTGGGAACGAATGCGAGCGAGGTGAGACTCGCGGGAACAGGGACGGTGCACGCTCGAGTGAAGGTCTCGGCTTACCTCAGTCCCGTTGCGTCGGGAACCGAGAGCATCCCTTCTGACCGAGCGGATCACTTCTGGAGAGACGCTCTCAACAATCGCAATAGCCCAGCGGACAATATCCATGATCGTCCGATAGATCAAACACCTTACTGGCATCTCGAGCGTGCGCGCATCGGAAACACCCGCGAAGTGAGCGTTGAACTGGTGAGGAACGGCAAATCCGTGGCTCACAAGAATCTTTTGGCCGACGGAGTGGTTCAGGAAATTTCCTTCGATGTGCCCGTTGAGAAAAGTAGTTGGCTCGCAGTGCGCATCCTGGGCTCCTCGCACACTAACCCCATCTTTGTTCTGGTCGACGGCAAACCCATTCGCGCCTCACGCGAGAGCGCCCTATGGTGTCTGGCCGGCGTAAATCAATGCTGGACCCAGAAAGCTCCCAAAATCTCCAAGGCCGAGCTTTCCGAAGCGCAGGCCGCCTACGACCACGCTCGCGAGGTTTACACCAAACTCGTCTCGGAGTGCCCGCAATAAGTTGGAATTAGACCAGCCTTTTTATGGTGGTCCGCGCTTTTTGCATCCCCGGGCAAGCCGGTTACGGAAATTTGCTTTCCGGCAGGGACCGTTTCTAGACCCACTCCCGTGAGATAGCGTCCGCGACTAGGACCATTGACTTGGTCATCAGCCAACCTTTTTGAGGAGGAGGCAAAAATCATCAAAATCACCGTGCACGCCGATAGCGATCAACAGTTCCGATGGCTTGTCGGTGCTTTTCGCGGAGTTCGAAGGAGAGACAACCGAGAGCCAGCAACAAGAGCGCGAGCGCGTCACACGCTCGGCGGAGAAGGGTGCCGGCAGGACGGCTCACCATCTTGCTGTCTCTTTTTTCGAAGATGGAGCGGATTTCGTAGGAGCCACTAGGTTCAGCACGCGGTGTGTGTTTGCGTTCAGCCAGCCAGATTCCGGCCGTCCGCGACTCGAGGGTCAACCGAGTGACGGCCATGCGTCGCGAATAGCGGAACAGTTATCCCCAGCGAATAACCGAGTCTAATCTAATCTTGTCCATCGCCTAGGTCGTCGCCTCGCGCGCGCATCGCGTGTCTGGACACGTAATCCGCCACTGCTCTACCCAGCGTATTTGCGCGCACGCACGAGGTTCGGAAGTGAATGCCGCCAAAGACGCGCGCATCGGCGATTTCCGCAACCGCGTCCGCGAAACTCGGAAACACACGAGTGCCCGGACGCGCATCCGAGGTGACGCTAAACGCTGTGTTCTCTCCAAACGCGGCGGCGAGGATGAACGCGGCCGAACCACTCACCGTGGAATGGCCCGACGGATACTCGGGATGCGGTGGCGTGCCGGTCGCAAAAAAGTCCAGCCATGGCACCCAGGTCGGGTCCGCGTCCGCGGGGGTGAGACCGGTCCGAATTGCGGTGATGGGCCGCCAGAAAACGTAGCGGTACTTGCCATCCCAGCACGCGATGCCCGCGTCCGCCATTGCGACATTTAGCAAAGCAAATAGGTGCGCATTCTCGGTCAACGTAAGCCCGCGTGCAGCGGAAATCTGCGCGGCAATACGGTTCCAGTAAAGTGGAGTGTTCCCTGCCCAAAACAACGCGACCTCCGATTGATCCGGCGTGCGCGCCGACCCGGAGAAAATGCCCATAACCTTCAGTTCGTTTAGATCGGCAGCGTACTCCGGGCTGTTGAGGGCCAGTGGTGGCGGCAGACGGAACTGCGATGGCCTGCTCAGTACCCACGGCGTCATGGAAGCGAACTGCGGTCCCGCTCCGGGCGCGTTGGCCAACGGTGTGGGCCGCCAGGCGCCGACTACCGCGACGCCGACGAACGGCGGCGGGGCAGGCGCGATTCCATCGGTCAGTCGCCAGGCCCAAATGGCGTCCGCCACGGTCTGTCCCCAGACCATACCGGAGTTAATCGATTCTGCTGTTTCGTTGGGGGACAGCGCGGCAAGCGAGACGTCGCGTTGTGCAGTAAGAGTTGCGGTCTGCGCCTGATACATTTTAAGCAAGATCGCGTACGCTGCTTGAATCGCCGCGGCGTGTTGCGAAGCATGGTGCGGTGCGTTTGGCTTCACATGCAGCGGTTGAAAGCGTGGCTCAATGCCGTTAACGGCGTCGAAAACCGACGCGGACACGAGCGCGACCACGCGAGTGGCTACCAGCGGACTGGTACCGCCCGCAAGGACGGCTGTGTTCATGACCCCGATCCACTCCAGTACCGGGTCAGGCGTGGCCGCCGACACCGGTAGGGGACTAGCAGCGAGAAGGGCCACAATCAGCGTCAGCATTGCGCTCCGAGTAATCGCCCCGGCACTTCGCCGGCGAAGTAACAGAAAAAGACCGAGGTGAGACCTGGGTATATTGCGAATCAAGTGTCCTCCTGACTGGGCATGGTATACATTCTTCGCGTCCAAAAGACCTACGGGCGGATAGCCCGAAAGTAAAGCCTCTTCGTAGTCCTCCGTTGAAGTAAGGCGGTTGTGGGAGGAACCCACCGAAGAGATTCCCGCAAAACCAGCAGGAATCCCTGCCAGCCATTCATGGCGGGGAGGATGTCAACTAGCAAATCGTTCGTCAGCAGCAGGAAAGCGCTACCGGGAACATCAACTCGTCGGTAGCAAAAGCGAGTTTGGCTGTATTTGTATGCCCTTCTCGTGCGCAAGTCAAATGATTTTCGTACCCCTGTTGCCGTAAAGCCCCGGACTTCAGGCCAGGGACAAGAAGGCGTCAGCGCGGCTTCTTCTGCTGCTCGATATAATTCCTCAGAATGTTGCGGTGGCGCTGCCGCAACTGGCGGCGAAATAGGAAGGTGACCACAGCACGCCTTGCCAATAGCGGCGCGCTAATTCAGGTCGCTCCTGCCGGAGCATGCGATAGGAAAGGGCTTTGAGCAAATTGACCTGCCGCTGACCTCCCGACCAGCAGCAAAACTCAGGGCCAGGATGGATCGCTTTCTCCTTTCCTGTCAGACTCTTTCGTTCTCTACTGCATGTCGGTTTAATCCTGCGCACCATAAGCTATTCGTAACGAAGGGCGACCAGGGGGTCGACACGCATAGCGCGGCGTGCCGGCACGTAGGACGCGGCAAGGGCCACGAGCAACAAAAGAATCGTGACGCCCGCGACGGTCAGCCGGTCGTATGCCGGAACGCCGTAGAGCAGGTCGGTCATCAGTCGTGTCAACCCCAGAGCTGCGACCACGCCGATGGCCACCCCGCCGAGGGCCAGTGTAGTTCCCTGGCGCAGCACCAGGCTTAGCACGTCTTGGTGTTGTGCACCGAGCGCGATGCGAATTCCGATCTCGCGTGTGCGCTGGGCCACGGAATAGGCGGTGACTCCGTAGAGTCCCACGGTGGCCAAGGTAAGAGTGAGACCCGCGAAGAGGCCAAGCAGGAGGACGTTGAACGCCTGCGCGGCCAATGAAGCGGAACGTACCTGCGACATGGTCCGCATCCGCGACATTTGGCAGATCCTTGTCGATGCTCCAAATAGCATCGCGCACCTCCGAGGACACGGACAGGGTTGCCCGCTGAGCGGACCACCCAGTCACGCAACAAACCGTTCCCCTCGAATTGCGAGACCGAGAAATTCATCGTTGGCCGGGGACGACTGGCGACGTCGAATTCACGAAGGTCTCCGATGACTCCCACGACTTGCGGCCAGGGCGTGTGTTCATCGGGCGAGCCCTGGTTGATGCGCTTGCCGAGCGGATCTTCGTTCGGCCAGTAAGTACGCGCCATGCTCTGATTGATTACCACCACCTGCTGGGTTCCTGGCGTGTCGCCCCAGGAGACGTCCCTTCCCGCAATCAAGGGAATCGCCATCGTTTCGAAGTATCCGGGAGAAACGATGTCATAGTCGGCCATAGGTAGTTCCCCGGGTAGTGCCACTGGGACGGCCGTCGATGCGGAAACCTTTGCTCGCCCGATAAAGAGTCAGCGGCAAAAATGAGATGGCAGCGGCGTGTTGCACGCCGGGGATAGTTCCAATTTTGTCCAGAGCCAGCTGGTAGTAAGCCGCTCGTCGCGACAATTGGGTGTACTTTTCGCCTCGCGGGATGCCTCTCCTGCTGGCAGCGGTGGTCTTTGCACGGACTTCTGCGCCTGAAATTCCGCCCAGCGATGCGGTGCGCATCCGGGGGTTCGATCGCCTGGCCGCTTGCGATTCCGAAGGCTTGCTCCTCGACCGCTTGCGCCCAAATGGAGGCACAGCTATTTTTGGGAAGCTCTTCACCCTTGATGCGTATTTTGAAAACCAGTCTCAGAGGTATGCGAAAATCAACCCCGGCGGAAATGGGCAAGTATTGGCGTGGCTCATACATAGAGATTCGTTTGGCCTCAGCGGATTGGTGCCGACATATAGCGGACACTGGATATCGGAGGTTGGTTGCCGTCGCCGGGTTCCTTGATCGCTTCCGAACTGATCTACAATAAGTCCCGATAGACATTTATCGGAGAACTTGCATTGGCCAGTGGCTTTGATTCGTGCGGGGGCAAATGTAGAATACCGCGCGGCTGCGACCATGCACTGGCAGAAAAATAGACCCTATGCCGCTTTCCGATTGGCTGCGGTGGGCTCTGGAGACTGCACCTGGAGGCAAACCATGAAAATCAGGAGTCTGCGTGTGCTGGTGAGTTTCTTCATCGTGTGGGGGCCGGCGAGCTTGGGTTGCGTTCGGGCATACGCGCAGTCCGACTCTGTTCCGAAGGTGGCCGCTGCGGCCGGCACGAAAATTCCCATCCCGGACATCTCGTACTCGAAGTTCATGCTGGCGAATGGCTTGACCGTGCTGGTTCACGAGGACCACAAGGCTCCCATCGTGGCGGTGAACACGTGGTATCACGTGGGATCGAAGAACGAGAAGCCGGGAAAAACGGGCTTCGCGCACCTGTTTGAGCACCTGATGTTCAGCGGGAGTGACAACTTCAATTACACGTACATCAACGCGATGGAACGCATCGGCGCGACGAATCTGAACGGGACGACCAACAACGACCGGACGAATTATTTCGAAAACGTACCGACCTCGATGCTCGACTATGTGCTGTTTGCGGAGAGCGACCGCATGGGCCATTTGCTCGGCGTACTTGACCAAAAGAAACTGGACTTGCAGCGTGGGGTGGTGCAGAACGAAAAACGGCAGGGCGAAAACCAACCTTACGGCGTGACCCGCCAGCTGCTGACGGAGAACACCTACCCGGTGGGCCATCCTTATTCCTGGACGGTGATCGGTGCGATGAAGGACCTTGATGCGGCTTCGATGAGTGACGTGCAGGAGTGGTTCAAGACCTATTACGGGCCAAACAACGTCACGCTGGTCATCGCGGGCGACATCACCCCGGAAGTAGCGCGTCAAAAAGTGGAGAAATATTACGGCGAGATCCCGCCGGGTCCCCCCATCGCCAAGAACGAGGTGTGGGTGGCCAAAAGGAGCGGGTCACACCGCGGCTGGGTGCAGGATCGCGTTCCGCAGGCACGTCTGTATCGGGTATGGAACGTGCCGCAGGCATTTTCACCGGAAGAGGCCATGCTCGATCTGGTGGCACTTGTTGTGGGCCAGGGAAAGACGTCGCGGCTCTACAAGCGGCTTGTTTACAAGGATCAGATCGCGACGAGCGCGAGTGCAGACGACAGCAACAACGAGATCGCCGGGCAATTCTTCATCACCCTGACAGCGAAACCGGGGGTCGAGCTGAAGAAAGTGGAAATAGCCGCGGATGAAGAGTTGCGGAATTTCCTGAAGAACGGACCCACCGAATCCGAATTGCAACTCGCGAAGACGCAGATCTTCGGGCAGTACGCGCGGATCATGGAGCGTATCGGAGGCTTCGGCGGCAAGAGTGACCTCCTCGCGCGCTGCCAGACGTTCGCGGGAAATCCTGATTGTTACAAGGAGTACCTGAAGCGGGTGCAGGCAGCGACACCGGCCACGGTGAAGAAGGCCGCGAACGACTGGCTGACTGACGGAGATTACATTCTGGAAGTGCAGCCGTATCCCCCCACCTTGAAAGCTGGCGCCCCGCTTGACCGCTCAAAGGAGCCGGGACTCGGTTCTGCGATGTCACTGAACCTTCCGGCGATGCAGAAGGCGACGCTCTCGAACGGATTGAAAATCGTGCTCGCGGAACGCCACTCCGCGCCGGTGGTGAACTTCTCGCTTCTGGTGGAGAGTGGTTACGCGTCGGACCCAGCAGACGCGCCGGGCACGTGTAGTTTCGCGCAGCGCATGCTGGAAGAAGGCACGCCCACGCGCGATTCGCTGAAAATCAGCGAAGAACTGCAAGCGCTGAGCGCAGAATTTTCGGCGGGCGCCAATCTAGATTGGGCAACCGTCAATCTCAACGCGCTCAAGGTCAATGTGGATCAAGCCCTGCAGATTTATGCCGACCTGATTCTTCATCCGGCGTTCCCGGAGAAGGAGTTCGAGCGGTTGCAAAAGGACCGGCTGGCGGCCATACAGCGCGAGAAGGTGACGCCCAACACCATGGCCCTGCGTGTCGTGCCGCCTCTGCTTTACGGCAAAGGGCATCCGTATGCAGGCGCTTTCGCGAGCACCGGCAGCGAATCCAGTGTGAGCAAAATGACTCGCCAGGATCTGGCGAAATTCCACGACACCTGGTACAAGCCGAACAAAGCCACGTTGCTGATCGTTGGCGATACGACGTTGGCGGAGATCACGCCGAAACTGGAAAAGCTGTTCAGTTTGTGGAAGCCCGGCGAAGTTGCGAAACGAACCATTCCGACAGTGCCAGAACCGGAAAAAGATGTGGTCTACCTGATCGACCGGCCGGGCTCAGGACAGAGTTTGATCATCGCCGCGCAACTCGCGCCGCCCTATAACGATCCCGACGAAGTATCGTTGGACTTGGTGAATGACATGTTCGGAGGGACCTTCAGTTCACGCATCAACATGAACCTGCGCGAGGACAAACACTGGTCTTATGGGGTGGGCTCGCGTCTGCTGCCGGCGCGCGGCGAGCGGCCGTTTTTCAGTGTGTCGCCTGTGCAGACCGACAAGACCAAGGAATCTTTGGCCGAACTGGTGGCTGAGTACAACAACATCGTGGGCGGCAAGCCAATTTCGGAGGCGGAACTCAAGGACGAGCAGTCTAACGCGACGTTGGGTCTACCGGGATCGTTCGAGACGGTGCAGCAACTCTCCGGCGCTTACAGCACGATCCTGCAGTACAACCTGCCGGAGGATTACTACAACACGTACACACAGCAAGTGTTGGCCATTACGCCGGACAAAGCAAACCAAGTCGCCAAGAAGTACATTCAGCCGAGCCACCTCGTCTGGGTGGTGGTGGGTGACATGAGCAAAGTTGAAACTGGTATCCGCGAGTTGAACGTCGGTGAAGTGCACAAGATTGACGCAGACGGTAACCCCGTGCAGTGAGCGACGGATGTTGAGGTTTCGATCCGGTACACAACAGGCAGAAGGAACAATGACATCATCCAACGTCTCGCGCACCCATCCTCGAGGCTGGTGATGACCTAGCCATCGAGTTGGAATGGAGTGGAATCCTCGCTGTTCCCGTGCTGAACTTGCCTGCGGGTAGCGAAATGAAGGGGATGGAACAGCAGGCGACCCGCTTTAGTCGTGGCTTACCCCGGCCTGAAGTCCGAGGCTTGCGCCACTCGCGGGGTCAGCTAGGGCGCATGGTCGAGAATTGCCTCCGCCCGGGGATCCCAATAGAGCTTCTTGCCGGACCAATAGGATTGTGCCGCCATGATGCAGGCCACGGAATGCGCATATCCGTGGTGTACCGTGGCGTTCGGTTGTTTGCGGCTTCGCAAGCAATCCAGCCAGTTGGTCATGTGCGAGGGATCCTCGTCCCCTATGAACGTTGGCGGAAGTGACTTATCGTCGCCCAGGGTAACGTCCTTCACCGCTCGCCGGCTGTCAACGGCGGGATCGTCTTCGTGATTTCCTTTCTCTTCGACCATCTGCCATCGCGGACTGCCTTCGCCTCCGTGATTGATGAGGGTGGCATTCTTTCCCATGATCCGCGTAAAACTGGGCGCGTCATTGCCAAAACTCGTCGCGTAGCTCACCAGCAAGCCGCTCGAATAGGTGAACAGCGCTTGGAAGGTGTCGGGGTTCTCCCGCCCATCGTGCCAGGCAAAAACGCCGCCATTGGCCACGACTGAGGCCGGATACCTTTCGTCCAGAAAAAAGTGGCACAAGTCGATGCCATGACTCATCCACTGGTCGGGGATGCCGCTCGAAAAATCCTTGTAAAGACGAAATTCGAAGTATAGCTGAGGATCAAACGGCCGGGACGGCTTGCCCATCAACCAGGTTTGCCAGTCGGTATCCTGCTCGCGGATCATCTTCACTTCGGGACGCCCGCGCCAGCGTGGTCCGTGATAGTTCCACTCAATCTCATATTTGGTAGCTTCACCGAGAACTTTGGAGCGAACCAAGTCGCGCACGGCAATCTGATAGCGTTCGCTGCGATGCTGCGTGCCAATCTGAACAATGAGATTCTTCAGCAGCACCGCATCGCGGGCTGCTTTGACCTCTTCGAGAACGTTGCCCATAGGCTTTTCGCAGTAGGTATCTTTTCCGGCCCCGGCACTCATCTTCAGCAGCGGTGAGTGCGAGTGCTCGGGCGTGGAGATCAGCACTGCGTCCACATCCTTTAGCGCCAGCAACTCCTGCGGATGCCGAAGCGCCCGGGGTGCTTTGCCATAGAACTGTTGATTGGCGGCCATCGCTCGTTCGACATTGTGAGTCCACAAATCGCAGACTGCCGTCATCTCCACATTCTTTTGATCTTTGAGAGACGCCACAATGCCATCGAGTTCGCTGCCGCGATTGCCGACCCCGATATGCCCGAGCGAGATCCGGTCGTTGGCCCCCGCGATGCGCGTGTAGGACAGCGCCGTGCTACTCCATGCCGCACCTCCGGCTGCCACAACCGCGCCCTTGTGCAGAAACTCCCTCCGGTTGATTTTAGGGTCTGAGCTGTCCATGGGCTCCTCCTCTGTGGTTCGATTATGACCACCAACCTACTCCGCTTTCTAAGGGAAGGTCAATCAGGCAGTCCCAGCATTTTGCTCAGCGTTCCGCCCATAATCATCTTGCGCGTACGCTCCGGAACATCACAGGCATCGAACATAGCGTGGTATTGGTTGGCCACGGATTCGATCTCATTCAGGTCCGTGTCTGATCCAAAAACGATCTTGATGAAGGCGTTCGGATCGTTGTTCGGTGTTTTTACACTCCATTCCGCACTGTGCCATTCTGTGGACGACCACCAAAAGATCTTCTGAAATTCCGCGAGCCGTCCATGCATTTTGGTCAAGGTCGAACCACTCAGGTCGAAAAATACGTTCGGATTCCAGCGCGCGATCTCCGCCGCCCATTCGTATTCGGGATTGCCACAGTGTGCGCCGAGCACGGTGATCCTCGGAAAACGCCGGGCAATCTCCTCCAGATAAATCGGACGCATCCGGCCCGACGCTACATCTTCCGGAGTGTCAAAATTTGCTCGCAACACGATGCCAGTGTGAAACAGGACGATCCAGCCGTACCGATTTGCCAGCTCGTACAAGGGAAAATACGAGAGATCATTGTAGGGCTTCTTCACAAATTCCAGTTCGCCCAGGCCTCGGTAGCCCATGGCATGCAGCTCTTCTGCCTGCTGGACCACGTCCGGAGCGTCGAGGTCAACGAAGCCGAAGGGAACAATCTGTCTGGGATGCTGTTTTGCGGCTTCGGCAACAACCTTGCGATTTCGAAAGGGAGTGAGCAAACATGCTGTTAGATTCAAGCGGTCCGAGAGCTTCAAAAGGTCGGAAATGAAATTGGGCTTCTTTTCGTCAAAATGTACATGCATATCGACGATGCGAGCTGGGTAGACGCGCGGCGCGGCCTGGTCCGGCAAGAACGCCTGGGACGGAACGGCCTGCCGGGAAGCCCATAACTGGGGCATAACTGCGGCGGCGCTGGCGGTGCCAAGAAACTTTCTTCGTGACACTCGATCCTTCATTTCCATCGCTCCATTTCTGAGGGCCTACCGGCGGCGCAAATAATAGAGCCCCGTACCCAATTTAGAAATCAGCTTTAGCGCGAACTGAAGTTCGCGGTTGTTGGCGGCGGTGCTGGTGATGGTGTTGAACGAGCCGCCGCCGTCCACGAACGGGTTGGGCAATTCAAACGCGGATACCGTAGCCGTGCGGAAGCTGACATGCTTCACGGTAACGGAATAGCGGCCCGGCTCCAGAGCTGTGACCGTATAATCGCCGGTGCTGGTGGTGCGCGTAACGTGGCGTGTGTTGCGATCGACATTGGTTACCGTGACCTCGGCGTCAGGAAGCACCGCGCCGCTGGCGTCAAAGACAATACCGGTGACCGTGCCGGTTCCGATCTGCGCAAATGTAGCTCTGGACACTTAGCTCGGATACCCCAAGGCAAAACAGGAACCAGAGTAAAATTCTGCTTTTGAATATTTTGGACATAGTTGACAACTAAACTTGGTCGAACACGGATTTTCACCCTCACTAAGGACCCCGTGTCTGCGCTTTTTCGAGCCAACTATCGACGGCCCCGATCCGCACGCCTGCTGAACCAGCGCGTCCACATGGGCGCCCTAGTTGCGACAGAGCATACATCCGATGCTTCCGCCGAGGCTAGTTCTGGGTTTCCATGCCGGAACGGCCCCACGAAATTAGACCGTAGGGGGCTAAAACCTCCCGCATCCCCCTCGCCCCTTGATAACTCGATGGTTTCCCGAGCCCCCTTTTTATGGGCCGTGTGCGCTTTCGATTGCCACAGACCTAGGTGGCCGTCCCCAAACGGCGCTGTCGCAGCCATTCGAACCAGCGCCGGTTTTCGCCTAGAATGAAAGCGTCTTCGACCAGGTTTGCCAGAGGCCCCATGACCCCTCATGACCCTGTCTCGGTGGTGTCCAATTTTGTCATCGCGAAAGATGGCTGCCTTTGCCCTGATCACGGTCGGGCTGATGGTTGGCTACGCGCAGCCGATCACCGCGCAGGGCGGCATGAGCGGTCACCCCATGGACATGCGAGAGGCGGTCACTCCGGAAAAACTGCCGCCCCCGCTGAAACTCACCGGAATTGGAAATGCCCACATACACATCACCGCGACTCCCGAGGCGCAGATGTGGTTTGACCAAGGCTTGAATTTGCTGCACGACCTGATGCTCCATTCTGCCAATCAGGATCTTCGCATCATCTGGTTTCGCGGCCTCCGCGCCATCGCGGAGAGCGCCCTGGGATGCACACAACTGAAAGACCTTCTCACGGGTAAGCTTACCGTTCCCGGTATGGATCCTCCCCCCTTGGACCGTTGGACCATGGTCACCGCGCTGATTGCCATGAACGACTCAGAAGCCGAGGCCCTCTATGCCGCAGAACAGAAGCGGGACAACACCGGCGACGGCCGGAAATATGCATACATGGCCCAGGCCGCCCATCCGGAAAGCGCCTCCAAGGAGCGCTATTTCGACGACTACCTGCACAACCCTTCTCGTCCGGAAGACTGGATCGAGCAGAGCCTGGGATCCTTCAATTACTGGAACCAGTCAGGGCTGGCGCTGCCGTATTTGAAACCTGCTCTGGAAGCCCTCCCGCAGATCAAGAGAGAATGCAAAATATTTTTTGTGCTCGGTTGGCTGAACGCGTTTATTGGAGGCCAGCAATCCGCTGCCGCACAAGCACAGGTCCACGAATTTCTGAGTACCGCAGCGCTGGATAAAGACCTTCAGCTCAAGATTCTGGAAGTCTCGGACGAGCTGGATCGCACAGTGAAAATCCGCCAGCGCTACCCGTAACCGCTCTTAGCCCGGACGCTCGAGGCTCTGCTGAAGCACGCGAAGGAAATGAGAAGGAGGAGGCGAAAGAAGTAAAGCGTTCCCTGCCAAGAAGAATTGAGCTTGAAACTTAATCTGTTGGCAATCGGGGGGAACTCGGCATACCAGGGTAAGAACACCTACACCAAGGCCAGAATAAAATTGTTCGAAACATCGAATAGCCACTATTTACAGGCGTGGCAAGGGCAGCGGCTAATTTTCGACCGGAGCGCATCGCCGCCGCTAGTCTCTGGCGATCGGCAAACCCGCTTCCAGCCAGCCCTTCCACCCACCATCCATCGATTCGACGTTGTGGTAGCCCATCTTTTGCAGGCTGTCCGCCACGAGCGCGGATCGGAATCCACCACCGCAATACAGAATGAGCTTGGCATTGGTGTCCGGAACGCGTTGCTCGATGTCGCGCTCGATGATGCCTCGGCCCAGATGGATGGCCCCGGGAAGATGGCCCTTCGCCCATTCGTTGTCTTCGCGAACATCCACGATCAGAAACTTTTCACCCGCGTCGCTGCGGCGCTTCACGTCCGCCACGTTGCTTTCTTTGATTATCTTTTTTGCTTCGTTCACCAGCTTCAGAAATTGTGGCGCATGGGCCATCGAAAGTCTCCTTACGGGAATGATTCGAGGCCAGCATAACACAGAGGAAGACGCCGCTCACCCCACGCGCGGCTATCCAGGATTCATCACCTTGGTTGATTCGCACGCCAGCTGGTAACAACTCGCTTGCCGGCGACTCCGCCTTTGGTTTATCCCCGGCGCCCTTTTTGGCAAAAGCGCGCACCAGGTTCACAAAGTTCCAGCGTATTTTTTCCGTCGTTCGGCCGCCTTCGCCTGGCATCTTGCCTTTACCGTTGCTGACAATCCAAAAGAGCTCGCCGTCGGTCATCTTCTCGATGGAAGAAGCCTCGCGCCAGTCGCGGAGTTCAAGCTTCATGTCCGCAGCGAGGTCACCCTTACCGTCGCCACTTTTGCCGTGACACATAGCGCAATTGTAGCCAAAAAGTTTGCGCACTTCCGCCAATCCTTCCGGTGTTGGCGGAACAGGATTCTTTCTGGCCGCGTCTTCGGGCGTCATTTTTGGCTCTGCGGACTCCGGCTTTTCCTGGGCGGAATTCGGCACAGCGTAGGCCATCCCGAAACTCGCGAGCAGAATCGCACCCGGAACGAGGAGCGTCCTGTGCATAGTTTCCTCCTGAGCAAGTTCGGCTTGATTTTTACAGGATTCTACGCCCGCGCGCGTAGGAATAAAAGAGATAAGAATGAAAAAGGTGCGGCTCCCACCACCGCCCTACCGGCGAACTAGGGTCGCGGCCGCGAATTCGAGACAGGTCCTGATTGCGTTTTTTTCGTCGAACGCATTGCGCATCCGCGCTCGGCCGGCGCATCGTTAAAACCTGCTCGGAAGGGGCTGGATTCACGAACCCGCGTTCGCACTCCATCGATCACCGGCGGAACCGAGTCGTGCGCAACCCCTCGAATCAGGAAAATCGCTACTGCCGCCTCGCCCGGCGCATCTGCACTCGAGGTAATCCCAAATCCTTGGACCTCGGGTCTCTTCATCCACTCGTCCACGTGCGCCGCTTGAACGGCTTTCGCCTGCGTCACTTGCTCGGCGGTGAGACGATTCACTGAAAATGCATCTCCGTTCGGAGCTAGCCGCGCGCTTTGCGCTTCATCAAGCACTCCTCGCGGTGTTTCTGTCCCGCTCGGCACGATCCGCGTACGAATCCCCTCCAGAGTGGCCGGCAACTTTGTCCGCGGTTGGCTAGCATCAACGAGCAACAACACGGCGGGCTCCCCCGGATGATCGATGCTCGCGCCCACTCCGACCGCGCGCACATAGGAATTGGCCAGTAGCTGATTGGCGTGGAGGTCCCGTGCTGCCGCCGCCGACGCGAGCGATTGCGCTTGGAAGGCCAAGCCGGATCGCGCTGTAGTTGTTGCCGCGGAAAATCCCGGCAGTGTGCAGGCAATCACCTGATGTGCCGAAGCGCTTCCGACAAAAACCGGTTTGTTCCCCAGCGAGTCGGCCATCGCGGTTAGCACATCCTGGACGGGGTTGCCCACGCTGTCGGTATCCGATCCGCCATAAAGCAGGGCCACGGGATCTGCCGAACCTTGCGACACAATCAGCGATCCGGAATCTCCTTGCGCGCTGAAAGTTCCCCCGGAAACCGAGATCTGATTTTGATAAGTAACCGTAAACATCGTCCCCGTCCCGCATCCTGTCTGGTATTGCACTCTGTTCGTAATTCCGATGGCGGCCACCGTTGAACACGTCAGTCCCGTCGTGCGCCCGCTCTTGGCCACGCTCAGGCCCACGTTCGCGGCCATTCCCATTCCCGCGTGCGGAGGACCGGGATCGGGCACATTCCCGGTCGCCGTGCTCCCCAGGGAGATGATTGTCCCACTCGTGTCTACCGCCCCGGGATTGATCAGCGCAATGGCCGCGTCGACATTTGTGCCGGACGTTTCGAGTCTTTCAAACTGCGACAAATGGGCCACCACCGAGGGGCTGCTCGGATTGCAATTGCTGTCGACCAGCCCAGGCTGGATGATGTTATCTCCCAGCGTCGCCGAATCGCTCCGTGCCAGCACGTGGTTGTTGCTCAGAATGTAGAAGAGTCCGTTCCGCTCGACCAGCGAGCCCAGCGTCCCGCCGCAGCAGGAGATGAGGTTTTGCTGCGCGCTCGAATCGTTGGCATTCCCTCCCGTTGTGCCCAGGATGATCGGCAAGTTCTGCGTCGCTTCGTTCGGTGTATGGGCCTCAATGGTGACCGCGGCCGCGGCAGACTTCGTGGCGTCCGCCTCGGACCGCACCGTAACGGTCACCTTCGCAGGGCTGGGCACTTGTGCTGGCGCCGTGTACACGCCCAAAGCGCTGATTGTGCCGCTCGTGGCCGTGCCCCCCACAACGCTGTTCACTCCCCAGTCGACCGCCGTATTCGTCGTTCCCGTGATCTTGTCAGTAAAGGACATCGATTGGTTCACGGTCACAACAGTGGATGTAGGGTTGATGGTCACCGTGATTTGCTGCCCCCCGCCGGCTCCTCCGCTGCACGAAGCTAGAAACGCAGCAACCGTTAAGCCTAAGGTCAGGAACATCGCTCGACGCATCGGGGCCTCATTTTCCGGGCGGGAATTTTCAAGCTAGCACATTTGGGCTGGGCGAGCGATGGCCATTCCTGTTTCGAAAGTTGGACTGCCGCGACCCCCCAAAGGATGCCTGGCAGTTTCCTCCGCGAAGCCGCGGCTGCGGTCGCGCCTTCGATCAATCCAGGTCGCGCCAGTTCGGCCCGGCACCGATTTCGACGGCGATGGGCACTCCCAGTTTGTGGACGCCTTCCATTTCTTCCTGAACTAAGTTTTCCAGCTTGCCGCGTTCCTTTGTGGGAGCCTCGAAGAGCAGCTCGTCATGCACCTGCAGGATCATTTTCGCTTCGAGCTTTTCCTCGGCCAGCCGCCGGTCGATATTGATCATCGCTAGCTTGATGAGATCGGCGGCGGTGCCCTGCAACGGTGAATTGAGCGCCGTGCGCTCGGCAAAGTTGCGAAGCTGCATGTGCGGCGAATTGATTTCAGGAATCGGGCGAATTCTTCCGAACAGAGTCTTGGCCACCTCGGTCTTGCGCGTCTCGGCAAGAAGATGGTCCAGATACTCTTTCACCCCGCGATAGCGCGTGAAATAGGCGTTGATGAATTTCGCGGCCTCCTTCTGATCGATGCCTAATTGCTGCGCGAGCCCGAACGGCGAAAGGCCGTAAATGATGCCGAAATTGATGGCCTTGGCGGCGCGGCGGTGCTCCGCGGTTTGTGCCAGCGGTCCTACGCCGAACACCTCCTCGGCCGTCCGCGCGTGAATGTCTTCACCGTTGCGGAAAGCTTGGACCAGCACGGGGTCGCCTGAAAAGTGCGCCATGATGCGCAGCTCGATCTGCGAGTAGTCCGCGGACAGCAATACCTTTCCTTTCTCGGCGACGAAAGCGGCGCGAATCTCTCGCCCCAGCTCGCTGCGGATCGGAATGTTCTGCAAATTCGGATCGCTCGAGCTAAGCCGGCCCGTGGCCGTGCCGGTCTGCGAAAAGCTGGTGTGCAATCGTCCGGTTTCGGGATGGATCAGCTTCGGAAGCGCGTCCACATAAGTCGACTTGAGCTTGGCGAATTCGCGGTATTCGATGATCTTTCCTGGAAGTGGATGCTGCGCGGCCAATTCCTCGAGAATGTCCGCTGCGGTAGACCTCGCTTTCGCTTTTCCGCGCCTGGCGTTGGGCTGCAAATTCAGTTTGTCAAAAAGAATTTCTGCCAGCTGCGTCGGTGAGTTGACGTTGAATTCCAAGCCCGCAAGCTGCCAGATCTCTTTCTCCAGGCGGCGGATTTCTTTCTCCATCGTCTGCGACATTTTGCCGAGCTCTTGGAAATCGACGCGAACCCCAGTCCGCTCAATATCGGCAAGCACCGGCGCGAGCGGCAGGTCAATCATTTCATACACGCCGTCAAGTTTTTGCTCCGAGACCTGTTCGTGAAGAACGGGCACGAGGCGCTGCAAGTAATCGGCGCGCTCACCGGGGCCGCCTCCGAGCATGACGTTGAATTGGCGCATCACCACGTCGGTGAAATTGTGATTCGCAGTGGTGGGCCGCAGCAGATAGGAAAGAAGCTGAGTCGCGTACCGGATGTTGGCCGCCCGGCCGGTTAGCAATTGAAACAGTTTTGGATCGTGGACGATCTTCAGCCGCTTCGCATCGGTGAGGAGTGGCGCGAGCGCCTCGAGCGCTTCACCCTTTTCGTCAAACCAAATCGAACGCCCTTGGCCCGCCTTTGAGGAGACTTCGATCGACGAGATGTGTGTCCCGAATCCTTCCGATTCGCGTTCGCCGGTCTCGAGACCCAGCCAGATTGCCAGGGCCTCCTTTGGGGGGAGTTCGGTCACGTACTTCCGAAACTCGGCGACGCTGGCACACTGTCGGTAGTCCGCCTTGGCGGCTGACTCCGAGCTGGCCGGGGCGGAGGGAGCCACCGCCTCGGATCCCAATTCCTTCAGCAGCGAGCTGAAGCCCAGCTCGCGGTAGAGTTCGGCGAGCGCAGCACCGTTGGGCGCGCGCAATTCCAGTTCCTGCGGCTTGACGTCAATCGGCGCGTCCGTCGCAATCGTCGCCAGTTGCTTGGACATCAGCACTTGTTCGCGCTGCTGCTGCAAAGCTTCGCGGTATCGCTTGTTGGACACTTCGGCCGCATGATCGAGCGCGCTCTCCACGCTGCCGTACTTCCGGATCAACTCCGCTGCGCCTTTTTCGCCGATGCCCTTGGCGCCGGGAATATTGTCGATGGTGTCTCCAAGCAGTGCCATGTAGTCCACCACTTTTTCCGGCGGCACTCCCAGAAGCTCTTCGACCTTCTTTTCATCCACGAGGATGTCGCCCTTAGCACCACCCGAGCCGGTCCGCAGGGTTCGCACACTCTTGCCAACGAGCTGCATCATGTCTTTGTCGTTGGACACAATCAGGACTTCCAGATTGTGTTTTCCCGCTTTCACCGCCATCGTTCCGATCACATCGTCCGCTTCGTAACCCTTGACTTCGAGCATCGGCATGCGCATCGCTTCGCACAAGCGACGAACAAAGGGCAGCTGCACGCGCATTTCCTCCGGCATGGGTTGCCGCTGCGCTTTGTACTTTTCGAAAAGCTTGTCGCGGAAAGTCGCACCCGGAGGATCAAACACAATTCCAATGTAGTCCGGCTGGTAGTCCTTCAAGAGCCGTCGCAGGATATTTCCGAATAGAAAGGGGACGTTAGTGGGGACGCCGCCAGGACCGGTGAGTCGCTGGGGCATGGGCGCGAAAAAAGCACGATAGATGTGCGCCATGGCGTCAACAAGAAACAGTTTCTTGGGTGCCGAAGGCATGCGGGCGAGTATAGCAAAGGACGAAGAAGGGACTCCGGAGACTGTGGCGAGCCACCGCCGCGCAACGGAAGGAGGCCGCCTCGGCGTATTTCCCGCGCGGCCTCGTTAGACTTCACCCGGTTATTGCTTGTTGTGCTTTGGTTCCGCAGCCGGCTGCTTGGCTTCACCCTGGGGACCAGCTTCGCCCTGCGACACAAGCAGCATCCGTGTGCCACTGTCAAGGTGCACGTTCTTCCCCGCCGAAGTGATCACCGAACCCTCGGTGGCATTCGAGCCTGCAGCGCTCAGGTTCAGGCCGTTCAGGCCAAACACACCCTGGCTGTTCGAACTGAGCTGACCCGCGGTGTTCAAGCCGCCGACGGCTCCCTTCGAAGCACCGGTGATGCTCCCGCCGGCGTTGGCCGCAGAGTTTAAGGTTCCGCCGGCAGTTCCAGCCACATTAGCCGCGGTGTTCGTCACCGTGCCTACAGCACCACCGGCGGTGGAAGTCGCGCCGCCAAGCGCACCGCGTCCGCCGGTTGACGCCGCCCCCGAAGTGCCCATGCCGCCCCTCGCGTCCATGTCCGACCCTGCGGCCGACGCACCACTTTGCGCCGCAGCCATCGCTCGGATCCCGGCATTCAAGGGAATTTCCTGGCCGTTCTTCAGGATCGCTTTGTCGAACACGACTCCCAGCGACGATTCCGATTCCCCATTGGCGCGCGCCGACGCCTGTGTTACGTGCCCGACCAGTTGTGTGCCCTTGGGCAACACGGTCTTGCCTTCGGATTTGACGGATTCCGTCGTGCGGGCTTTCACAACATCGCCAGGCTTCGACTTCTTCGAATCAATCGGCGAACTCAGCGCGGCGTTAAACGCCGAGCCCGTCGCCAGCGCGGCATTGGCCTGTTCGTTCTGCGCGGAAGCTGACGCCTTGCCGGATGCTTCGGCCGATGTCTGGCCAGCCTGAACCGAAGCCTGGCTGCTGTTTTCGGCTCCCGCCTGGGCGCCCGTGGGCGACGCGGCTGCAGCGCCCAGCGAGAAAACTGCCCCCACAACAATTGCAAACCCCGTGCGATTCATGATCATAAACCTCCTCTAAGTTGGCCTTGGAACGGTGAGCTGGGAGTACCGGTATACCTGGGGGTATCCTTGGAACCGTCTGCAATGCTAAGACCGCGAAGTAAAGACCCTGTTTTCTATCAGTTCACTGGATAACCAGGGGTTCATATTCCGGAGAAATGACCGCCTAGTGCGCAGGATTTACACCCCTCCCGGTGCCAGCCTAAACGATGCCGAGCGGCTTCGCCACGGCGGCCAAAATTTCTGCCGCGCCGAGAAGTTGCTCGCGCCTATGGGTCGCGCTGACGATGGCGCGCAGCCGTGCTTTACCTTCCGCCACGGTCGGATAACCGACGGCCGGCGCGAAGACCCCCGCTTCGAAGAGTTTCTTCGAGAATTCCAAAGCCTTGGCCGCTTCTCCCACATGCAGGGGAATAATGGGCGTCTCGCTGACTTTGAACTGAAAACCGCGCCGCTTCAATTCGCGTTTGAAGAACTTCGTGTTGGCCCAGAGTTTCTTCACCAGCTTTTCACCTTCCGGCGAATCGAGCAAGGCGAAGGCCGCCTGACAAGCCCCCGCAGTAGCCGGCGGGTGCGAAGTGGAAAAGAGAAATGGACGCGCGCGGAGATACAGAAAGTCGACGAGGTCCCGCGAGCCGCAAACGTATCCGCCCATCGCGCCAATCGCTTTACTCAGCGTTCCCACCTGGATGTGCACGCGCCCGTGACACTGGTGATGGTCCACGGTCCCGCGCCCCCCGCGGCCCAGCACGCCCGAGGCATGCGCGTCATCCACCATCATGATGCAGTTGTATTTCTCGCCAAGGTCGCACAGCTCCGGCAGCGGCGCAATATCGCCGTCCATCGAAAAAACACCGTCGGTAATGATCAGCTTCTTGCCCGGAAAATTCGCGTTCTCTTCGAGGATGCGCTCGCAGTCCTTCACGTCCTTGTGCTTGAAAACCTTGATCGTGGCTCTGGAAAGACGCGCGCCATCGATGATCGAAGCGTGATTCAGCTCGTCGGAAATAATCAGATCGTCTTTTCCCAGAACCGCCGACACCGTTCCCGCGTTGGCCGCAAATCCCGATTGAAACACCACGCAGGCTTCCACCTTCTTGAACGCCGCGATCTGCTCCTCCAGCTCCAGATGCAGTTTCATGGTGCCAGCAATCGTGCGAACGGCCCCCGCACCCGCGCCGTATCTCTTCACCGCGTCCAGCGCGGCTTTGCGCAGCGCCTTGTGCGTGGTCAGCCCCAGGTAGTTGTTCGAAGCGAGGTTGATCACTTCTCTCCCGTCAAAAATGCACACCGGCTTCTGCTCGCCCTCGAGCACGCGTAGCTTCGGCGCGACACCCTTTTCGGCCATCTCCTTCAGCTGGTCACTTAGGTATTGCATGGGGTTCTGTTTCGAAGGGGTCGTTGCGGTATCAGACATCACGGTGCTCCTAAGCTGGACTCGGCCAGTCGAGTACCTATTTTGCGTCAGCCCGCTTCTCCTGAGCAAACGTCTTGCACGCCAAGCAGCAAAGATCGATTCGTTCAGCGCGGCATACCGTTCGGATACAGCAAGATCTTTCCAGCAAGGCCGCTCTGAAGCAGCGTAAAAGCGCTTTCGAATTTGTCGAGCGCCGCGCGCTCGCCAAACAGGGGCTCGAGATTCAGTCGCCCCGCCCGAAGCAGCGCGGTCATCTGCACCCAGGTCTCATACATGCGCCGCCCGTAGATACCTTGCACCGTGGCGCCCTTAAAAATCACGTCGTTTACCAGATCCAGGGGCACATTTTCCGTCGGAATCCCCAACAGCGAAGCGCGCCCGCCCGCTCTCAGCGCTTTGAACCCCTGCTGGATCGCCGTGGGATTCCCGGACATTTCGAGCAGGGCATCAACGCCCGTGCCGTTCGTTTCCGCGAGAATTTTGCCAACGGCATCTTCCGCCGCCGGATTCAGCACCACGTCCGCGCCCATTTTTCTGGCCATCGCGCGGCGTTTTTCGTTTGTTTCTGTCGCAAAGACCGTCGCGCTCCCGCAGGCCTTGGCCACCGCGATGGCCATTAACCCAATCGGCCCGCAACCGGTCACCAAAACGGTCTGCCCCGCGACGGGCCCCGCCAGCACGGCATGCACGGCATTGCCCAGCGGATCGAGAATCGCCCCGTAATGCTCGGGAATCGCAGCATCCAGCTTCCAGATATTCGACGCCGGAATCTTCACAAACTCCGCGAACGCCCCGTCCTGATCAATCCCGATAATGCGCAGGTTCTGGCAAATGTGCGCTTCGCCCACCCGGCACTGGTGGCAATGCCCACAATTGACGTGCATTTCCGCGCTGACAAAACTGCCTGGTTTGATGGCGCGCACGTCGTCGCCCAGGCGCTCGACGGTGCCGCAAAATTCGTGCCCCAGGGTCACCGGCGGCTTGATGCGCCGCTGCGACCACCGGTCCCAGCCGTAAATGTGTAGATCCGTCCCGCAAATGGAGGCCGTCTTCACGCGCACCAGCACGTCGGTCGGCCCAATCGCCGGCACCGCTACGGTATCCATCTGCAGGCCTCTGGCCGCCTGCACCTTGCGCAGCGCCTTCATCGTCCCGGTCATCGGCCTGGTCCCTCGTTTAACGGACAAATCTCGATGCTAGCACACCGTTTCTTGGCCCGCGCATTCTTCGCCGCCATAGCCCAGGGACTTCCCTTTTCCTAACGCTCGAAAGTTCAAAAGGCTTGGCGGCGTTACCTCACCTGCTCCACCGCGCCAATCCTCTCCGCGGCCAGCAGATACTCCACCACCAATTCGAGCGGCACCGGCCCATACTCCGCCGAAACGGCGTCGCGTATCTTCTGCGTATTCCGCTTGCCATCGGCAAAATTCAACACCTCATAGGCGTACTCCTCCCCCGCTCCCCACCGTCCCTCATAACTCAAGAGCTTCGGGGTCGCCACTCCCGCGGGCCTGCTATGCTCTTCAAAATAGTCATACCCAAACACCTCCAGCGGCCCTTTCGGCGTCGAACTACGGGCGAACACCAGCTCTCCTGGTTTCGGGTTGTTGGTATTCAAACGAATTCCGGGAGAAGTGGATCGGGGAGCTCCGAGAAAGGCCTGGAGCGATTCATCGGAACCAGCGACGTAATCGGTGAAGACCTGATTCACACTTGCTTCTTCCGCCTTGCTAAATTCTCGAATCCGGCTGAACATCCCGGCTGCCAGCCGCGCGCTTCGGACTTCCGACGACAATGCCGGGTCGGACGACGCATTCTTGGCATTTAGTCGGGCCAAAAAATACCCGCTGGCCGCTCCAATAAACGCCGCCCTCTTCAGCTTGGTCGGATCAATATTGGCCGCGGTATCTAGATTCGTGTGAATATAGCGGTCCGGCCAGTCATTCAAATAAATGGCCGGTATCCCGAACGACGAATCCTGATACACCTGGTGATCGCTCCCCATGGTGTAGGCGGAATCCACCGCGCCGAGCGGCTCTTTCCCGCCCTCCGGCGCCACGAGCGGAAACTCCGCCTTCCCGGTGGCCGCAAATCTGTAGGACTGCTCATTCACAAACTCCGCAAACGCCCACGCCACGTCATGCACAAACGACGGCAAACTCATCGGCCCGCGTGTCACGTGGAAGATCGCCTTCGTCTGTGGCCCTCCGCCCACCATGTCCATATGCACCACCGCCTTGATCCGTTTGGCAAACTCCGGCCTGGCGTTCAGGAGCGTGACCGTGCCTTCAATCTCCGGTGGCCAGATAAACCGAATCGTCCGCGCCGGCCGCGCCAGCTTCCCCTCGGCAATCAATTTCTGCAGCGTCCGCGCGACTTCCAGAATCGTTGCGCAACCGCTCGCATTGTCGTTGGCTCCCGGACGCTGATGATCCAGATGGCAGGAAAATGCAATCTCCTCGTCTTTCAGCCGAACATCGGCTCCTGGAATCGCCACCGTCACCACCTCATAGTTCCCCGCATGCTGCCCCGCCCTCGCGACCGCATGCAGCCGAATCTCTTCGCCTTGCGCCAAACGTTCCCGCAATCGCCGCGCCGTCTCTAACGACACCATGAACCCAAATGTCTTGTTCGGCGAAAACGTCTCCAGATGCCCCCAGCGAATCAAATTCTCATCCTCGCCCCACCACGCGGTCTTCTGGTTTTGCGCATAGCTAACAATCCCCGCAGCAGCAAACTTCCCCACCGCCAAATCCTGCACCGCCCCGGGCTGCGCGCTTACCAGCACAATCCTGCCCTGCACATCCTTTCCCGCGTAATCACTCTCCTTGGTGCCCTCACCCACATCCACCAAGTCCGCTGTCACATCGGCGCTCTCGCTGTCCTCCGCTAGCACGATCGGTTCTGCCTCATAACTGGCCATCTTTTTCTCGCCGCTTGCCGCTAGCCACTCGTTTACCCCGACTCCGTGGGGATCGCTTTTATTTGAGCTCTTTTCCCTATTAGCCTCCTTGGCTCCCTTTACCTCCCACAACTCCCCAAAGTCCGCATCCCACGCCGGCCGCGACCTCTGCGTCCCATAAAAAATCTTCCCATCCGCCGGGAACTGCAGAATCGCCGCATCCTTCAATCCATACGCCTCGACACGCTCCGCTACAAACTCCGCCGCTTCGTGAAATCCTTTCGACCCCCGCTGTCGGTGAAACCGCGCAATGCCCTCCAGATTCCTTTTCGCTGTCTCCCCGCTCAGCTCGTTCGCCAGCGCCGCCACTTCTGTCTCC
>Ga0209027_1000095_pt1 | contig 24411 bp, 17 predicted proteins | sample GraSoi013_1_20cm_3_FD_185821 | JGI IMG/M metagenome (GOLD analysis project Ga0209027, IMG submission 185821) | Grasslands soil microbial communities from the Angelo Coastal Reserve, California, USA - Sample 09_27_2013_1_20cm (SPAdes) (version 2) | ecosystem: Environmental > Terrestrial > Soil >...
TTATCAGGTGGGAAACCACGTCGCTCTCGCACCATCTTTTTTGGTGGTGGTACCCCCAGCCTGCTCAGCGTCTCTCAGGTTAGTCGCATCCTGGACGCCTGTTACGACAATTTCGCGGTCGATGAAGATGCCGAGATTACCCTGGAAGCCAACCCGGGCACTTTGAGTCGCGAGCAGCTGGTGGGATTACGCGCAGCTGGCGTCAATCGACTGAGTATGGGCGCCCAGAGTTTTGATGCGGAGTTACTTAAAACCCTCGGTCGTATTCATTCGCCCAAAGATATCACGCAAGCCGTACGCGATGCGCAAGCAGCGGGCTTCACTTCCATCAATGTCGATTTTATGTTCGGCTTGCCCGGACAGACCATGCGCCATTGGCGCGAGACCATTGAAAGGGCGCTGGATTTACATATCGAACATCTCTCGCTCTACTCCTTGATCATCGAAGAAGGCACACCTTTTTATACCTGGACACACGAAGGGCGTATTACTCCGGGCGATGAAGACCTGTGCGCGGATATGTATGAATATGCGGATGAACGCCTGCATGCTGCCGGCTATGTGAATTACGAAATCTCTAACTGGTCGCTTCCCGGCTTCCAATCTCGCCATAATTTGACCTACTGGCACAATCTCCCATACATCGGAATGGGAGCCGGTGCCTATTCAAGCTTTGGCGGAAGGCGCTTTTCTAATGTACGCGAGCCTGCCGAATATATCCGCATGCTCAAGGCACAACAATGGCCAGAGGTCGAGAGCGAAACGGTAGACAAGGCGCAGGCAATGTCGGAGACTGCCTTTCTGGCCCTCCGTACCGCTCAGGGCCTGCATTTGCCCACCTTTGAACAGCGTTTTGCTCTACCATTCGCTCAGTTTGCCGGTGATCGCCTGCATATGGTCGAGGAGGCAGGGCTGTTAGAGCGGGAGACTGAATGGTTGCGCCTGAGTAAGCGGGGACGCCTCCTCGGGAACGAAGTGTTTCTACGATTACTGCCTGATTAACGCATCAAAAGGATAGACATGTGGAGTCAATATCTCTAACGAGCAGACCATGGGATGTATATGATATGCTCTCCGACGCTCAATTTAAGCTGTACGCACAAGCAGGTATAGAAGCAATCCACGCGCAGCTCCTCCATAATCGTGGTATCACAACGGCTGGTGCCATGCGTTCTTTCCTCGATGCCCGCTATGACCAGACGCCTGGTCCGCTCACGCTGATTGATATGAGCAAAGCGCTCGAACGCATACAGCGCGCACTTGCTCAGCAAGAGCATATAACGGTCTATGGTGACTACGATGCCGACGGCGTCACATCCTCAGCTCTACTCACCCGCGCGTTGAGAACGCTCAAGAGCCCGGAAGCGGTTCTCGACGTTCATATCCCCAGCCGCTTACATGATGGCTGTGGCCTCAATCTGAAAGCTATAGAGCTGCTCAAAAGCAGGGGTACAACCGTGATTATCACCACTGATTGTGGCAGTTCCGACGTTGAACAGGTCGCATACGCAAAAGCGCAGGGCATCGATGTTATCATCACGGATCACCACCACCCACCTGAAAAGCGTCCCGATGCTTACGCCATGGTCAATCCCTGGCAGCCGGATTGTACCTATAGCGAGCGCTATCTCTGTGGCGTAGGCATAGCCTTTAAGCTGACACAGGCGCTCTACCGCGCGTATAAACGGCCAGAAGCGGAAGAATTAGCCCTCCTCGACCTGGTAGCCGTTGGTACCATTGCCGATGTAGCCCCACTGCTCGGTGAAAACCACACCCTTGTACGCCTGGGTATGGAGCAGCTCAATCAAACGCTCAATCCAGGCTTGCGGGCTCTGATACGCAAAGCGGGCTTGCAGCCCGGTAGAATACGCGAGCGCGATATCGCCTATGCCCTGGCGCCACGCATAAATGCCGCGGGCCGCATGAAGGATGCAAGTATTGCTTTCAACCTGCTGACCACAGATCATCCGGCCGAAGCCGCTCACTACGTCGAAGAATTGGAACAACTCAACCAGTTGCGACAACGACAAACCGAAGAGCTGATGAACCATGTACGTACGGAGGCACAGCTTCGTCCAAATGATAAGGTTGTACTGGTCAGTGGTGATAACTGGCCTGAAGGCATTATCGGCCTGGTCGCGGGCAAATTGTCCGAAGAGATTCATCGTCCCGTGTTAGTACTGAGTCGAGGCCCGGAGTTCAGCCGTGGCTCAGCGCGCAGCCAGCAAGGACTCAATATTATTGATGCACTGGGCGAGTGCGCCGGCATCCTGGTGCGTTACGGAGGTCATGCCCAGGCAGCTGGTTTCACTATTGAGAATAATCTTATTGAAAAACTTCGCGAGCACTTGCTCGGCTGGAACGGACAGGCCGCACCATCTGTAGTGGCTGGAGAAACAGAGGTGGAGATAGCCGACCAGACCGGTGTTGTGATCGAACAGGAAATTACCAGCGTTCGTATGATCGACCTGGTCTTCAAAAGGCTGGAGCGTATCAACTACGACACGTATCGTAATGTACGCGAACTTGCCCCTTTCGGCGCGGCCAATCCTGAGCCTATCTTCAAGGCCGAAGGGCTGCGCATTATGAGTAGCTGGTCAAGTGGCTTTGACGGTCGCAATCTACGTCTCCTGCTGAGCAATGGGAAGTTTCAGTTCAAGGGGACGTTGATGCGTGGTGGAGCTCAGCGCTCCTCGTTTCCTGCCGGCCAGTTCGTCAACGTGATTTTTTCACTTGAGCCCGCGTGGAGTCCTCAAGAGGAAGTGAACAAGCAGGAAATCTGGTTAAGAATACTGCATCTTGAACCGATCAAAACGTAGGGGCGCAATTCATTGCGTCCCTTCATCCTTTAACTCTTACGGGTAGACACCGCGAATTTCGGTTGCCTCGGCAACACGTGTTACAGCCAACAAATACGCACCCATACGCAGGTTCGTCTCCTGCTGCTGCGCTTTGTTGCGCACAGCTCGATAGGCACGCGTCATGATCGACTCGAGGCGATCGTTGATCTCATGTTCAGCCCAGAAAAAGCGTTGCAGGTCCTGTACCCACTCGAAGTAGCTGACGGTCACGCCACCTGCATTGGCCAGGATATCAGGCACAATCGTGACGCCGCGATCATTGAGGATATGGTCTGCCTCTGGCGTCGTAGGACCATTGGCTGCCTCAACGATCAAACTGGCCTTGATGCGGGCCGCATTTTTCTCCGTTATCTGATTCTCAAGGGCGGCAGGCACCAGCACATCACATGGCAGCGTCAGCAGTTCCGCGTTCGTGACAGCCTGGGTATTGGGTAGGCCTCTCAGGGCGCCATGTTCCCTGGAGTAGTGCATGGCCTGGTGGACATCGATACCGTCAGGATTATAGACACCACCGCTAATGTCGCTTAAAGCAACAATTTTGCATCCCAGCTCATTAAGCAGGCGAGCAGAAATACCGCCCACATTGCCAAAGCCCTGAATCACCACAGAGCTTTCTTCAGGATCCATACCAAGGTCGATCATTGCCTCACGCGTGACAAATTGTATGCCGCGTGCAGTTGCTTCGAGGCGACCTTCACTACCACCGATAGCGAGAGGTTTCCCGGTAATCACGGCCGGCACCGAGTAGCCCTGGTGCATAGAAAACGTATCCATCATCCAGGCCATGATCTGTGGATTGGTATTCATGTCGGGAGCAGGAATATCGCTGTTAGGTCCAATTAAAATAGAAATTTCCGTAGCATAGCGACGTGCCAGGCGCTCAAGCTCGGCCCGAGAGAGCTTATGCGGATCGCAAAGAACGCCGCCCTTGGCGCCACCAAATGGAATAGCTACAACCGCGCATTTCCACGTCATCCACATCGCCAGCGCGCGAACCTCGTCGAGTGAAACTTCCGGGCTAAAACGGATGCCACCTTTGGCCGGCCCACGATTGATGTTGTGCTGGACACGATAACCCGTGAACATCTCCACGTCTCCATTGTCCATACGCACGGGGAAATTGACGATAAGTTCACGTTTCGGCTTGCGTAAAATAGCTCGCATCGCTTGCGAGAGCCCGAGACGTTCTGCCGCATCATCAAACTGCGAAACCGCCACCTGATAGGGGTTAACAATATCAATAGCCACTGCTGAAGAACCTCCTTACTATTTGACCTATCGCAGGTCATCTATGCAACATTGCATAACGTAGCGCCAGGGCTTTTTCCTAAAAGTCTCACACAGGCTCTGCATAGTTATCCTGGGTAAGACACACGTGATATAGAGGAAAGCCCGCCAACATTGTAGCGGGCCCACACCAAATATGTTGTCTAAAGTATATCATCTTGCATACGAAGCTATCAAGTTATCTCATGCATAGGGGGTGCAGGCCAGTCTCACCTTAATGTTGCAATACGTAGACTTGCGACCAATCTCCGAAGAAAAGACCATTTGCATTGACACTCACTCCATGAACCCACAATGGAATAATCGCCGCCAACGCCTGGTGATCGAGCGGGAGCCAGCCAACATTTTGAATAGCAATCTGTTCCGCCTGGTTATAAAGCGAGACACGCGTATTATTTGATAGCGTTTTATCAGCCTGTGTCACCGCCTGGTCAAAGTCTGGATCACTCCACTGCCCATAATTATTTGGCGCCGTCGAGAGCAGGTTTAAGGTCAGGCAATCGTAGGGATCAGCAAAGTCCGCATTCCACGGGACAAAGCCAAACTGTACCTGGTGCTTGCTCAACTCATCGGCATACGCTGTCGTCTCCACGGAATGGAGCATAATCGGGATACCTAAGGCATCTTGCCACATCTTTTGCAGGGCAACAGCCTCTTGTGTAGTGACCTGTGAGCTTGAATAGGAGAATGTAATTGGGGGAACTGTGGTTAGATCAGGATAAATAGTCTGCAAAAGTGACTTCGCCATGTTTTTATCATAGGGTATACCGGCATAGTCGGGCTGATAACCAGGCATACCCGGAGGTATGATGGTCTGCGCGGGCACAACAGAATCGAAGAAAACGTTATGTGCCAGCGTCACCTTATCTGTTGCATACGCAAAAGCCTGGCGCACGAGAGCGTTATCGAATGGGGGCATCTTATTATTAAAGAAGAGCGCATCCGTTTCCAACTGTGTGCTTCTAGTAAAACCCGGCAGACCTTTAGAAGCTACCTGGTCAGACACCGTCATATTCCAGACAAAATCATACCGGCCCGCGCGATAGACATTTAATGCCGTGGTAGCATCATTCGTAAAGATCATATTCACTTGTGTTAATTTCGTCTTGTCTCCATAATAGTAAGGGTTAGGAACAAGGACCATTTTGACGCTGTGGTTCCACTGCGCTATCATAAAAGGTCCTGTGCCCACACCACTACCTACAACATGATCTGGCCAATCAGACTGCCCATATGTATCAATGATACGCTTGTTCAATGGGAAGAAAAGAGAGTTGGTAAGCATCTGCAAGAAATACGGTGTAGGGCGCGCCAAAGTGATACGCAAGGTCTGATTATCGATAGCCTTCACACCTGACAGGGTTTTCGTCTTGCCATTCATGACAGCGTTGGCCCCAACGATAGCGCCCTCAAATAAAGCGGCCATACTTGAATCTACTTCTGGCAGTAAGGCGCGAGACAGCGTGTACACATATGTCTGGGCCGTGACGGGCGTCCCATCTGAAAAGACAATGCCTGGCTTCAAGTGAAACGTATAGACTCTATTATCGTCGGAAACATCCCAGGTTGCCTGGTCAGGAACGACGTTCAAATTGATATCGGACTTAACCAGGCCGCTATAAATCATATTGACAATCAGGTCAGTATTTTGATCGGTCACCAGCGCCGGATCGGGGGGGCCGCTATCCGTGATGCCGACATTGGGAAATGTCAATATTTGTTTTGCCGCCAGTTTGGGTGCGCTGCTTGGGGTAGGAGTAGTGCTCGCAGCCCCCCCATTCCCACAAGCAGCGAGAATGGACAGCATAATCACAACCAGGGCAGCATAATGTCGAGGTATCGCTTCACGATGCCCGCTCATTGTTCTCATCCTAATGCGCATGGGCGACCGCTCAGGTCGCCCATGAAACTATTCACCTGCCTCAACGGAGTGATGGTCAATGTTGCAAAATGTAAACGTTAGACCAATCTCCGAAGTAGAGGCCATTGCCATTCAGGCTCAAACCATGCAGCCAGGATGGAATAACGGCCGCCATGGCCTGGTGATCAACAGGCAGCCAACCAACATCCGAAATAGCGATCTGCTCGGCCTTGTTATAGAGGCTGATGCGCTGATCACCAGTCGCCTGTTCCGCCTGGGCGATTGTCTGATCGAATGTGGGATTACTCCATTCACCGTTGTTATTTGCCGCGTTCGACGTCAGGTTCAATGCCAGCCAATCATACGGATCGGGGAAGTCCGCGCCCCATTGCGTAGAGCCAAATTGTACCGAGTGTTCGGTTGTCTCTGTATTATACGCCACCAGGTCTACAGAGCGCAGGTTGACGCGAACGCCAAGCGCCGTCTGCCACATTTCCTGGAGAGCATCCGCCTCCACTGGAATAATCTGCGAAGTCGGATACGAGAAGGTGATTGGTGGCACCTTACTGACGTCCGGATACACCGATTGCATCAAGGATCGCGCTTTTTCTTTATTATATGGTATACCGGCATAATCTGGCTGGTAGCCCGGCATTCCTGGTGGAATGATCGTCGGTGCAACAACCACCGCATCTTTGAAAATCGCGTGAATCAGGGCCTCTTTGTTTATGGCATAGGCAAAAGCCTGGCGCACCGCTAAACTGTTAAACGGGGGCATCTTATTATTAAAGAAGAGCAGGTCTGTTTCCAGCAAGGACTTTCTGACGAAGCCAGGTAGGCTCTTCGCAGTTTGCTGGTCATTCGGAGTGATATTCCAGATGAAATCGTACTGATTCGCCTGGTATGACTTGAATGCCGTTGTTGGCTCGGTCACGAAGTACATATCCACTTCCGACAACTTCGTCTTTGTGCCGTAGTAATGAGGATTGGGAACGAGAATTATCTTTACTTTATGATCCCACTCCTTCACCATAAATGGACCTGTCCCCACTCCCAAACCGGCCACGTGATTGGGCCAGTCGCCCTGACCATACTGGCTGATCACCGTCTTATTCAATGGGAAATACAGTGAGTTGGTTAGCACCTCCAGGAAGTACGGGGCTGCATGCGTCAACGTGATTTGCAAAGTTGAATCGTCAAGCGCCTTGACTCCCGTCAGGGTCTTTGTCTTCCCGGCGCTGACGGCGTCTGCACCAACGATAGCACCTTCAAAGAATGAGGCTATCCCTGATTTTACCTGCGGCAGAAGCGCACGCGTCAACGTGTACACATACGTCTGCGCGGTAACCGGTGTTCCATCCGAGAAAGTAATCCCTGATTTGAGATGAAAGGTATACACCCTATTATCGGACGATACGTCCCACGTGGCCTGATCGGGTATAACGTTTAAGTTGACATCAGATCTGACAAGCCCACTATAAACCATAGTGACGATTTGAGCCGTATTCGCATCTGGCCCCAAAGCCGGGTCAAGGGAAGCGCTATCGGAAATACCAACGTTGGGGAAACGCAATACCTGCCTGGATGCCGGTACAGGGGTCCCATTCGTTGTCGAAGATGTACTTGTTGATCCACCACTGCAAGCGGTAAGCGCCAACAGCAGCACACTGAGAAATAGGATGGGGGTTGATGAACGTCGCGAATGTACATACCATGTATGATAATGCAAGTAATGCCTCACTTTCTGAAGCGTTGTGTATAAAACGATGAGGGTGGTAAACCTTGCAAACTATTGTACAACTTCTCCAACGAACGAAACAAGCAGCATACATCTTCTTCGCAAGACATTTGGAGAGAAGACTTCCCGTGAGCGGGCTTGAGAGGCGGCCTGCATGTCATCCTGAGCGCAGCGAAGGATCTGGCTCGCCGGACGCAGAGATCCTGAGCGCAGCGAAGGATGACATGCATGATCTCCAAATGTCTACTTCTTGACGACAGAGATGGACAAACCTGCACGCAAGCAGCTATAATAAAGCCAGGCTATAGTACTGTTCAACGAGGAACAGGAGGAATACATACTACATGCGAATACGTGTGATTGGCGCGCCAATGGACCTGGGTGCCGACCGACGCGGCGTTGACATTGGCACAAGCGCCATTCGTTACGCAGAGATTAACGAGCGGCTACGCCGTCTTGGTCATAGCGTCAAGGACATGGGCAACCTGGTAATTCCCCAACCCGAAATTCAACCACAGGGCAATCTCAAATTAAAATACCTTGACCCAATCGTAGGCATCTCTAAAGAACTGTCAACTATCGTTACCACCATCCTGCAAGAAGGCGAATTTCCCGTCATTCTCGGAGGTGATCACAGCATCTCGCTTGGCTCAGTGTGGGGAGTTGCGAACGTTCACAAGAATGTGGGAGTGATATGGGTGGATGCCCACGCTGATTTCAATACCGATCAGTCAACCCCCTCAGGCAATATCCATGGCATGATCCTGGCAGCACTGGCAGGCATAGGACACAGCAGCCTGACAACAGTAGGAGGCTGGCAGCCTAAAATTCATGCAGAAACAATCGTCATCGTCGGCGCACGCGACCTTGACCGCGCTGAACAAGACTTACTCCGCGCGCACTCAATTCACGTATTCACTATGTCAGAAATTGATCGGGTGGGTATCTCTGAAATCATGCAACGCGCCATAGCCATTGCTGGACAACAGAACGATGGCATTCATCTCAGCCTTGATATGGATGCATTGGATCCCAAAGAAGCTCCCGGCGTTGGTACCCCGGTGCGTGGCGGTCTGACCTATCGTGAAGCCCATCTGGCAATGGAAATTATCGCGGATTCGCATCAACTGGTTGCGATGGACGTGGTTGAGGTGAATCCAATACTCGACCGTGAAAATGCAACAGCATTACTCGCGGTCGAACTAGTACTTTCAGCTCTCGGTAAAAAAATTCTTTAAGGAGCAACGACGTTCCGTTCCAGGTTTCTAGTTTCATACACAGCCCTCGTATGTGATACTATTGAGGCAGACTAGAAACAAGATAAGGAGGGAAGGTAGGTAGCAAAGACGCTGCTTGCCGTACACAATTTGGAAACAAAAGAACTATTCATGAATGGCGAGTTCGTGCCTGTCGAACATGGCATGATCTCCGTACGAACACACGGCTTTGCCTATGGTACTGGCTGTTTCGAAGGCATTCGAGGTTACTGGAACGAGGCAGAGCAGCAGGTCTACTTATTCCGCCTGCGTGAACACTACGAGCGGCTCCTGCGCTCGTGCGCTATTCTTCAGATAGCGCTCCCCTACACGGTTGACCAGCTGATAGACATCACCACTGAACTTGTGCGGCGCAATGGACAGCAGCAGGACGTCTACCTCCGCCCGGTGGCCTACAAGGCCGACCAGACGATCGGGGTACGGCTGCATGGTCTGCGGGACGATTTCATTATCACCTCAGAACCCGTAGGGAACTATGTCGATACAAATGGAATGAGCGCTGGCGTTTCGTCCTGGCGGCGTATCGACGATAACGCTATTCCCGCGCGCGCAAAAATTTGTGGCGCCTATGTCAATTCCGCTTTCGCTAAAAGTGAAGCCATGCAGAACGGTTTCGATGAAGCCATCATGCTCACTCACGAGGGCCATGTCTCGGAAGGCAGCGCAGAAAACATTTTCCTGCTGATCGATGGTGAACTTGTAACGCCGGCTCCGACCGAGAACATACTTCTTGGTATCACCCGCGATACGGTGATGCAACTGGCACGACGCGAACTTGGTCGTATCACCAGCGAGCGGCAAATAGACCGTACCGAGATCTACGTCGCCGACGAAATCTTCATGTGTGGCACAGGGGCACAGATTGCTCCCGTCATCAGCGTGGATCACCGTCCCGTTGGCAATGGGCGAATTGGACCAATCAGCAGCGCTATCCAGCAGCTTTACAGCGACGTCGTGCGCGGCCGTTCTTCCGACTATCGCGCCCCGTGGTGTACACCAGTTTACGCCCACGAGCGCGTACCATAACTCCGTGCTACATAACCCACAATGTGATATAATGAGTCGCAACACAATAAGAAACGGATTGAACAAAGGGGCACCCGTTATGAAATGGGTGCCCCATTTATGATACAGGGTGGGGAGGTCTATTATGAAACCACTTGTGGCCGTTGTTGGCCGGCCAAATGTCGGCAAATCCACTTTTTTTAATCGTATGATCGGCGAACGCGTCGCCGTTGTTGAAGACTTACCGGGTACGACCCGCGATCGCATTTACGGGGACGCCGATTGGAACGGGCGCGAATTTACCCTCATCGATACGGGCGGACTCGAGCTCGGCTCAGACATTCCTGTGGGTCAGGTCGGCTTGACCGGCCAGCCAGGCGATATTATGAAGCACGTCAAGGCCCAGGCCGAACTGGCCATCGAAGAGGCCGACGTCATCGTCTTTATGGTTGATGCTCGCTCTGGTATTACCGCCGCTGACGAGGAAGTGGCGGATTTATTGCGCCGCACAGAGAAACCCGTCATCCTGGCAGCTAACAAAGCGGATAACGCGGCCCGCCGCCTGGATGCCGTCGAATTTTACAGCCTTGGCCTCGGAGAACCGATTGTCATCTCCTCCATTCAAGGCACCGGCACTGGTGACCTGCTCGATGTTATCGTAGAAGCCCTGCCGCCCGAGGATGAGGAGACGGAAGACGAAGATGACGAGGATGTCTCGCGCATTGCCATCGTAGGGCGCCCCAACGTGGGTAAATCCTCCTTGCTTAACGCGATCCTGGGCACCGAACGCTCGATCGTCAGCGAAGTGCCCGGCACGACACGCGACGCCATCGATACAGAGCTTATGTATAAAGATAGAAAACTCGTATTGATCGACACGGCTGGTATTCGCCGGCGCGGCAAGGTTGGCCCCGGCGTCGAGAAATTCAGCGTATTGCGCTCCGAACGAGCTATCGAACGGAGCGACGTCGCGCTCCTGCTCATCGACGCCAGCGAGGGCCTGGCGGCTCAGGACACCCATATTGCCGGTGAAATCCTGGAGAAGGCTAAAGGCGTCGTTGTCGTTGTCAACAAATGGGACATGGCACAGGAACAACAGCGTGCCGAACGCCGCGGTGAATACACGGACCCGAAAGCAGAGATTGAAAGTGCCGAAGCCTATCGCCGTATCATTGCCGAGGGTTTGAAGTTCATTCCTTTTGCTCCCATCGTGTTTGCCTCCGCGAAAACAGGCTATCACGTGCAGTCGCTGCTGGACACGGTGCTGAATGTCACCGATATGCGCTACCTGCGTGTCCCGACCGCTCGTCTTAACGAGGTGGTGCAGGATGCTGTACGCCACCATAATCCTACGGTTGTGCGCGGCAAAATACTGAAGATCTACTATGCTACGCAGACACAGGTGAATCCTCCTACCTTCGTGTTTTTTGTCAATGACACCCAGGCGGTACACTTTAGCTATGAACGCTATCTGGAGAATAAAATACGGGAAGCTTTTAGTTTTAAGGGAACAGCTATTCGCCTGTTCTTTAAGCCACGCCCGAAAAATGAGCTGAAATAACAACTTTTACCTTCCAGGTACGTACAATTAGTAGGCTCCTTTAAACACTAGAGATATATTATATGCTATTATGCTATACGAAGCTGTTCACGTCCTGTCAGCTAGCAAGAGAAGCCAGGCAAGGCTGTTTCATTTGTCACAAATAACACAATTATGTTATATTGAGTGAGCTTGGAAAACACAAAAATACTTATGTTATATAGAGGAAATACCAATGCAATTGAAACTCACTGCTGCTGATAAAACCGATGTCGGAAAACAGCGAGAGCAAAACGAGGATTGCGCTTATAAACGAATAGAATCATTGGACGGTGGTGATCGTGGTCTATTTATTGTCGCGGATGGTATGGGTGGCTACCAGGCCGGTGAAGTTGCGAGCAAGCTGGCTGTAGATACGATTAGTAGAGCTATGGATAGCTTCTTCAAACCGCTGCCAGACCAACCTACCATCAAGCTGCAGCTCTCAGCTTCCGAGACGGACGACCCGGACAAGACCATTACCTTCCCAAAGGCAGCTGTGGAGGCACAGGAAGTCAAAGCGAACAAGACCGTCAAATTACCTGAGACACCTGTGGCGCAATCAGTAGAGGACCAGTTTACAGCCGCCATCCAGCTAGCAAATAAAGCTATCCTGCGCTATGGTGAACAAAAATCTTCTGCCCGCGGCCTGGGAAGTACAGTTACTGCTGCGTTAATACACGATAGCCAGGCCTACGTCGCCAACGTCGGCGATAGCCGCACCTACCTGTTACGCAATGGGCAACTTACCCCCATTACGAAAGACCACTCGCTGGTAGCCAGGTTGGTCGAGGCAAAGCAAATTGAGCCAGAGGACATTTACACACATCCACAGCGCAATTTGATTTATCGCTCTCTTGGCGCCGGTCATAAAACAATCGAAGTAGACATCTTCCACCAGACCTTGAAGCCCGGTGATACACTCCTGCTTTGTTCTGATGGTCTCTGGGAGATGGTACGGAGCGAGGATCTGCTCAAAGAACTTAGTGAGAAAACGAGTCCTCAGAAAATATGCGATACATTGATTGATCTCGCAAATGCCAACGGCGGTGAAGATAATATAACTGCCGTGGTGGTGCACATCAGTGCTCTTTAAAGGAACTTTGGAGTAAACTGGCGTATGGCTCTCCCAATAGGTGAAATCCTTGATAGAAAATTCAAGATTGTGCAGGTGATAGGCGAAGGTGGAATGGGCACTGTGTATAAAGTGGAACTCTTAGATAGGCCGGGCAATTACTGTGCCGTTAAAGAATTATTGATCAATCCTACCACCAGTGCAGAAGAGCGCAAAACTGCTATTGAACGCTTCAATAAAGAGATCGACTTGCTGTTTGGCCTCAAGCATCCACGTATTCCTTCGTTTATGCTCAGCTTTCAAGAGCGCGGCAATTATTACTTTGTGATGGAGTTCGTGCCAGGGAAAAGCCTGGACAAAATGCTTGAAGAGCATAAAGGGCCGTTGAACGAAGAGTCTGTGATCAAATGGATGATGCAGGTGTGTGAAGCTCTGGCCTATATTCATTCTCGCAACCCACCCATTATCTTGCGCGATCTCAAGCCGGGCAATGTCATGATCACACCTGCCGGTGATGTTCAATTGATCGACTTCGGTATCGCGCGCCGCTTTGACCCGAACAAACGCACCAACACCGAGAACCTGGGCACCATTTCATATGCGTCCCCAGAGCATCTAGGTTCGATTACAGACCGTGGACAGCGGCGCAGCGCGCAGAATCCAGGGAAACTGGTACAAACGGATGCCCGTTCAGACATCTACTCGCTGGGGGCTACGATGTATCACCTGCTCACCAATTATGAGCCAGACCCTATTCAGACGCCTGCCACAGGGAGTGTTCTAGCGAAGAATCCTCGCTTACTTACGGTGCGCGTCAACAATACGGTGGTCTGCCCTATCGAACAGGTAATTATCAAGGCAATGCAACAAGACCCGGCCAAGCGTTTCCAGAGCGCCGATGCAATGCGGACAGCGCTGCAGCAATGCTTGCCCAATTATGCCCCGCCTGCCACTGTGCAGATTCCGGCTGTGTCGTCACCAAATGCCACCATTCTTGTCCAGCCTAACGGCTTGATCTGTCCGAAGTGTGGCTTTCAAAACCGGCCTGGCGCGAAATTCTGCAAGCGCGATGGACAGCCTCTGCTTCAAGGAGCAACAGCGGTACCACCGCAGCCACGTATCCAGGTGCCGCTTCGCCAGCCAATTCAATCGCGATCAATTCAGGCTCGTCCAATTCAGCCTCGACCGGATCAGTCTCAAACAATTCAGTCACGGCCGATTGTCGCACAGCCTATTCGCGCGAAACCGGTAGCTGGAAGCGCAGCGCCGGCTGGTGACCCTGTTGCCGCCTACCGGATGGGCCTACAGTACCTTAATAGTAAAAACTTTGCCGAATCGGTCAATCAATTTAAGCTGGCCCTGTCACTTGGCAGGTCATCCTATGATGTGCTATACAACCTTGGCCGGGCGTACCGCCAGTACGCGCAGGCTTCTAGAGATAAAGATAAAAAGCTCTTTACCGATAACATGAAGATGGCCGCTGAACAATTTGAGGAGGCTACTCGCCTCAAATCAGATGCTTTAGATGCCTTGTTTCAACTTGGTATGAGCTACCGTGACCTGGGCTTATACCCTCAAGCAATGGCAACATTCAAGAGGGCGCAGCAAATAACACCCAGAGATCCCGCTATCTATTACCAGTTAGGCATGGCTGCGGTTGAACAGGGATCCAAGAGGGAGGCGGAGAAGTACTTTCTGGACGGTCTCAAAATTACGCCTGATCACGCTCTCATTCTGACCTCATTAGGCCATCTCTATGTAGAATTAGATCAGGTTCGTTCAGCTATCGATATCTTGCTCCAGGCAACCCGGCGAGAACCCAATCTACCGGAAGGTTGGTACGAGTTAGGTAGAGCCTACATGAAGACGAAGGATTGGAAATCGGCGATCAAAGCATTGGATCATGCCAGGCAGCTTAACCCGGATGCATCGAACATTTACAGCGCTATGGCAGCGTGTTATCAAAAAATGAACAAAAAAAATGAGGCAAAGCAGAAGACAGATGAAGCGCTTCTGCTCGACCCTAACAATTCGGAAGCCATCCGACTACATAGACAATTATAGTTGTACCATAAAGGAGGGACAGTATGTTCTGTCCGTCATGTAACGCACCCAACCGCGACGACGCCAAATTTTGTAAAAAGTGCGGGCAGCCATTACATGTAGAAGCAACGAAGATACCCGAGGCGGCTGTGGTCAGCCAGGTTTCCGCTCCCACGCAGGGGCAGACGGACGTCGAGGATATCAGTTCCGCGCCGACGCAGATCATTTCCCCGCAACAAATGGTAGAATACCATAATCGCCGCTGGCAACAGGAATTAGAACGCGAGCAAGCCAGCAAGCAGGAAGCAGCACAAAACCAGGACCAGGCAGTAAACAATCAGCAAGTTGTGCAAACACAGCCGCCCACCTCCGCACCGGCAGAGCCACCTGCGACGAATGAACCGGCACAGGATATCGCGGACTTGCCGACGGTAATCATCAATCAACCCACCGACGCTGAGCCTGTTCCATCGCCGCAGCCTGCTCCGGCTGAAACAGCGGCCACTATCCAGGCTGACGAGCCGGCGCCTATACCACCGCAACCTGCGCCTGAAGCAGCATCTCCAGATGTCCATGCCCAAGAGACGACTGCAGAGACCGCTGAGGTGGCTGAAGCAGCGGCTAGTGACGCGCCGGCAGCACAGACCCCGGCGGGGGAAGTTCCCTCTGGGAGTACCGCTCAAACTAGAGAAGAAATGGAAGACGAAGGAGTGACACAAACACCATCCGATGAGCTTGACGAGGCCCAGTCCTCTCAGGATGCACAGGCCACCGCATCCGCTGATTTCCCGGTCCTGGCGGTTGGTACCACCGTCCACGAGCGCTATGAGATCACGCAGGTCATCAGCGAAAGTACAGACCAGCATGTCTACAGCGTGACGGATCACCAGGGTTACCAGCACTGTTGGAATTGTGGCTCTGAGCAAAATAGTGAAGGTGATGAGTTCTGTATCGACTGTGGCGCTGAATTGCAGAATGCGGTTTACACCATGCACGAATATCCGGCCGCGAAAAGTAGTGATTCGGACGCCGACACGTTCCATGGGACTATTGTCAACACCTTTGTTGAGCAGGGACGAACCTACGCCGTTGAACAGGCCCATGCGGCCGTGAATGCTTTTCCCAACGGCGTTCATCTGCTGACAGCCTCCGATTCGGATGCCGGGGACGTGCGGCGCAGTGAACCTAACGAAGATAGCACACTGGCGCTGGTACTGCAGCGGGTCCACGAATCGCAGGCGTTTCCTGTCGGAGTCTTTATTGTCGCTGACGGCCTGGGAGGCCACGACAACGGACAGGAAGCGAGCCGCATGGCGATTAACATTATCGCGGAACGCATGGTACGCGATTTGCTGGCAGCGCCGCTCGCCAGCGAAAAGGCCGGGGAAACGGTCGAGGAAGCCTCTGAAGATAGCCTGGCTGCGCTCTTGCAGAGCACCATTGAAGATGCGAATAGCGCCATCTGCCAGGTGAACCAGCGCGATAAGACCGATATGGGCTCAACGATCACAGGATTTATGGTGGTCGGTGACTTTGCCTATATCCTGAACGTCGGTGACAGCCGCACCTACATGGTTCGCGCCGGGCAAATCTATCAGTTGACGACTGATCACTCACTCGTGGGACAACTGGTCGCGGGCGGCCTGATCCAGCCGGATGATGTCTACACCCATCCGCAGCGCAGCCAGATCTTCCGCAGCCTCGGCGACAAGCCGAATGTACAGGTCGATATCTTCAAGCAGCAGCTACATCCTGGAGATATCCTGCTCAGTTGCTCAGATGGCTTGTGGGAGATGGTGCGCAACCCACAGATTGAAAGCATCTTAAATAACGCCCCCGATCCGCAGACGGCATGTACGCAATTACTCGAAACGGCCAATACAAATGGCGGAGAAGATAATGTCAGCGCGGTCGTGGTTTTTGTGCATTAATTATGAACATGAAATATGATATACTACATCAAGCCAAGCATGAAAGGAGCTACTCATTATGCCCGGTGAGGTAACATTGGCACATCAGGTCGGTAAGGATTTTATGCCGGTCACTGGTGGAAGCCAGGTGGCATATGTGTTGATAGAAACTAAACCTACTGAACTGATGGCACAGGTACGTATGCCACTTAATTTTGCCCTGGTGCTCGACCATTCTGGCTCCATGAAAGGTGCAAAACTCAAGAACGTTAAAGAGGCCGTCAAGATGGTCATCGATCGCTTAGAGCCGACGGACTATATCTCCGTCGTCATCTTCGATGACACGTGCCAGGTCATCATCCCATCTATGCCCGCGCGCGATCCCGTCGGTATGAAAGCCGCTATCGATCGTATCCGCGACGCAGGTGGTACAACCATGTCGCTCGGTATGATCCAGGGACTCAACGAGTTACGGCGTTGGAATATCCCGAATGCCATTAATCGCATGATTCTCCTGACGGATGGCGTCACCTATGGCGACACCGAGCGCTGTCGTCAACTGGCGAGAGACGCCCGGGCCGCTGGCATCTCGATCTACCCGCTGGGTATAGGCCAGGACTGGGACGAGAGTTTGTTGGATACCATCGGCGAAATGAGCGGTGGTATGCCGGCAGAGTTCATTAGAAATCCATCGGATGCTATGACCGTCTTTGAGCAGCAATTCCAGAGCGCGGTCGCGGTGGCTGTCCGTAATACCACCCTCACATTGCGCCTGCCCGCGGGTGTGACACCGAAAAAAGCGGTAAAAGTGCTGCCCATCATTAGCGATTTTGGTCCATCCGTACTCTCCGACCGGCAGGTCATTCTCCAGCTCGGCGATCTTGAGAAAGAAAACGCACAGTCGGTACTGGTAGAGTTGATGATCGACCCGCGGCCTGCAGGTCTCTTCCGCATTGCGCAGACTGAGCTCACCTACGATGTTCCGATTGCTAATCTTATCGGAGAAAGGGTTCGCGACGATATTAAAGTAACATTCACCACGGACCCCAACGAAGCGGCCCAGGTCAATCCGCTTGTAATGAATTTCGCCGAAAAGGCCAATGCTCATCGCCTGGTGACCAGGGTATTGGACGAATACAAGCGCACCGGTAAGGCAACGACGCGCCTGGCTCCCAATGTCACTCGCGTGCTTGACCAGGAGACCCAGGCAGCTCTTGAACAAATCAACCAGGGACAGCAAATTTCACAAGACCAGGTAAAATCAATTGGGAACAAGACGCGCAAACTAACGCAGCGTTTAGATGATCTCGTCTGATTCAACCAATAAGTAACTTAATCGTATTAAGGTTAAGGAGGATAGAGTAAAAATGGTAGTATATTGTTCTTTACATCACGAAAACCCTGATGGTTCAGCCTTTTGCGATGAGTGTGGCGAGCCACTGACTGGCGCGGCACCCGAGCCAGCCGCGGCTGCTCCCAGCCAACCAGCACCGGCGCCTACGGCGACAGGGACACAGACCTGTCCATCGTGCGGAGCAGAGAATCCCGCCGGTGAGGCTTTCTGCTCAAACTGCGGCGTGAGTTTGCTGGGAGCACCGGCCGCAAATCCCGCGACTGCTGCGCCACCGGCTCCCGCTCCTGAACCAGCGGCAGCTCCCGCCCCCGAGCCTGCTATAGCAACGGCTCCGGCGGCTTTGGCGGCACGTTTGATCGTTGAAGCAGACAACCAGGAATTCGACCTGGGCGGTAAAGATAATGTCGTGATTGGGCGCGAGGATGCCGTGAGCAATATCTTCCCCGACGTGGATCTCACACCACACGGCGGCGAAGAAGGTGGCGTTTCACGCTTGCACGCTCGTATCTTTGTCGATAATGGCCAGTACATGCTGGAAGATGAGAACAGCACAAACTTCACGTTTCTCAATCGCCAGCGGCTCGCCGGTAAGACACCGACGCCACTGAACGACAACGACGAAATCAAGCTTGGTCGCGTGCTGTTGCGCTTTAAAACAGCGTAATCATGAAGAACTTAGTTTCAAGTCACTACTGGCGTGGTACCTACCTTCTCTGACACATTTGACAGTATGTACCTTTAACCGCTATAATCTACAGGACATCTCAAGTGGAGGAAAGAGAAGGAAGACATGAAACGTACATGGCAACCCAAGCGCATTCCGCGCTTACGCGAACATGGTTTTATGAAACGCATGTCGACCCGCAACGGTCGTCGCGTTCTGAAAGCTCGCCGCGCCAAAGGGCGCTGGAAGCTAACAGTCGAATAGTGAACAGTTGTGGCACTTAACCGTGCGTTACGCCTGCATAAAAGTAGTGAGTTTCAGCGGGTAAGGCAGCAGGGACGGAGCGTGACGTCCCGGCTGCTTATCCTTGCATGGATACCAAACGACGTTGGAAGACTGCGTGTTGGTTTTGTGGTCAGCAAGCGTATATCGAAACGGGCAGTAGAACGTAATTATATTAAACGGCTGCTCAGTGAAGCGATACGCCCTGGTATCCCAAAGCTATCCGGCGGGTGGGATATCGTACTGAGTGCGAGAAATCAAATTATTACTGCTGATCTCCATGCACTTGAACAGGATATTGTCAATCTATTGCATCGGGCGCGACTTCTCGGACCCGAATTGGAACAAACAAAGGCTTGATAGGTATCGAGGGATACGAGCCGTCGAAGATACGCAAAGGTCACAGCCGTGAAATATATCGCTCTTTTTTTAATTCGTATATACCAGCGCACGCTGTCGGTAGTCCTGCCTTCATCGTGTCGATTCACACCCTCATGTTCCCAGTACGGGTATGAGGCTATACAACGTTTTGGTTTTTTCCGTGGAGGATGGATGGCAGCTAAACGCATCGGGCGTTGTCATCCTTTTTATCATGGTAATCTTTATGATCCAGTCCCAGAACGCCTGGCTGACTAGATCGAGGAAGGCAGGATAGGCCCGTGGGTCAAATAGGTTACTTGTTTAATCTTTTCTTTACTTTTCCTATCTTTAATTTGCTGATGATGCTGGACCGCATGCTTGGCGATTTTGGGTTAGCAATCATTGTTCTGACACTGATCGTAAAACTGATTCTCTTCCCGCTTACGATGAAGCAGCTGAAGTCAATGAAGGCTACGCAGGCGCTCCAGCCTCAATTGTCAGAAATCAAGAAGAAATACGCCAAAGATCAGAAAGCTCAAATGGAGGCCACGCAAGCCCTCTACAAAGAGTACGGCATGAATCCCCTGGCGGGCAGTTGTCTGCCTTTGTTGATTCAGCTGCCCGTCCTCTTTGGCCTCTTTTACGCGCTCAGTGCCGTGCTGACAAGCGCTCATACTGTCCATGATATCAATAAGCTTCTTTATCCATTCATACCGCCATTTACCACTATGCCGAATCTCCACTCGGTCTTCATTTACCCGTTCTATCACATTCCGCTTAACGTGCCGGATCCAACTCACATCCTGCCAATCCTGGCGGCCCTGGCAACTTTTGTACAACTGCGTATGTCGCAGCCCAAAACCCAGCCAGGAGCAACGCCAGACGCCACGCAGACACAGATGAAGTTGATGCAGTACATCTCGCCGCTGATGGTCGGTTTCTTTGGATGGAACTACGCTGCTGGTCTCGCGCTCTACTGGACGGTATCATCGGTCTTTGCTATCTTCCAGCAGTACTTCGTCACCGGTTGGGGTGCTTTGCTGGTCACACCAGATTTTCTAAGCAACAAAAACAACAATGCCAGTAACGGCAGGAGCTATACGGGTGATCGCTCAAAAGAGACGAAACTCCTGGCTCGAGCTAAGGAACCGGAACCAAAAGTTGAGGCCGCAGGAGAGAATGGCCCTGTTGGTAGCCAGTTGAAGACAGGTTCGCATACAAATAACTCATCGTCTAATCGCCGCCGCAGCGCCTCATCTCGCCGCCGCAGCAGCAATAATATGCCAAAGCGAAATGCATCGCGTCGGTAGGGCGACCCTCGTGGTCGCCCGAGCCATTGAGAATAGAGGGAGGCAATCAAAAAGTGGAAAGTATTGAGGCTAGTGGCAAAAGTGTTGATGAGGCTGTAATGCAAGCACTGTCACGTTTGGGTAAACGCCGTGATGAGGTGGAGATCACCGTATTACAAGCACCAGCCCGTGGCGCCTTCGGTATTGGCAACAAAGATGCCCGCGTTCGCGTTTCGGTACGGCCCAGCAGCCTCAGCGCTGTAATCACCCCTGAGATGGCTGACGCTATTCTTGGTCCAGATGAAGTCGAAGTCTTGCCAGAAGAGGAACGCTACGCCCCGGACGAGGAGGCAAATCAATTTGAGGAGGGGAGCGAGGAATTTCTTGAAGACGAGGACGAGTATGAAGAGGACGAGATACTGGAGGAAGAAGAGCCTGCGCCATTTATTTCCGCCTCGGCTTTTACTCCCGAGCTTTCCGCTGAAGCTGGTCTGGCTGATGTAAGTGCCACCGAAGGTGAAATGCAAGAGGTCGAAGTCCCAACGCGCGAGGATGTCGAAATTACCGTCGATGTTCTGCAGCATATCCTGCGCTATATGAATATCCCTGCCACCGTCCAGGTGCGTTCCACAAACCCTCTCACCCTCAACATTCATGGCATACACGAGAATCTGGGGCTATTGATCGGCCGGCGTGGTGAAACCCTGGCTGCACTCCAACTGCTCGTCAGCTTGATCGTCGGGCATCGCACCAAGCATCGTATGCGTATTGTAGTGGATGCTGAGAATTACCGCGAGCGCCGCGAAGAGAATTTGCGCTCATTAGCGTTGCGTGTGGCACAGCAAGTGCGCAACTATCGCCGCTCCATCGCTCTAGAGGCCATGCCACCCCATGAACGCCGTATCGTCCACATTGCCCTTTCTGATAGCAAGGACATCAGTACCGAAAGTATTGGTGAAGGGGATGCACGACGGGTCGTTATTTCTCTGAAACGTCCTGGTCGCTAAAAACATGGAGGGGCGCAATCGTTGCGTCCCTCCATATTAAAAATCATGCCTATTCTTCAACCAGTACAAGACGGCGTAGCCCCCGAGTTTTTGACCATTGGACATGTCACACGCGATATCTTTCCTGATGGGTCATTCTCACTGGGAGGCACCGCCACTTTTGCCGCCATCACCGCCCGCCGTTTGGGATTAGCGTCGGCCGTCGTCACATGCGCGGATGCGCAATTGCTCAGCACACTCCCTTCCTTGCTCCCCGCTATCGGGCTAGCTGGCCATGCCTCACCAGCTTCAACAATCTTCTCCAATCAATACTATGAAGGCTTTCGCACTCAATACCTGCTTGCCAGGGCGGATTCGCTCTTGAGAGAGGATGTACCGGCTGCCTGGCGCAACTCGCCCATTGTGCTGCTCGGACCATTGGCCCAGGAACTGGACCCCACATTTGTAACCCTTTTCCCCCGTCATCCAGGAGCGCTCATCGCCGCCACACCGCAGGGCTGGCTGCGCCGTTGGGATGATGCTGGACGCGTCTCGCCTACCCCCTGGACCGCCGCCGAACAGGTATTACCTCTTCTGGATGTCCTCATCCTCAGCCACGACGACCTGCTCCCATTCGCCGAGGGCAGCCGCGACGAGGCCGATGCCATCCTCACCCGTTGGAGCGCGCAGGTACCTTTGCTTGTCGCCACCGACGGAAGACATGGCGCAACCCTCTTTCAATACGGGAGAACCGAACGCTTCGAGGCTTATCCTGTCGAGGAGGTAGACCCCACCGGCGCCGGTGATGTCTTCGCCGCCGCCTTTCTCTGTCATCTATATCAAAATAGTGATCCCGGCGCAGCGGTGAACTTTGCCAACTGCGTGGCCTCCTTCTCAATTGAAAAGGCAGGGGTGGAGGGCATACCAACACGAGAGATCGTCAATGAGCGACTCTGTAATTAGGGAGAGTGCTTATCCCCCTTACCATGACCCTGGCCACCTGTATTCCCACTCCCCTGAGAGTTTTGAGAATCACCCCCATCGCCCTCCCCTTTCGCAACACTCCACGTTCCACCCGCACCAGCAGCTGTACTACACTGACCATTAGCCCCAAGGCTACAGTAGCTCCCCGAGAGGCTGCCATCAGCATGAACTATTCCAGCGAAGAAGAGTGGTGCGTTGCCATTCAAGCCCTCGACCGTAAATTGAATATGGTTAGCGGCATCAACCTTCCCTTGAAAAGGATTGTTGCCAACGAGGGGCTGACTGACAGTGAAGTTACCATTGATGGACGCGTTGTTCTGTTGAATTGAGAGAGACATGCCGGCTGTGACGTTCGCAGTGGTATTCATAATTGTGCCGTGGTAGGTCCCGGCTACGTTCGGAAAGACCTGGCCGGCCGAAGTTGGAGCCTGAGTCGGTTGAGACGAGGTCGGAGCCTGAGTCGGTTGCGAAGTGGGAGTCACATTTCCAGAGCTACGAGAAATGGCGAACCAGAAAATACTCACAACAAGGAGAACCAGCAGAGCAAGTACCAGCAACACGATTGGCCCTGTTCTCCTTTGACGAGGAACGACTTTCCCCTGATACGTATAGGGTGCGCTGGCTGGATCGAAGCGCGGAGATGGTCCCGGCACTTCCCTCATAGGCGGCCGAGGCGTAGCAGGCGCGGCATTATATCGGTTTGGGGCTTCGGTTGTGACGGTATCCATTGCCAATGGAGACGGTTTCACCGCGGGAGATACCCCGGGTGCAGACGGAGGATTGAAAAACCCCTCGCCTGCTCTATGCGGCACTTCAGGTATGGCTGGCGCAGCCGCTATAGTCTGATCATTGTAAAACGACACATTGGCCTGGCTGGCCTGCTCCAGGGCGCCGGCAAAGTCTTGTATACGCGGGTAACGCTGGTGATAATCCTTGGCGAGGGCCCTCATAATCACCTGTTCTACCTGAGGTGCAATTGCCGGAACTTTCTCGCGCAGAGGAGGAGGTGCATTCAATGAATGCTGCATAGCGACCTCAGTACCTGTGCCGTGAAATGGCAGATCTCCGCATAACCACTCGTAAACAACGACCGCGAGCGCGTACTGATCGCTAGCAGGTCGCGCCTTCCCCTGGAACTGTTCAGGAGCCATATAAGCGACTGTACCTACCACTTCCTGTAATGTGCTTTGATATCCTGTCGACTGTACCACCAGTGCCGTGCCAAAGTCGCTGAGTAAAACTTCATAGTTGCGCCCCAACAGCATATTTTCTGGCTTGATATCGCGGTGAATAAAGTGGCGATCATGGGCGTATTGTAATGCTTCCGCCACCTGTTTGACATAAGGCAAAATAGCTGCCAGGTCGGTGCGCGTGCCTCTGGGATGCAGCTTACGTAGATTGCCATTTGAAGCGTAGTCCATCACCATGAAAGGGATATCTTTTTCTACATCAAAATCGAAGACGCGCACGATATGAGGATGAATGAGACCAGCGATAATGCGCCCCTCGTTCTGAAAGCTTTCCACCTCTTCACTGCTCACCAACCGCGCACGTAAAACCTTTATAGCTGCCTGGCTATTAAGCCGTATATGTTCGCCCAGGTACACTTCGGCATAGCCACCACTCCCAAGAAGGTGAGTGAGCCGGTAGTTCCCAAGCTGCTGTCCTATAAGTTCAGGCATACCTTTTCCTTCTGCTTATTTCCTTTATGTTTTAAACGTATTAATGAGATAGTATGATGACACGCTGCTAGTCGCCGTATTGCGCCATAACCGGTTATCTGGCGTCTGCCGCATCGTTCGTTATTCATGCAGCAATTATACCAGCTTCAGCAAACGCAGAGTTCCAGCCTTTCC
>Ga0209027_1000096_pt1 | contig 24408 bp, 21 predicted proteins | sample GraSoi013_1_20cm_3_FD_185821 | JGI IMG/M metagenome (GOLD analysis project Ga0209027, IMG submission 185821) | Grasslands soil microbial communities from the Angelo Coastal Reserve, California, USA - Sample 09_27_2013_1_20cm (SPAdes) (version 2) | ecosystem: Environmental > Terrestrial > Soil >...
TACCGCCTGCGGTAGCGGGCGGGTGATGCTGCGACGATGACCCGCCCGCTACCGCAGGCGGTACTGACTTTAGTCGCACTCAACTGAGAATTGCTATAGATTTTGTCCAAAATAATCACGAGTCAGTGACTTGTGATGGAAAGGCCTCCCACGGCAGACATGTCGGTGATTCGTTGGGCCAGTCGTTGGGCAAACTTTTAAGCTTCAAGAACCACTTGGTGTAAGGTCACACAAATGCCAGCTCAGCGATTCCGCTCGGCCTCTCGCTGTCCCCGTCTCCTGACAAAGACGTAGTACGTGACAGCGTCCCACGCATTGTGAATGCCAACAAAGAGGAGCAGCAGCGCAGCAGCGCCGACGATGAACAGGGCCGGGCGCGCATGGGAGTAAGCCGCGAATGCCGATCCAGCTAGCATTGCGTATGCCGCGAATGGAAGCAGCGCATGAAACAACCAGTCCTCGAATACGGGCCGGTAGGCGGTTTGCACTCGCATACGCCGAGCCACGACGACGGCGTACACTATCCCGCTGAAGCCCACTAAGCCCCAAAGAAGTGCGACGGCGCCGATCCCGTACCACGGAGCGCTCACAACCGCTGACAGCAACAGCACGACTCCGAAATGAACAACGCTCGGCGTCGAAAAGGCGTCTCCCGCTTGCGCGTCAGCGCGTGCGGTCGGCATTTCGGCAATGAGGGCTATGACGACAAACTGCAACCCGATCAGCGCGCCGGCAGACGACCCGACGATTACGTAGAAGTTCTCCCATTCGGCGAATGCTGTCATATACAGAACGAACCATCCGTTTATTCGGCACTTAATTCGGCTTGGTATTGTTCGTCGCTGACCTTCTCCATCCATTCGACGACCTTGCCGTCGAGCGCCTCCTGAATGGCGATGTGCGTCATTGCCGTGGTCGGCGTGGCGCCGTGCCAATGCCTCTCATTCGGCGGGCACCAGACCACGTCGCCCGGTCGAATCTCCACTTTCGGGCCGCCCTCGCTTTGCACCCACCCACACCCCGAAGTGACGATCAGCGTCTGCCCGAGCGGATGCGTATGCCACGCGGAACGGGCACCAGGCTCGAACGTCACACTCGCCCCACGCGCGCGCGCCGGATCGGGTGTCTCGAACAGTGGGTCAATGCGTACAATGCCGGTGAAATACTCGTCCGGCCCCTTGCCGGAAGGCTGTGAGCCATTTCTTTTGATGTCCATTTTCTGAATTCCTTCACTTGATGGTAGCAGTCGTTTGCCTCGCGTTTGTAGCCTGCTGCGGGGGCCGTAATGCAACCAGAGAACACATTTTTTGCCGCTCAGCGACCGGTCGTTCGCTCGATGTTTTCGGGATATCGAGCACCATGCACTGTGATCTTTGAGGCGGCCTCATCTATGTCACGCAGATCGTCGGGCGTGAGTTCGACTGAGACTGCCCCAATGTTTTCGTCCAAGCGATGCAGCTTCGTGGTGCCCGGGATGGGAACGATCCAGAGCTTCTGGGCCAGCAGCCACGCGAGCGCGATCTGAGCAGGAGTCGCCTTCTTACGTTGTGCGATGCCGCCGAGCAGATCAATTAAGGCCTGATTCGCCTTGAGAGCTTCCGGCGTAAAGCGAGGGAGGGTGCTGCGGAAGTCGGAGCTGTCAAAGGTCGCGTTTTCGTCTATCTTGCCCGTGAGGAAGCCCTTGCCCAAAGGGCTGTACGGCACGAAGCCGATTCCTAGTTCCTCAAGCGTCGGTATCACTTCCTTCTCAGGGGTTCTAGTCCACAGCGAGTATTCGCTCTGGAGGGCTGTGAGCGGCTGGACTGCGTGTGCGCGGCGGATCGTTTGCACGCCTGCTTCGGAAAGGCCGAAGTGCTTGACCTTGCCCGCCTGAATCAGTTCCTTCACCACGCCCGCTACGTCTTCAATGGGCACCTCCGGGTCAACCCTGTGCTGGTAGAGCAGGTCGATTGTCTCGACCTTGAGTCGCTTGAGCGAGCCTTCGACCGACCGCGCGATGTGTTCTGGCCGACTATTCAGTCCGGGCGAACCCTTCATCCCACGGGGATCGAAATCAGGATTGAGGTCGAACCCGAATTTGGTGGCGATGACCACTTGCTCGCGGAAGGGAGCGAGCGCTTCGCCCAAAAGCTCTTCGTTTAAGAACGGGCCATAAACCTCGGCGGTGTCGAAGAACGTGATGCCGCGTTCCACGGCTGCCCGAAGAAGAGAGGTCATCTCCTGCTTGTCTTTGGGCGGGCCGTAAGAAAAGCTCATTCCCATGCAGCCCAATCCTAGAGCCGAAACTTCCAAGTTGCTATTTCCAAGTTTGCGCTTCTGCATTGTTTCTCCTCCGAGATACCGTCGGTCGGCTCACCTTAACTTTCTCCAAATATTTTTTAGTTCCGTTAGTAACCATTTTTTGTGTCCTGCTAAAGCCGAAACTCCCGCCTCCCATCCGAATCCTATCAAAGATGCCATAAAAGTAATGGTCGCGGTGTTCTCCGACTAGAGCTGAATAATGCTGGCCCGCCTGCGGGCTGATTCACTCGCTTTAAATAAAAAACTCTGAGGGTTCTGTCCAACAAAAATTATGATTAAATCTGTTCTGTTCCTTCTTTCGCTGACTCTTATCATTAGCGTCCTTCAGCTTAGCTCAGGGGCGCGTGCGCAACTCGTTCAATCATCACAAACCACTACGCAATTCAACCTAACGCCGGAACAATGGCGACAGGACTTGCAGTTCGCCGTAGATTCATTCCTGGCTCATGACCGAAGCTTCAGCCCACAAAAGAGGAAGAGATTCCGAGAAATGATAGCCGCTCTTCAAGAGTCTGCTCAGACGAAAACAGGGATGCAGATTATTGTCGGGCTGGCGCGCGCCGTGGCAATCTCTGATAACGCGCACACGCGTCTTTACCTGCTTCGCAACCGTAGCGAACTGAGGCGCTATCCAATCAGAGTATGGTGGTTCTCCGACGGGCTATATGTCATAAAGGCCAGGGCTGAGTATTCCGAGATGCTCGGCGCGAAAGTGCTCAGGATAGGGGGGCATACTCCCGAGCAGGTTAAAAAGGCGGTTGATCCGCTTTACGCCGGTAACGGCCCGTGGCTGAAATATATCAGCACCTATACTATGACAAGCCCCGATGTGCTTTACGGGCTGGGGTTGGTCGGTGCTGATGGGCTAACGGAAATAGAGTTTCTAGGTCGTGACGGACGTAAGAGTAAGCGGACAATATCGCCGCTACCGCTTCGCAAGTCGAATCAGCCGACGGAAGCATGGTGGGACTTATCACCGCTGCATCCAGGCGTTGATGGCCCATGGCAAAGCGCGCTTCCCGCTGATGCCTCAAGGCTGCCTCTGTATCTGCGGAATCCTGTGCAGCAGTACTGGTCAGAGTATCTGCCCGATTCCGAGCTTCTTTATCTACAGTACAATCGCGCGGATAATCAGCCCGGTGGAGAACCCTTAGCCGCGTTCGGAAAACGATTTCTCGAAGAACTTCAAACCAAGCGAGCGAAGAAGGTTGTAGTTGATTTACGACTCAACACAGGCGGCAATCTACAGGTCGCGAGATCTTTTCTACAGAATCTTGCGTCCGCCTGTAGAGCTATGGGAATCAGACCCTATGTCATAACGGGCCCGGCAACCTTCTCGGCGGGGCTGTACCATGCAGCGCAGTTACGGCAGGATGCGAATGCAATCATAGTAGGCGAACCCGCAGGGGAAGTTCTGGATTTCTGGTCGGAGGGCGGAAACCTGTTGATGCCGAACTCCAAACTGACCCTGCATTACGCCGACCGATTCCATAGCTACTCAAGGATTGAAAGACCGGAAGTTAAGCCCTTCCTTGATGCTGACCTGAACATTGATAGCCTTAATCCCAAACTGCTTCTGAAGCTCTCTTCAAGGGACTATTTCGCTGGGCGTGATCTCGCTCTTGAATCTATAATCGCACAAAGGTAGCGATCTGTTAGCAAAGTCAAAAGGAAAAAGGTAAAAGTAAAAAGTGAGAAGAAGCCAAGCTTTTTATTTTCCTTTTGCCTTTTTACTTTTGACTTCTTCACCCTCCACTGGCTTCGTATGCCGCTATAAACTGCGGGTCGCGCCGCTTCAGATTCTCGTAATCAATTCGCTTGCTTCTCGTCATCAGCTTGAACGCGAAAGGCAACGGCTCAAGGTGCATCAGGTCGCGCGCGTTCTCGAAAAAGTGCAGGCTCTCGTAAGCGGCTTCTTGATATTCTTCAATCACTGGCTTGCGCGCTTTCTCAAACTCTTCTAAAACCTCTTTCACATCGTCCGTCTTCTTGAAGCAATCGTTAAGCGCAATCGCGTCTTCGAGCGCGAGTTTCGTGCCCGAGCCTATGGAGAAATGCGCAGTGTGCAGAGCGTCGCCCAAGAGCACAGTATTCTCGTAACTCCAATGAGCGTTTCGCACGTTGACGAAATTTATCCATCTGGAATTATTGGAAAGAAGCTGATGGCCGTGTAGGTCGTTGGCAAAAACTTTTTCTAAATACTCACGCGTCTCTGCGTCCGACATACTTCCAAATCCTGCGTTGCTCCAAGTCTCTGGGTCGCACTCGACTATAAAGGTGCTGGTCGTCTCGTTGAACTTGTAGGAGTGAGCAGCGAACACGCCAGCCTCGTTCGCGTGGAATGTAAGCGTCAGCCCGTGAAAAAGCTGGCGCGTGCCGTACCATATGTACTTGTTATGAAGCACGTCCAGAGAAGGTTGGAAAAATTGATTGTATCTCTGCCTGACGGTTGAATTGATACCGTCCGCGCCAACAAACAGGTCACACGTCTTTCTCAACTCTTCAACCTCAGAAACTTCCGTGCGAAAGCGCACGTCAACGCCAAGCTGCTCGCACCGCTCCTGCAAGATATTTAGGAGCTTTATGCGCGCAATTCCCGAAAACTTGTTTCCGCGAATCGTTACCTTCTCGTCACGATGCACTACATCAACGTTATCCCACATCTCAAAACTGTCCGTTATTTTTAGAAATGTCTCTTCATCATTCCTCTGCAAGTAAGATAGAGTCTTGTCCGAAAAGACCACGCCCCACCCGAACGTATCGTCCGGCGCGTTCCTTTCGTAAACAACAATCTCGTGAGCCGCATTCGCTTTCTTCATCAACAGCGCGAAATACAACCCTGCTGGCCCGCCACCTATGATATTGATTCTCATAAAATTCAGTTGCAGGGAGTCTCGTGAATTATAGGCATGATGTATAGATCAAAAACCATCCGCTCTGGCTGTGGCTCAGGCTGAAACATTCTACGGGTTTCAATAATAACTCGCGCCGGATCAATCTTAAGTTTTTTTATCAAATAAGCTCTTGCGCGTTCTGCGCGCCGAAGCGCTAGTCCACTTCTATTTCTGCGCCCATCCGTAGGAATAATACGTGCCTCCGTGCTAGGCTCTTGTTCTAATTGAGCGGCTAAATTTTCGAGCCTCATCCTTTCTTCTCTAAAGGAGATCGAGCCATATCTATCGAACAGGCGAGGATCAATACAGCACCCGGAAACTTCCCTCATGGCGGACACATTGTTCGAGCAGCCGGGTTGAAGGCCGTCAATCTCAACTGTTACTTTCAGGCAGTTTTGAATAAAGCCGCTAATATCAACTTCAATGATAGGCGTTCCCTGTCCACTGATAATATTTCCTATTGAAACAGACCACTTGTGCTTCAAAGCGGAATTTGAAGGCTTACTTGAGACACTTGCTGAAAATTTGACAATATTAAGGTCTGCATTCTCGGGGCCGCTAATCATGATGGTAGGACATACCAGAGGCTCTTGCTGCGCTAGCGACTTCGACGGAAAAGCTATGATAGCAATGCAAACATAAAATAGAACTACGAGATTCTTCATCTGCAATAAAACTGAGAGCGGATTTTTCATCACTCTTGCTCACTCAGCATAATCTTCCGGGTCGAATCCGTAAGCGCTTATCACTTCGTCGCGCGTCAGAATCTTGGCGATGAATCTGCGTCGTAATTCCTCTTCGCTTGCTTGAGGGTAACGGTGTCGTAGGTCAGCCAGAATCAAAGCGCGCTCAGATTGAATTAGATTGGAAAGTTGTTCTGCGCGTTTCCAGATAGGCATGCGGCGCAGCAACTCAAACTGTTTCTCTTGCTCTTCGGGCGTAGTGTCTGGCGAAAGTGGTTTCATGCCTTTTATTCTTTCAAAAGCTGGTTGGCGATTATCAGTTTCTGAATCTCGCTTGTCCCTTCGTAGATGCGAAGGGCGCGCACGTCGCGGTAGAGGCGTTCGATGATGTGGCCGCGCAATAACCCTACGCCGCCGTGAATCTGTAGCGCCTGATCAATGATGCGGCAGGCAGATTCTGTTGCGAAGAGTTTGGCTTCACTCGCAGCGCGTGTGACGGATTGCGCGCCAGTGTCTTTCAAGTAAGCTGCGCGATAGACCAGCAGGCGAGCGGCGTCCAGTTCCGTAGCCATGTCTGCAAGCTTCGCTTGAATCATCTGGTGTTGTGCCAGAGGGCGACCGAATTGCTGGCGTGTTTTTGAGTAAGCAATGGCTTCATCCAACGCGCGGCGAGCCATGCCGCAAGCGGCAGCGCCTACGCTCGCGCGGAAAGTATCCAGCGTCTGCATGGCAAGACGAAAACCGTCGCCTTCGTTTCCCACACGATCTTCTGCCGGCACGCGACAGTTGTCGAATTCGATCTCGCCAATGGGATGCGGCGCTATCATCTCTGTGCGCTGGCGCACTGTGAAGCCGGGCATGCGCGCGCCAACGACGAAGGCCGAAAGCTCTGCGCGCCCGTCCGGCTTAGTTCCTGTGCGAGCGAAGACAGTATAAAAATCTGCTACGCCAGCGTTCGAGATAAAACGCTTGCGCCCCTCGATGACATAAAACTCGCTGCCATCACTGGCGCGCTCTCGCTGCGCAGTTGTCTTTATCGCAGCGACATCCGAACCGGCATCAGGCTCTGTCAGTGCGAAAGCCGCTACGGCTTTTCCTTGCGCGGCGCGCGAGAGCCAGAAATCGCGCACGTGCTCAGGCGCTGCTAGGCTTATGGCATAAGTGCCAAGCCCCTGCATGACGAATGCCAGGTCTGCGAGCGATGAAGAGTAAGAGAGCGATTCGCGCACCATGCAGAGCGAGCGCACGTCAAGAGGCTTGTCCGCATAGGCAACCGCGTAGTGCAGGAAACCTGCCTGCGCCAGAGCGTCAACGAAGCCGCGAAACTGCGCGTCCGTCTCTGCTTCCAGACTTGCGCGCGGTTCAACCTCGCGCGCCACGAAACTCTCCACGCTAGCAGCCAAATCGCGCTGCTCGTCCGTAAAGAAAGGAGTCTGCTGTATGAAATGATCCATAAAAGAGGTGACGAGTAACAAGAAACAGTTTTTAGTTTTTAGTTTTCAGTTTTCAGTAAAAGGCTTTTCAATCTTCTTTCTGAAAACTGAAAACTAAAAACTAAAAACTGTTTCTTGTCACTGCTTTTCAAACCTAGGTTCGCGCTTCTCTACAAACGCTTCGTAGGCTTCGCGGTAATCCGGGTGCTGCATGCAGATGGCCTGCGCCTGCGCTTCCCATTCGAGCGCGGTTTGCAAATCAACATTCATCTCTCGGTTGAGCATCTCTTTCGTCATCATGAGCGCAAAGGCAGGCCCACGCGCAAGACGTTGGGCCAACTCGCGCGTCACCGTTTCCAGTTCTTCCGGCTCGATGACACGGTTGTAGAGACCAATTCGTTCGGCCTCTTCCGCAGAGATAAAATCGCCCGTGTAGAGAAGCTCCGTCGCCTTAGCAAGGCCGACCATTCTAGGCAGAAGATGTGCCGCGCCCATGTCAGCACCTGATAGACCAACGCGCACGAAGAGGAAAGCAATCTTCGCTGCGCGGCTTGCTATGCGTATGTCCGAAGCCAGAGCTATGCACGCGCCAGCGCCCGCAGTCGTGCCGTTAAGACTTGCTATTACGGGTTTGGGCAACATGCGAATGTTTCTGACAAGCTCGCACGTCTGCCGCGTGAACTCCAGAAGACCTTGCATGTCTCGCTTGAACAGTTCCCCAATGATGTCCTGCACGTCTCCGCCCGAACAGAACGCGCGACCCGCGCCCGTGATTACAACGGCGCGCACCTCTCTTTCATCTCGCAGCGCCGCGAAAGTGTCCGTCAACTCTCTATAAACCTCGAACGTCAGCGCGTTCAATCGTTCGGAGCGGTTCAGAGTTATCCAGCCCACGCCGTCGCTAACTTCATAAATGAAACTCTTGGGTTGAAACATAAAAGCGGTGATAAGAGCAGTTTTCAGTTTTTAGTTTTCAGTTTTCAGATAAAAGCTTTTCGCTTCTTGCTGAAAACTGAAAACTAAAAACTGAAAACTGCTCTTTTCTCTTATCACTAAAGAACAGCTATTCCTTCAATTTCGACTTTAGCCCGATCTTCAAGGAGACTCTTGACCTCGACGAGCGTCATTGCGGGATAGTTGCGATCCATTAACGCTCGCCATCGCTCGCCAATCTCGCGCGTGCGTGCGAGGTATTCACGCTTGTCGGTTACATAAATGACAAGGCGTGCGATGCCGCCCGGCGCTCCGCCTGCTTCCCTGACCACCGCCAGCACGTTCTTTAACGCGCGGTCGAATTGCTCTACGAAATCGTCGCTTACAATCTCGTGCTGCTCGTCCCATGCGATTTGCCCCGCGATGAAAAGCAATCGCACGCCCGGCATTGTGAGCAGACCATTGTTATAGCCGCTGGGTTTGCCTAGCGATGGCGGGTTGATGGACTTAAGGGACATTTTAGATTTTAGATTTTAGATTTTAGATTTTAGATTGGAGTGGCAGTGCCGCTTGTGCTTCGGAATTTGGAAATTAAACTTTCGCTGTTGAGTTAATCCAAAATCCAAAATCTAAAATCCAAAATCAAAACAACAGGCTTCCGCCGTCAACGTTGATTGCTTGTCCTGTGATGCCTCGCCCGTCTTCAGAAGCTAAAAGGAGAGCTACCGAAGCGATCTCTTCGGGCGTAATGAGACGGTTCTGCGCGCTCATGCGACTGATTGCTGCGATTGCTTCGGCCTCGCTCTTGCCCGTCTTCGCCGTGATGCTCTCTATGGCGCGCGTGGTCATATCCGTTTCAACATAGCCCGGACAGATTGCATTGACCGTGATGCCTTTCGTAGCAACTTCCAGCGCGACCGAGCGCGTCAAACCCAAGACCCCATGCTTAGACGCGGAATAAGCAGCGATGTATGGCGCGCCGGTTTTCCCTGCGATTGACGCAACGTTGATGATGCGTCCCCAGCCGCGCTCCAGCATTGCGGGCAGCGCGGCGCGCGTGCAGTAGAACGTGCCCGTCAAATTAATTGCCAGATGCCGGTTCCAAAGTTCATCATCAGTCTTCACGAGCGGCGCGCTCTCGGCAATGCCAGCGTTGTTGACCAGAATATCCACGCCGCGCCCGAACTCTTTCCCTAAAATCTGAAAAAGTCGCTCGACCGCTTCTCTGTCTGAAACGTCGCACGATGCGGGCAGAGCCTCAACGTCGCATTCCGCTTTAATCTCTTCAGCGACTTTCTCAACCTGCTCAGTCGTGCGAGCAGCGACGACCAGCTTCGCGCCCTCGCGCGCAAACGCGAAAGCAATGGCGCGACCTATGCCTCGTCCGCCGCCCGTAATCAAAGCGATTTTGTTTGCGAGCTTCATCAATAGAGTTTCAGGTTTAAGATTTCAAGCCGGAAAAGCTTTTCACTGAAAACTGAAAACTAAAAACTGAAAACTGCTTTTATCTTCCAGTGAATCGTGGCTTGCGTTTTTCCATGAAAGCCCTTAAGCCTTCGCGCCCGTCTTTCGATTGAAAGCAGCGCAGTTGTGATTCCGTCTCGTACTGAAGCATCTCGTCCAGGCTCGCGTCGCCGCTCATGTAAACAGCATGCTTCGCAGCCGCGACCGATACGGGCGGCGCATCGCGCAATCTCTCCGCAATTTTTCGCGTCTCCGCTTCTAACTCTTCCGGCGCAACCACTCGGTTAACAATTCCCAGACGCAGCGCTTCGTCCGCGTCAATACTGTCTCCCAGGAAGAACATCTCAAGCGCTTTGTTCGGCGCGACTATGCGAGGCAGAAAATATGTCCCGCCCCAGTCCGGGTGCAGGCCGACTTTGGCGAACGACTGCGCGAAGGTCGCGTCGCGCGAGGCTATGCGCAAATCGCACGCGAGCGCCAGATTGAAGCCAGCGCCCGCAGCCGCGCCGTTTATAGAAGCCAGCACAGGCTTAGTCATCTCGCGTATAGCCAGAACGACGCGACGGCCAGCGCCCAGCAATCGCGCGAACTCTTCCGCATCGCCACGCTCGGCAAGCTCGTTCATGTACGTCACGTCGCCGCCCGCGCAAAAGGCGCGCCCCGCGCCCGTGATGACAACCACACGCACGCCTCTATCGCTCCCAGCGTGCTCAAGCGCCTCGGCCAGATCGCGCCGCATGTGCCCCACGAAAGCGTTCAGCTTCTCCGGGCGATTCAACGTAATCGTCAAGATGCCCGGCTCTTCGCTGATTATTATATGGTCCATAACTACAGTGACGAGTGACAAGTGACGAGCAAGAAAGAATTTTTAATCTTTAATTCATAGTTTTAATAAAAGCGCTTAGTCTCTTCTTAATACTAAGAACTGAAAACTTAATATTGAATTAAAGATTAAAAATTGTTCTTGTCACCCGTCATTTGTCGCTTATCACTTTCCTTTAAACTTTGGCGCGCGTTTGTTGACGAAGGCGTCTAGTCCTTCGCGTGCGTCCTCGGACTGGAAGAGCTGTTGTTGCAGTTCGCGTTCGAGCGCGAGCGCGTATTCAAAGGGAATCTCTGCGCCGGATTGCACGCTTCGCTTAATGCGACCGACAGCGCGCGCGGCTTTGCCCGGCGTAGTGAATTTTCGGGCGTACTCCATCACCTGATTGAAAAAATCTTCGGCTGTGTCCGCGTCGAAGATGTGATTCAAGAGTCCTATCTCCTGCCCCTTCTCGAAACTGAAAAGCTCGCCCGTCGTCATCAATTCAATCGCGCGCGATTTGCCTACGATGCGCACCAGACGTTGCGTGCCGCCAGTGCCGGGCAGAACGCCCAGAGTGATTTCCGGCAAACCCATCTTGCCAGCATTGCGACGCGCGACGCGAATGTCTGCGGCCATAGCTACTTCTAAACCGCCGCCTACCGAGTGGCCGTTGATTGCAGCGATGACGAGCTTCGGCGTTTGCTCAAGCCGCGAGAGAGTTTCGTTCGCGTGCAGGCAGAAATAGTATTTGAATTCTGGCGTCATCTCGGAGAGCATGCGAATGTTTGCGCCCGCGCAGAAAAATTTCTCGCCCTGACCTGTGATGACTATGACCTGCACGGCTTCGTCCATGCGCGCCGCAAGTATTGAGCGGTCAAGCTCCTGCATCATCTCATAAGAGTAGGCATTCGACGGCGGGTCGTTGAGCGTCAAGATCGCCACGCCATCACGCGCGCTGTACTCGACTAGATTGCCTGCGGTCTCGTCGTCTTGAACTTTCGCTTCAGCTTCGGCCACTGTGATTTGCTCCTCAAAAAAAATTCTTTCCCAAAAATTCTGAATCGAAGGATTCCTATCTTCGATTGTGGTTTGCCGTAGGCGAGGGCTTTGCGTTTGCGTTGGCCTGCGGCTTCGCTGCATTGGACGAGTTAGAAGAGTTTGGCGAACTTATTGTCTCGCCGGGTGCCAGCAGCGACAACGCTTCCTGCTGGCCGCGTGCTTTGGCAATCGAGATGGCGTCCTGGCCGTCGTTCTTCTTCTGCTTTGGGTCAGCGCCTTTTTGAAGAAGCAGCTTGATGATTTCAACGTGGCCGCGCCATGCTGCTTCGGTCAGAGGGTTGCGCCCGTCCGCGTCGCGCGCGTTCGGGTTCGCGCCCTGATCCAGCAGCGCTTTCACACGCGCCGCGTCGCCGCTGATGGAAGCCTCTATCAACTGCTGATCCATCGCAGCCTTCTGCGCAGCAGGCGAAGTCCGCGCGCCAGTGTTGGCTGCGTTGTTGCTTTTGCAGCCTGCGAGCGAGAAGAGAAGTGCGGAAAGAATAACCGTAATGCATACGAATCGCATCGTCTGTTTGTCTCCTGTATATTTAAAGATAGTTTACAGTTTTTAGTTTTCAGTTTTCAGAAAGAAGAAACCTGCTTTTTACTGAAAACTGAAAACTAAAAACTGAAAACTAAAAACTGTAAACTGTTTCTTGCTCGTCACTGTCTTGTTGGCGCTCGCCAGACGCTCAAAGGTTCCGTCGTGCCGCTCTGCGCAAAGTTTAACTTCTCTGCGCGCCCGCTGCCAAGAAAGCCTGAGAGGAAAAGGCGCGTGATGGATTCAACGAGTTCTGAGACGGTGAGCGCGCCCGCCGGGTCGTACCAGTTGTAAATCCAGTTCATCATACCGAAGAGCGCATATGTCGCCACGGTCAGATTGATTTCAGCATCTACTTTATCTTCCGCCGTCGCTTTACGCTGAACATCGCCAAGAATTTTTCGTGCGAGCCTGGTGTATTTCTCTTTTTTGCCGGAAACTCTTTCGTGCATCTCGCCCGCAAGAGATTCCGCCTCGTGCGACAGCACCTTCATCTCCGCCATGTTCGCTGCGAAGAATGCCAGATGGTTCTCGATAAAAAGACGCAGCCTCTCAACAGGTTCGTCTACTTCTTTCAATCTCTCTTCGAGTCGTTCAAGAACGCGCCCGAAACAGTTGTCCTGAATTAAGAAGAGAAGCTCCTCTTTCGATTTGCAATAATGATAAAGCCCCGCGAGGCTCACGCCCGTCGCACGCGAGATGTCGCGCATGGAGGTTGAATGATAACTCTTCTCCGCAAAGATGCGCGCCGCAATGCGCAAGATAAACTCAAGCTTCTGGTCGTGGCGCGAAAAACCATCCGAATGCGGAATGCGGATTTCGGATTGCGGATTGCCGGGCGTTGAGTTTGGTTTTGCTCGCTCTTGTTTCATGGCTTGATCGCGTGAGTCAAACTTTCTTCTACACTTTTTACAATCCGCAATCCGAAATCCGCATTCGTCACAGTCTCACGTACTCAAACTCAAACGGCAGCCCCTTAATTCCGGCAGTCGGCGGCGCGATCCAGTTGGCTATCTTGCCGGGTTCTGTTACCGCGTGCATGAGGCTTCGCACATACTCGCGGTCTTCAGTTGTTGGAAGCCATTCGTTTCGTCTTCTCTCAAACTCATCTTTCGTGATGAGATTCCCTTCAACGTCGAAGTAGTGTCCGGCGTATTCGCCAACGTGACGGTGAAAGCGAGTGCTCGGAAGATAAAGCTGTTCCGTCTGGCCTTCATCTTCAAGGTACTTGTTCCAACGCTTCATGGCGCGCTCGCAGTCGCGCACGTACTCGCCCCGAAGCACTTCGTTCAGAGCGTTGCGAAGCGGAATCTCTCGCGGCACGAGATGGCCGTCTTCTACAACCATCAAAGTGAAAATCTCGTTTGCTGCCGAGTGCTCCGTGTACTTCTTCTGCTCTTGATAACGTCCTTTCAATCCTGCGGCGAAGAAGTCAGCGGAGTTCGAGCTTATCTCGCCGCCGAATAGATCGAGCGAGTAGCTGAACCAGAAGTTGATATATCTTTGAATGATGTCCAGAGGTATGCCGCCAAGCTCTCGCACATCGCCCTCTTTCATTAACTGAGCCGTACGTTTGACCACGCGCCCCACCCCTGTCTCGCCCACGAACAGGTGATGCGCCTCTTCCGTCAACATGAATTGACAGGTGCGCGCAAGCGGCTCAAAACCGGATTCTGCCAGAGCCGCTAATTGATATTTCCCATCGCGGTCTGTGAACATAGTGAAGCAGAAGAGGTTTAGCCAATCATCGCAGGGCTGGTTGAATGCCTCCAGTATGCGCGGCTTGTCCGGGTTGCCGCTGCGACGCTCAAGCATAGCCTCTGCTTCCTCGCGCCCGTCTCGCCCGAAATATTTTTGGAGCAGATAGACCATAGCCCACAGGTGACGCCCTTCTTCCACGTTCACCTGAAAAAGATTTCGCATGTCGTAGAGCGAAGGACACGTCTTGCCAAGCTGACGCTGCTGCTCTACGGATGCAGGCTCTGTGTCGCCCTGCGTGACTATGATGCGGCGCAAGGCGTTGCGAAATTCTCCGGGCACTTCCTGATAAGCGGGCTGTCCCAGGTGGTCGCCGAATCCAACGCGCGCATCCGCGTCCGCAGGTTTCAAAAATATTCCCCACCTGTAATCCGGCATCTTCACGTAATCGAAATGCGCCCAGCCTTCAGGCTCAACGCTAACGGCTGTGCGCAGGTAAACGTCCTTCTCCTGAAAACCTTCAGGCCCCATCTCGCGCCACCAACTCAAATAATTCGGCAGCCATTTCTCCAAAGCGCGCAGAAGCCCTTTGTCTTCCGAAAGATTCACGTTGTTAGGAATGCGTTCGTATAATTCCATAATCAGTTTTCAGTTTTCAGTTTTTAGTTTTCAGCCTGGATGTTTTTCTTAAAACTGAAAACTAAAAACTGAAAACTGTCCTCACGTCCGTTTGTAATCGAACTGCGGCTGAGTTGGCTTGCCGTAGTTTGTTAATGCCCCTTGCGGGCCGACTGCGTTGGGGCGCTGGAAAATCCAGTTCTGCCACGCGGTCAATCGCCCGTAAATTTTCGTATCGAGTGTTTCAGGCCCTGCGAATCTCAGAGACGCTTCCATTCCTGTTAGCGCGTCAGGCGATAGAGAGGTTCTCTCTTCAATCGCAACGCGAACTTCGTCCTCCCAATCAAGGTCATCGGGCGCGAAAGTTACAAGGCCGACCGCTTCCGCCTCTTCCGTGTCGAACCTATCTTTGTGGCTGAGAACTTCTTCGACCTTTTCAGGCTCGGCAAGGAAATGAGATTGCAGACGGGTCAGCCCGTTGCTCATAGGAAACGCGCCCGCGTTCAACTCGCTCACGGCAATCTCAACTTTTTCATCCGCGTTGTTAAGCATGTACGTTCGGTCGGCAGACAGCGCGAGTTCGAGCAGATTCCCGACAAAACAACTACCGGGTTCGAGCAAAGCGAAGAAGCTTTTCGCCGTCAGATCAAGACGGCGCAGGCAGCGCGCCATGTTGAGCAGAATTTCGCGCACCAGCCAGTGGTCACGGTTGCGAGCGAGCGTTTCATCAACAGCGAGCACGTTATCAATGTCGCCTTCTGTGCGAATGCAAACGAGTCCAATCTCTAATTCGTTGACGCGCAGATTCAAGAGCGCGTCGTCCAACTCACGATAAGCTTGAAGAGGCCAGTAAGAATCGCCAAGCTTCTCTATCTCTTCCAGCGCTTGCGGCAGATTCTCTTCGGGGGCGCGCACGGTCAAATCCGCGTAACGCTTATCGCGGTTGTATTTCAAGCTAACGTACTTGTACTCGCGCCCCGCTTCACTCGCTTCGACCTGAAGCGGGTTGAGCTTGATGCCAGCGCTCGCGTTCTTTTGTCCATTAGCTTCGACAAGCTTCTCGACGCGCGCAACGATTGATTCTTCAAACTTGCTCGTAGGGAAAAAGTCGTCAATCAGTCCCCAATCCTTCGCGCGCTTTGCCTTCAACCCTTCCGCGAGTGTAGAGAAAACATCAGCGCGGTCGCGGCGCACCTTGCGCTTGTCAACGAGGCGGGTCAGTCCGCCCGTGCCGGGCAATACGCCCAGCAAAGGAACTTCAGGAAGCGAAACAGCGGAGTTCCCATCATCAACCAGATAAATCTCATCGCAAGCGATGGCGAGTTCGTAGCCGCCGCCCGAAGCCGTGCCATTTATCGCCGCGATATATTTTTGTCCCGAATGATGAGAAGCATCCTCAATGGCGCAGCGCGTCTCGTTAGTGAACTTGCAGAAATTTACTTTGAAGGCATGAGGCGATGTGCCAAGCATGTATATGTTGGCGCCAGCGCAGAAGATTCTGGGTTTCAGGCTGGTAATGACTACGACGCGCACCTCCGGGTGCTCGAATCTGAGGCGCTGAACCGCGTCCGCGAGTTCAATATCAACGCCCAGATCATAAGAGTTGAGCTTGAGCTTGTAGCCATCGCCCAGCGTCTCGTCTTCCTTAACATCCATAGAGAGCGTGGCGACCGCTCCGTCCACATTCAGTTTCCAGTGGTTGTACCGCTCCGGCGAAGTCTCGAAATTAACCATTAAACTTTAGTCCCGGCATTGATCGAAAATATCAAGAGCGCTCAAAATCGGCCAGCATTTATCGGCATAAAATGAAAATCGGCTGGCCGTTCGAACGTTCGTTCGATTATGGTAGCGCGTAATAAGCAATAGGGTCAAGCAGTGGGAGAGCGCTTGACAGGCATGGCTTGTGGCGCGTAGGGTTTTGAGCTTTGGCACCGAAACAGCGGAGGCGCATCCGTTCTGGTGAGCGGCGCGGTCTTCAAAATCGTCTGTGAGCCTGTGAGAGCAGGCTCAGGTAGGTTCGATTCCTACACGCCTCCGCCAAGACGATTTTGGATTTTAGATTGCCGATTTTGGATTAGGGTTGAGAGCTTATTCGACTTGAATTTTGTCTCTCAACATACGAATCTCGCAATCCAAAATCCAAAATCGAAAATCCAAAATTATGAGGGAGTGGGTTGCGCTAAACATGACGCCGGGTGTGGGGCCGCGTGCGGCTGCACGGCTGCTGGAGCGTTTCGGCTCGGCGGAAGGTGTGTTCGCTGCTACGCGCGCGGATTTTGAGACGCTGCGTCTTCAGCCAGAAGCTATTGAGAGCATCATGGCGCGCGACCTGTTCGAGGTTGCCGGTGATGAGATAGAGCGCGTGCGCGAGATGGGCGCGGACATACTTCTGCTTGACGATGGAGTTTACCCGCAGCTTCTGCGAGAGATTTTCGATCCACCGATTACGCTCTACGTGAAAGGCGCCTGGGACGCCTGTTTCGATCAGCCGTGCGTTGCAATTGTTGGGTCACGCCGCTCTTCTACCTACGGACAAAACACTGCCACTATGCTGGCGCGCGACTTGGCCGAGCGCGGCGTGACAATCGTTTCGGGGCTTGCGCGCGGCATTGACGCTGCGGCGCATCGCGGTGCGCTTGAAGCCGCAGGGCGCACGGTCGCAGTGTTGGGAACCGGCATTGATGAAGTTTACCCGCGCGATCATAGAAAACTGGCTGATGAGATTCTGGCGAGCGGCGGCGCAATCGTATCTGAATTCCCGCTGGGCACGCCGCCAGCGCCGCAGAATTTTCCATACCGCAACCGCATCATCAGCGGTTTGAGTCTGGGAGTTTTGCTGGTAGAGGCTGCCGAAAACAGCGGCTCGCTAATCACTGCGCGCCTTGCCATGGAGCAGAATCGGGAAGTCTTTGCAGTGCCCGGCAATATAACTTCCCGAAATTCTTTCGGCACTAACTATCTGATAAAGGGAGCGGGCGCAAAATTGGTTCAAGCCTGGCAGGACATAGCCGCAGAGATGCCGCCTGATGTGGCCGCTCGCCTTCTACCGCCTGAGCCGAAAAAGAAGAAAGAGGCAACGCTGGTTGACCAGCTATCGCTCGTGCCTGAGAACTTGACCGAGACGGAGCACACAATCTTCAAGCTGCTATCTGCGGACGAGCCGGCGCACATTGACGATCTGGTTGTGACGAGCAAACTGACCGTGCCCGAATTGTCCGGCGCGCTGCTGGGGCTTGAAATGCGCGAGCTTGTTCGCCAGCTTCCGGGCAAATGTTTTGTTAGAAAAATCTAGGAGGGGCGGGCCTAAAGTTTTATTCTTGAACGGTTTAAGCTGGCAAGCGAATCCGCCCGTTGACGCATCTAAACTGTGAACTTGATTAGAATAACTTTAATCCTGAATCAAGAAGGTTCTTCTGTCTTTATCACTATTTACGATTCACTATTGACGATTTAAGAGAAAGAAAATGGCTAAAAATCTGGTTATCGTTGAATCGCCTGCAAAGGCTAAGACAATTAATAAATATCTGGGCGGGGACTATCGCGTGATGGCCTCTATAGGCCACATCAAGGATTTGCCGTCGAAGGGATTGGGCGTTGATGTCGAGAATAATTTCGAGCCGACGTACGAGTTGATTCCCGATTCGAAGAAGAGAAATAACAGGAAGATAGTCACCGATCTGAAAAGGGCTGCGAAAGAGGCCGAGGCGATTTATCTTGCGGCAGACCCTGACCGAGAGGGCGAGGCTATCTGTCAACATCTTGAAGAGGAGATTGTTCCGAAGCGCCCGCGAAAACCATCATATCGCGTGATGTTCAATGAAATAACGAAGCGCGCGGTGCAGGATGCATTCAAGGAGCCGAAACAGATTGACAAAAATCTTGTTGACGCGCAGCAGGCTCGCCGTCTTCTTGATCGCTTGGTAGGCTACAAAGTCTCGCCGCTTCTTTGTCGCACTGTGGGCGGACGCCTTAGCGCGGGGCGCGTGCAATCGGTCGCGCTTCGCATGGTCGTAGAGCGCGAGCGAGAGATTGAGGCTTTTGTTAAGACAGAATACTGGACTGTCACTGCGAACCTCGCAGCGAAACTTCCTCCTGCTTTCGACGCGCGTCTTTTCAAGGTTGGCGAGCAGACGGTTAAGACCGCAAACTTCGATCAGGAGATCAAGAAGAACGAAATTTTAATCGGCAACGAGGAGCAGGCGCGCGAGATTGTCGCTGAAGCCGAGCGGCAGAATTTCGTAGTCACTGATGTCACTACGAAGGAGCGCAAGCGAAACCCTGTGCCGCCCTTCATCACGTCGAAGTTGCAGCAGGAGGCTTCGCGCAAACTGGGCTTTCCTGTGAAGAAGACCATGATAGTTGCGCAAAAACTTTACGAGGGCGTGGAACTCGGCGCGGAAGGCTCTGTCGGTCTAATCACATACATGCGAACGGATTCGACGCGCGTCTCTGAGGCGGCGCTCAATGATGTGCGCGCGTTCGTAGGCCAGCAGTACGGCGAAAAGTATTTACCTGAAAAAGCTGTTCATTATCGCTCGAAGAAGGGCGCGCAGGATGCGCACGAAGCCATTCGCCCGACGGATGTCACGCGCACGCCTGATTCTCTGTTAAAATTTCTCAATCGTGATGAACTGAAACTTTATCGCTTGGTCTGGCAGCGCTTTGTAGCATCGCAGATGATGCCAGCGGTATTTGACCAAACGACGATTGATATAGAAGCTGGGCGATTTCTGTTCCGCGCCACAGGTTCGGTTCTGAAGTTTGACGGCTTCCTGAAAGTTTATCAGGAAGGTAGAGACGAGAAGGCTGAAGATGATGAAGAGTCTGAGCGCAGTCTGCCGCTAGTTGAAAAGGGCGAGCCTCTTAAATTAAACCAGATCACGCCGGAGCAGCATTTCACAGAACCTCCGCCGCGCTACACGGAAGCGACGCTGGTGAAAGCGTTGGAAGAGAAAGGCATCGGAAGACCTTCCACATACGCGGCGATTATGACGACGATTCAGGATCGTGAATACGTGGAAAAGCATGAAGGGCGCTTTCATCCGACTGCGATTGGTATGACGGTTAATGACCATCTTGTCAACGGCGGATTTGATGATCTTTTCAATGAAACATATACAGCGCGGATGGAGGAGGAACTTGATCAGATTGAGGAAGGGAAGCTGAAGTGGACTGAAGCGCTGCATGAGTTTTACGAGAAGTTCGCGCGTGACCTTGAAGCATTTCGAAAATACTTAGAAGGAGTTCGGCATGTTGAAAAGCCGACCAATGAAGTCTGTATCAAATGCAACACCGAAGGTATGGTAGAAAAGGTTGGTCGCTTCGGCAAGTACCTTAAATGCTTAAACTGCGGCGCAACGCGCGACCCCAGTCCTTCAACAATGGAACAGATTCCAACTACTGTAGGAACTTCGACGGGAAGTGGTGCAAACGAGGAAGAAGCTGAAGTCTGTGAGTTGTGCGGCAAGCCTATGGCTTTGAAGCGCGGACGCTTTGGACAGTTTTTGGGCTGCACGGGCTATCCCGAATGCCGTAACATTCGCAAGATTGCCAAAAGCGGCCAGCCAGCACCAGCGCCCGTTCCATTGGACGAAAAATGTCCTGTTGACGGCGCGCAGCTTGTTCTTCGTCACGGACGTTTCGGCCAATTCATTTCTTGCTCGAACTATCCGAAATGCGGTTACATCAAGCGCGAGACGACGGGCGTCGCTTGCCCGCGCGCTGGATGCAAGGGCGAGATAGTGGTGAAGAAATCTAAGCGCGGAAAAATTTTCTACGGCTGCTCGGAGTATCCTAAGTGCGACGTTGTGTTCTGGGACAAACCCGTTGCAGAACCCTGTCCGAAGTGCAACGCGCCTTTCCTTCTTGAGAAGACTACGAAGAAGGAAGGCACAGTTCATTACTGCACACGAGATGGCTGCGGCTATCGCGCGCCCGTCGCGCCAGCGCCTATTGCGGCTGGCGGCGCGGATGCTTCGCGCGAGCAGAAAAGAATCTAAAGAGACAGATCAAGTGATTGTTTTGCAACCAAAGAGAAATTTTAAATTTGAGATTTCAAATTTAAAATTTCTCTTTTGTGTGCGAGACTTTCGTGTCTTTAGAAATTGAATTCCTATAAAACTCTCTCCGAGGTTTACAAACATGCCGCGTCGTCAACTAACAATCGTTCTAGTCTTATCTCTTCTGCTCGTACAGAGCTTTCATCTCTACGCACAGCAACCGAGCGCAACACCGTCGCCCGCACCTTCGCCGCAAGCAACGCCTTACACGCCGCGAGATGCGAATGATCCTGTAGAGCGCATCAAGGCAGAAGGGTTGAACCATTCGCAGTTGATGCAGACGCTGGAATATTTGACGGACGTGATTGGGCCACGCCTGACCGCTTCGCCGAATATGAAGCGCGCGAACGAGTGGACGCGGCAGAAGTTGGCGGACTGGGGATTGCAAAATGCGCACCTTGAAGCGTGGGGGCCGTTCGGTCGCGGATGGGAGTTGAAAAGATTTTCGGCTGAGATGATTGAGCCGCAGGAAGCTCCGCTCATCGCTTACCCGCGCGCTTGGTCGCCCGGACTTGCGGGAAAGCTGACGGCTAATGCTGTTTATGTTGACGCGCAGAACGAGGAGCAATTGCAGAAATACAAAGGGAAGCTGAAAGGCGCGATTGTGCTGACGAGCGCGCCGCGCCAGCTTAAAGCTCGCTTCGAGCCGCAGGCGACTCGTCTAAGCGAGAGAGAATTGCTTGACCTTGCCAACTCGCCTGATCCTGCGCAGGTTCCGCCGCGCCCGCGCCGCGCGCCCAGAACGCCGGAGCAGAGAGCGCAGGAAGCATTCAATGATAGAAAGACAAGGTTCTATTACGAAGAGGGCGCGGCGCTTCTAATGGACGGGTCTCGCGCCGGAGACGACGGCACGCTTCAGTTCGTTCAATCTGCTTCCGTACCTCAACCTTTCGACACGCCAGCAGCAAAGCGCATTTACCCCTGGACTGTAAACGCCCCGAAAATCTTGCCGCAAGTGTCTGTGGCCGCAGAGCAGTACAACCGCATGGTTCGTCTCATACAGCAGGGCGTACGTGTGCGCATGAGTGTGAACCTGGATGTGCAATTTCATGACGAAGACCTTATGGGCTACAACACTGTTGCGGAGATTCCGGGCAGCGATTTTCCAAATGAAGTAGTTATGCTGGGCGCGCATATGGATTCATGGCACACAGCGACGGGCGCTACAGATAACGGCGCGGGCGTAGCCGTGATGATGGAGGCCGTGCGTATCATTCAGGCTCTGGGATTAAAACCCAGACGCACCATTCGCATTGGATTGTGGAGCGGTGAAGAGCAGGGCGAGTACGGCTCCGAAGCTTACGTCAAACAACATTTTGGTGAATTAGAGCCGCAACCAACGCCCGCGCCAGCGCCCGCAGCTTCGCCCACTCCAGAAGCGCAGCCCGCAGTTGCACCAACGCCTGCGCCTACGCCCGCGCCGCGACTCATCAAGAAACCCGGTTACGAAAATTTCGATGTCTATTTCAATCTGGACAATGGAACGGGGCGCGTGCGCGGCGTTTACCTGCAAGGCAACGAAGCCGTGCGGCCAATCTTCCGCCGCTGGCTTGAATCTTTCCGCGACATGGGAGCTTCGACATTATCAATCAGAATTGATACGAACACGGATCACGAATCTTTCGACACAATAGGTCTTCCCGCCTTCAATCTGATGCAGGACGAGATTGAGTACACTACGCGCACATGGCACTCGAACATGGATGTCTTCGACCGCATTCAAGAGGATGACATGAAGCAGGCCGCAACAGTTTTAGCGGCCTTCGCCTACAACGCCGCAATGATGGATGAGAGGATTCCTCGAAAGCCTTCACGCTTTAGATAAAGAAAGGCAAAAAGGAAGGTAAAAGGTAAAAGTAAAAAGGCAAAAGTGAGGGGAAGCCAATCTTTTTATTAAAATATGGTTTCAGCCTTACTTTTGCCTTTTACCTTTTTACTTTTGCCTTTTTATTATGCGCTTTCTCTCTTTACGACGAACTCTCGCAAATAGCGGCGCAGTTTCTCGCGGTTGTTCTTGCGGTACTCTTCATATTCGCGCGCTATCCTCTCGTTAGAGTGTGCGAGCAGAACGAACGCTTCTAGCAGTCCGGCGTCGTTCAGCTTGGTGAGTGTGGCGGCGGTGGACGAGTTCTGCGTGTCATCAGTTGTGCCGCCGGTCTTGCTCGCCGTTGCCGTGCTGTTCGGCGCAGCCGTCATTCGAGCGCGAAGCGTCTCGATGGCTTCGCGCAAGGTGTTGCTGCGATTGAGCGCTTCCACTGTGGAATAATCAATCTGCGGATGACCCGGCTGAACGTGGTTGACCTGCGCCCACTGTATCAAGCCGCGATAAGACATCTGGTTGTAAGGCTCTGCTATGATGGCTTCAATAGCTTTGTCGAGCGCTTCTTCCATCTGTCCTGATCGCAGCAGTGCATCGCTCCAGTAACGATAGGCTGTCTCGCGGTTCGGGTTGAGCGCTATGGCTTTGGCGTACCATTCGCCAGCCTTCTTCATGTCGCGCTTCTGAAAATATACATCGCCTGTGAAGAGCGCCGCTTCGTATATGGTCGGGTCAAGACTGAGCGCACGCTGATAGGCTTTAAGCGCCGCGTCCATGTCGTTGCGCGCAAACGCCGCCTCGCCCTCGCGCATGGCGGCTTCGGCCTCTCGATTAAATGAGAATGCTCTCGGCTGCGCGTCTTGCGCCCAGACGCTTCGGGGCGCGCCGAGCGCCAGAACGATTAATATAGGAGTAAGCAGAACAAAGCATGCCCTGCCGGAAAAGAGGAGTTTTAGTTTTGACATCCGAAGTGACCTCGAAAGAGTTTCGTTGTGAGACCGTCTGAGAAGACCATTCAAAGTCTATTGGCAATCCGAGTGAGTGTCAACAAAAGGGTTTCAAGTTTCAGGTTTCAAGTTAAAAGCTCATGTTACGCAGCCAAAAGTTTTAAGCCGTCTTTAGACGGCGACCGTCTAAAGCCCGGTGCGTGAGCGCCGGGTTAGAGTGTAAAGAATGTAGTTAGAGCTATCGAAGACGAGCGACAGCCCTTTGATTATCATGCGCTGCCGCCCGCTCTCGCGGGCTTGATAATCTTTCTGCCAACACTTAACCCAGCGCTAACGCACTGGGCTTTAGACGGTCGCCCGCTTGCGCGGGCTGAAATCCAATCTTGCGTAAGGTAAGTTAGAAAATCTCTTTAACTTGAAACCTGAAACCTGAAACTTGAAACTCTTCTATCCTTCCTCCGGCACGTTAGGCTGCAAGCTCTCGCTCTTCTTGTCATACACCAGACCAGCAGCCGCTTCATCAGTCATGCGCGACCAGCCCTTCTCTTTCGTGAACTTGAAATGCTCGGACGAGGCGGGCGCGAAAGCTTTGCGCTCGTCGTTCCAGGAGAGCCGTTCGACGTTGATGTAAGGATGGTTTGTGCGTATGACGTTGAAAGAGTTAGGCTCGCCGCGCCCACGCGTAGAAGTCGCAGTCCCTGCTGATACAACAAGCGCGCTGTGCCCTTCTATGTTATAGCGCTCGGTCGTATGTCCAGTGTGTCCAACGTGTATGTGACCCGCTAGCAGCACGTCAGCGCCGCAACGCGCTAGCGCCTCCATGGCAAGTGTGGCGCGACCAACAAGCTCGTTTTCGTTGTGCCCTTCCGGCAGGTCGAATGGATGATGAGTGACTACTATTTTAATCACATCGTCCTCAACAGAGCAGAGCCGTTCACGTATGCCTTCGATCTGCTCCCGGTTAATCCGCCCGTACTTGATCGTCAGCGAGCGCACCGTATTAATGCCCATCACCGCGACCTCTTCGTCCGCGTAGAAAGGTTGCAGGTCATCCGTGATATAGCGCCTGTACTTATTCAATGGCGACGCGAATCGCGCGAAGACGTTATGAAGCGGCACGTCATGATTGCCCGGCACAACTATCTGCGGCCCCGGCAACTTTTCAAGAAACTTTC